>OLOV01002841.1_pt1 | contig 11272 bp, 9 predicted proteins | sample 1672931 | NCBI WGS metagenome assembly OLOV01 (sample SAMEA3136738, study PRJEB25190) | human gut metagenome | biome: human gut; feature: human-associated habitat; material: faeces | place: Austria | collected 2013
CCGAGAGGATCACCGCCGGCAGCGTGCTCACCTTGCCGAGATATGTGACGCCCATAGCCATGGAGGATACGCCAAACACCAGCGTCAGATCCTTCTTGAGCTTTTCCGGGAGGCGGCTGCCCAGCTGTCCGCCGAGCAGACCGCCCAGGAAAACGGAGCCTACGTCAATAAGAACACCGACAGGCATCGCTTATTTTTTCTTCATAATGGTGCGCTTCATGATCTCGTTGACGAGAGCGCTGAGCACGACCGTTGCGACCGTGGCGGGAATGTACACTGTCCAGAAGGAGTAGATTGTCTCCGGCGTGTTGTGGCCGAGAATGCGGAGCGTTGCGATGACGACCGGGTAGTGCAGCATGTAAATGTACAGGGAGATGCTGCCGAGATAGCCGAAGATGCTGTTCGTGACCTTGTTGTTCAGCGCAGCGGTGAGATAATCGCGGTTGAGCAGGGAGAGCGTGATCAAAGCGATGCACAGAAATGCGACCGTCCAGCGCTCGAGCTTGAAGTAAGTGGGCTGCCAGAGAATATACCAGAGAAGCAGCGCGCTGACGACAACGTTGAGCACCGTGAGCGCGGCCTTGGCTCCCTTGGAGAATTCGCGCGCGGACAGGCTGCGGACCATGTAGAAGACCATCACGCCGATGAGCATACCGATGAGGATCATCACGATCACGGTCTGGTTGACGCGGCCGATGCCCTTCATGGCGGACTCTTCCAGCTCATCCCAGGAGTAACCGAGGTAGATGCCGAAGAGCCCCTCCACGCAGATCGCCGCCGTCAGGCCGAGCATGATGCTCACGCCCTGGAAAATGAGGGTCAGCAATACCGCAAGCGGCAGCAGGAAGCCGAGCAACGCCAGCCCCGTGGACAGTTCTTTCTTTGCTTTCACTGTAATTTCCTCCTTCAAATAAAATAAAATATGGTTTATCAGGTCATTTTCAGGTGTCGATCTCTGCGATCGCTTCGATCTCGCACAGCACGCCCTTGGGGAGCGCACGCGCCGCCAGGCAGGAGCGCGCGGGCTTCTGGGTGAAGTATTGCTCATAAACGGCGTTGAAGGTGGCGAAGTCTGCCATATCCGCCAGGAAGCAAGTCGTCTTGACGACCTTTTCCATGCTGCTGCCCGCAGCAGTCAGAATGGCTGCCACGTTTTTGCAGGACTGGTGCGCCTGCGCCTCAATGCCCTCAGGTACAGCGCCGGTCTCGGGAACAGCAGGGATCTGCCCGGAGGTGAACACTACCCTGCCCATGCAAACCGCCTGAGAGTAGGGGCCGATCGCGGCCGGCGCCTGAGAAGTTTCGACTTTTGTCATAGAATGATCTCCCATCCTGCCGCTGGTGCGGCATAGTATTTCTTGCCCTGGCAGCCCCGCACACACATATGGAATAGGCTGCCGGTCAGGTTAACTTTAGATTAGCAATGAATTATAATTTAGTCAATAGTTTTTTTCTCATCCGCATCAATTTATCTCATTTGCATTAATTTTTTCAATGTTTTTGTTGCACTTTGCTATTTTTTGAGTTATAATCAAAGAAAATTTGTTCAAGAAAGGATAAATCCTGTGGCACCGAAAAAATTTGAGCTGACAGAAGTGGATCGTGAGATCCTTCGGTCCTACCAATACATGCTGGACGGTCTCGCGCTCTACCTTGGCGACAGCTATGAGATCGTGCTCCACAGTCTGGATGAGCTGAGCCACTCCGTAATCAAGATCATCAACGGTCATTACACCAAGCGTGAGGTGGGCGCGCCGATCACCGACCTGGCACTCTCCATGCTGCACGATATTCAGAAAAGTCAGGCCCCGCACTCCATGGTCTACTTCAACAGGAGAGAGGGGCACACTCTTAAATCTGTGACGATCCCGGTGATCGGCGAGAGGGAGCGCATCATCGGACTCGTCTGTATGAACTTCCAGTGCGATGTGCCGTTTTCGCAGTTCATCTCCACATTCCTCCCCACCACCTCCGACCTGACCATATCCCGAGAGACCGAGAGCTTTAATGCCGACATTGATGAGGTCATCTCCACCGCGATGGCAAAGGCGAGAGAGAGCGTTTCTGCATCGCCGAATATTCCCTCCACCAACCGCAATAAGGAGATCATCCGCCAGCTCTACCAACAGGGCATCTTCAACATCAAGGACGCAGTCGTGTATGTCTCCGCCAGTTTGGGGATCTCAAAGAACACGGTCTATCTGCATCTTCGCAACCTCAAGCACGAACTTCCGTCGTAACGCGCGCGGGAGCGCATCGCAATACTGAAAAAGCAAAAAAGCAGCCGACCTCCCTCCCCTCCCCCGGTAAAGCCCGCCAAGTCCATAAATACAAAAGGATCCCCGAACCGTTCATTGTCAGACCGGTTCGGGGATCGCTCTTATCCTTGCGCTCTGCCGTTTACTGCGTCATTTCGCAGTCAACGGTCTTGAAGATCTGAATTGTCCTTACCGTAGTCCTCTTCAGAAATTCCCAGATGGAACACCCGACGAACGCGAGTCTCGTCCAAGCCCTGAATCGCCTCGGCAAGCTTCTCCGCTCGGCGGTTATCCTCGTTCAAAAGGAGAATGTTGTGCCGCAGCGCATAGATCGCGGGGGCAGCGGCAACGCCGCCCTGGCGCAGATCTCCGCCGAGCAGGCGGCGCGTCTGGCGAAGCTCATAAATGAATTCTTTGCTCCCGCAGACCAGTGAGCCGATCGGCGCGCCAAAATCCTCGGACACACAGAACATACATCTGTCGGCATACTGCGCGATCTCTTTTGCCTCCACACTGAGCGCGTGCGCAGCATTGAAAATTCGTGCACCATGTCAAGCAGGCGATAGAACGTACCGACCATCGCAACGATCTCAATTTGAGGTAAATGGTCATCTTCTGCGCGAAGGGCTTTACGCCGCACCGGGAAAAAGAGGCCTCCCCCTCCCCTGCCCCGATCAGCGGTGATCGCTCCGGTGAAATCCGATTTGATTTCGTGCAGCGCCTCTCCCCCGCTTTCGCCGAATTCCGACTCGGTTTCGTGCAGCGCCTTTCCCCTGCTTTCGCCGAATTCCGACTTGGTTTCGTGCGGCATCTCCTCCATCTTCTCGACGAGTTCCGACTTGGTTTCGTGCACCCGCTTTCCCCTTTCCCCGACGAATTCCGACTCGATTTCGTGCACCCGCTTTCCCCTTTCCCCGACGAATTCCGACTTAGTTTCGTGCACCCATGCTTCCCTGTTCCAGCTGATTTCCGACTTGGTTTCGTGCAGACTTCTTTTGATTTCTTGCCGAAATCGAAACGCCTTCCCACAAAAACTCACGTGAGACTTGTCCAAATTCACTACATCTGGTGTTTTGCTCACACGCCGATATCCAATCTCTTGGAACTGATTTTCTTCTCATCTGCACGTTTTCAAGTCGTACTTTTCCAAACATCTGCCTAAAACATCATGCACGAGAGCACGTCGGAATTCCGAAAATTACACACAGCGAACTGCACGTTTCCAAGTCGGTCTTCCGCCCTTTTTCTCATCACTCCGGAAAAGCTCAGAACGGCAGCGGCGACACTTGGACAATTTTCTCTTTGTTTTTTACAAGCGATATTCTCTCGCGAAAAGGAATAAATTTTCCGCTCTGTTCGACCGAAGGATACAACGCCTCCCTCGGCGGCGCTGAATGGTAGAAACAGTTCTTTGGACAAAGCCGGACAAGTCACACGTGAGACTTAGGAACTCGTCCTGTTTCACACCTGATTTCAGAGAGGAGAAAAATGTTATGTCTACCACTTGCATCCCCCCTGCCCGCCACATCCGCACGGACGATATCCCGGAGGAGTACCGAGACATCGTGGACGCCATCGGTATGGAGGCGTTTGTCCACCTGACGCTGCTGTGCGGCGGACAAACGCTGTACGTTCCCAAGCGGGAATCGCTGGAGCGCGGCGCCCGCGATCGGGACATTCGCGCCCTGTTTAATGGCTCTAACTACCGAAGTCTTGCGGCCCAATTCCGCCTTAGCGAGCGCCAGATCCGAAAGATCATCAACGGCAGCCGCTGCTGACGGACAAATAACGCGCCGCTCGGACAGGTCTCACGTGAGGCCTGTCCGAGCGATGAGAATATTTTCCTCGCGATTTGCGAAAAAAACTTTTTCTTTCCCTTTTTTTCAACTTATGCTATACTAAGGTTCTAAAAAAGCAATCTTTTCCCAAAAGGAGGGTCGCACCATGTCCCAGTTCCCCGAACCGGCAGAGCAATTGAAGGACACCCCCCTGCGTTTTCTGGAGACCGAACAGTTTCAGGAGATGCTGGATACATACAACAAGCTGAAGCCGCTGGAAAAAGAGCACCCCAGAAAGTTCAAAAATCAGATGAACGTCTTTGACTTCGGTGACATTTACCCCCTGATGGACAGTTATCTTCAGACACACGATCTGTCTTCGCCGGAGGCGGTGGCAAAGGCGGTGACCATCGGCGCGTCGGAGACCGTCACGTTCGCCGCCACGCTGCTGGATATTTTTGATAAGACCGTCACCGCGAGGGTGCAGGAATACGATGTGCTGGGCAACAGCCCCGCCACCTATTTCATCTGCGGCGTCTGGGCGAATATGAAGCGCGGCAGGGAATTTCATCCCTCCTCCAACGGCATCACCGTGACCTATTCCGAGCCTGACGCCTACGGCAACCAGAACATCCGCTACCGCAACAAGGATTACGAAATGACCATCATCTTTGAGGCCGTCGCGGAATACACGAAAAATCTCTCCTGGACGGCGCACCGCCTGCTGATCTACACCCTGATGCGCGGCAACGCTGACAACTGGCGAAACAGCACCGCGAGCTTTACTATCGAGGAATATATGGACTGGGCGGGGCTCCGCTCCAGAGACGCCGCCTACCGCCAGATCAAGAAGGATATGCAGTCCATCACGGGCATGAAGATCACCGCGGAATCCTTCAAAAAGTATTTTGAATCCTTTTATATCACCCATCTGGCGACCGAGGCATCCATCAAAAAGTACACCGGCGAGGTGCGCATTTCCTTCGCCGAGAACGTGCGCCACTTCCTGACCCAGTATTACCAGCTGATCCCCGACTGGATGGGTCATCTGAGCGAAAATGCCTACCGCATGGCGTTTTACCTCTTCTACCGCGCCCGCAAAGCGCCCGTCGATGACGACGGCAGCTTCCGCGTAAAAATTCAGGACATCATCCACTACATCGGCCTGCCGACCAAGGAGGACGTCAAAAACCGCAACTATGACGAGGCGATCATCCGCCCGTTCAATAAGGCGGTGGAGGAGATCGAGGACGTCTCAGGCGGCTCGATCCACATGGATTTCGACTATGACGACATCAATACCTTCCTCGGCGGCAAGATGAACGTCGGCATTGACGCCACCATGCAGAGCTACATCCAGCAGATCGAAAAAAACAAGACGGTCAAGCAGATCGAGGCGAAGAAAAAGCCCGCTAAAAAGCCGCCCCAGAGCACGCAGTGACCCCTCAGCAACTGCACGAAACCACGTCTGAATTCCTCAAATTTCTGCGCGGCCGCTGATTGGAAGACAAAACATCCGTGGAAAAGATATCCACAAAAAGCGGAAATTTGACGACAAAAGTCCGATTTTCCCACCAAAACGCCTGCTTTTTACGGAAGTTCTCCACCGTCTGTGCCCATCCTGTGGAAAAAACGAGGGTCACAGCCTGTCCAATTCCGACTTTGAGCCGTGCTAAGACGACTTCAATTCGTGCAAAGGCGACCTCAATTCGTGCAGCGCGCCCAAAATCGCCCAATCCATTTTTCCATGTTTTTCAAACTTTTATACCGACATTTTCTGTCGAATCATACTTTTATATTTGTTTCATCTAATTTTTTCCGGATTTTCTTTTTTTACCGAAAATCCCCTTATTGATATCTTAAGATATCTTACAGACCTCGCGGGAATCGCTCCTCCGCGGGGTCTTATGCTATAATAACGACAAGAAAAGGAGGCGATCCTATGCCGGACACCTTTAACGACCTGCGTCCCCGCATCGTTGACTATCTCTACGACCGGGGTATTGACCCGCAAAAGCGCTTTCGCTGCCTGAATCCGAAGCATCTCGACCGCGATCCCTCCATGGGATACGACGCAAAGCGGCAGAAAGTACACTGCTTTGCCTGCGGCGCGGACTATGATCTCTTCGATCTGCTGGCAATCGACGAAAACCTCACCTCGCCGCACGACGCTCTGGCGCTTGCGAGCAAGCGCTACGGGCACGGCGACGCGGGAGAGGCGCGCCCCGCTGACCGCCTGAGCAGGAAAACGCTGCCCGCCTCCTACCCCGAAAGCTGCTTTTCTCACCGCCGAAAAACCGATTATTTTGCCAAACGCGGGCTTTCCGACGCCACGGTGACGAGATTCCGCCTTGGCTACGACCCTGAGCATGACTGCGTGGTGCTGCCATGCGAAGACGGGCGCTGCGTGCGCCGCGCCGTCGCGGAAAAGCGCTATCTCAACGAAAAAGGACAGCCTTCGCCCCTCTTCCAGCCGGAGCTTTTGACTGCGGGCGGGGAAGAGCCGGTCTTCCTTTTGGAAGGCGCCTTTGACGCGCTCTCGGCAGAGGAGCTGGGCTATCGGGCCGCCGCACTGAACGGTGCGGGCAACCGCGAAAAGGTAGCGGCTCTGCTGCGCGGACTGGATCGACCCGCCCCCATCCTGCTGCTGACGGACAACGACGCGGCGGGCAACGCGTGGGCAGCCGCCCTCGCCGAGGAATTTCCGTGGCTGTACCGCTGCCCGGGCGTTCCCACCGGCAAGGATCTGAACGAATTTCTCTGCGCCGACCGCGAGGGCGCGGCGCGATTTCTGGCGCAGGCGGTCGAGGATCGGCAGGCGCAGCAGCCGCCCCCTTATGCCGAGACCTCCGCCGCGGGGCAGATGGAGGCATTCCGCGCTTATATCGAGGCGCAGGCAAAGCGGCCCGCGCTCAAAACAGGCTTTGAGGGGCTGGATCAGACGCTGGACGGCGGACTTTACGACGGACTTTATGTGATCGGCGCGGTCAGCTCGCTGGGCAAGACCGCCTTTTGTATGCAGATCGCCGATCAGCTTGCCATGCAGGGGCGCGACGTTCTCATTTTCTCCCTTGAAATGATGACATGGGAGCTGATGGCTCGTTCCGTTTCCCGCGAATCCTTCCTGCTCGACACCACCGCGCGCCGCCGCCTTGCCAAGACCGCGCGCGGTGTTTTAGACGGCAGGCGCTGGGAGGGCTACAGTGCGCAGGATCTCGCGCATCTGGAGCTGGCGCAGACGCGCTACGCCTCCTATGCAAAGCACCTCTATTTCCGCGAGGGCGACCACGAAACGGGGCTGGACTACATCCGCGCGGAGGTCGCGCGCCACATCGCCGAGACCGGACAAAAGCCCGTGGTGCTCATCGACTATCTCCAGATCATCGCCCCGGTGGACGTCCATTTCACGGACAAGCAGAACCTCGACCGCATCGTCTGCGCGCTGAAAAAGCTCTCGCGCCAGCACGGGCTGACCATCCTCGCCATTTCCTCCTTCAACCGCGAGAATTATAATCTGGAAGTCTCCATGAACGCCTTCAAGGAATCCGGCGGCATCGACTACTCCGCCGACGTGCTGCTGGGACTTCAGGCGCGCGGGGCGGGGCGGCCCGGCTTCAACATCGACGAGGAAAAGCGCAAGGACCCCCGCGAGCTGGAGCTCAAGATCCTCAAGAATCGCTCCGCCGCGCTCGGACAGCCCATCCCGCTGCGCTACTATCCGGCGTTCTCCTGTTTTGAAGAAGGATAAGGCGGTCTCACGTGAGACTTGTCCGAGCAGTTCGCGGCGATTAATTTTCGAATGTAATACCCCTGGAAGGATATAGAAAAAAAAGCAAGAACTGCTTGCAAAAAGAGAAAATATCTGATAGACTTTATGTAGACTGTATTACTGTCAGTACGTGCGTCTATCCGCACGCCCGGACAGGGACAGGTTTTGGATGCTGCGAGCAGCGCTTGGGGCGGAAACGCTGACACCCTTTTGCGGTACTCGAAGATCATCAGTAAAAAAAAGGAGTGGTTAAGAAGATGAAAAAGCAGCGTATCTTGAGTGCTCTGCTGGCATTGTGCATCGTCTTTTCCCTGGTGCCCACAGCGCTGGCGGAAAAAGCTGACGATTTCACGGACGTCAGCAGATCCGACTGGTACTACCAGTTCGTAGACTATGTGACGTCGAAGGGTTACTTCAACGGCACCTCAGAGACGACCTTCGCCCCCGCGGAGAACATGACCCGTGCGATGTTTGTCACGGTCCTGTTCCGTTTCGACGGTGCAAAGGGTGATCGCAGCCAGAGCGCATTCACCGATGTGGCTCCCGGCGAGTGGTACACCGATGCCATCAACTGGGCGGCTGCCAACAGAATCGTGGATGGTGTGGGCAACGGCAAGTTTGCCCCTAACGACCCCATCACCCGTGCGCAGATGTGCACCATGATCGAGCGTTACCTTGCCCTCTATAAGAAGGCGTGGAAGGTGACTCTGCCCGAGACCGGTTCCGTCTCCGTCATGGTCGATGAGAACGCGATCCCCGCGTATGCGCTCGCCGCGGTCAAGCAGTGCCAGCGTCACGGCTTGGTCAACGGCTTTGAGGACGGCACGTTCCGTCCCAACGAACTGTCCACCCGTGCGCAGGTGGCAGCGGTGATCTACCGCATGTCTTACCTCGTGCAGGGCGCGAAGCCGGATAACACCCCGAGCGTGAATCCTCCCGTGAATCCTCCCGTGAACCCCCCGGTGAATCCCCCGGTGCCCCCCACCTACACCTACACCGTGAGGTTTGAGGCGAACGGCGGCACCGGCACGATGCCGAATGTCACCGTCATCAGCGGCAACTACACGCTGCCCCCGTGCACCTTCACCGCTCCTGAGGGTCAGCAGTTCAAGGGCTGGGCGACGGGCGCGAGCGGCACCGTGATCACCAGCACAAGCATTAACGTGACGGCGAACATCACCCTGTTCGCGATCTGGGAGGCGAAGGCTCCCGTGGTCGTTTCCGATGACCTGATCGGCAATGCCGTTCTCAAGTCCGTCAAGCAGGTCAACGACAGATTCGACGCCATGAAGAAGGCTGTTGTCGACGCCGTTGATCAGGTCAACAAGGACAACAAGTACCTGACGGATGCACAGCTCCAGCAGGTCAAGAACATTGTCAACGACATGGTCAAGGTCGAGGACGTGAAGGCAAACTTCACCTCCGGCGACAACAAGACCGAGCGCGAGGTCACCTGGAACGTCGCTCTCGAGGTGAAGGACGGTCAGGTCGTCTCCGCCATCGAGCAGGCGAACAAGCTTGCCAACGCGATCATCACCGGCACCACGAGCAAGCCCACTCCCGACGATATCGACGGTTTCCTGACCAGTGTTAAGAACGCTGTCGAGTCCGAGACCGGCATCGTGCTGACCAACAAGTCCCTGAGCGAGATCAAGGCGCAGGTCGTCGATAAGCTCAAGACCGAGGGCAAGAGCCTGTGGGCGAACTTCCACGACGGCAAGGGCAACTATGTCTGCGGCAATGTGGACGTTGTGTTCAACGGCAAGACCTACGCCACCGTTCAGGTCGGCGAAAGCAGCGCTTCTCTCTCCGCCGCCAAGTCCAAGATCGTCAAGGAGCTTGGCACTGCCATCTCCAAGGAGATCTACAAGCAGATGAAGGCGCAGGGCACCTCCTACACGGATAATTTCACCTTCAATATCGACCTGAAGGTCAACTTCACTCCCGCCGCCAACGCGGACATCAAGGCGAAGACCGACGCTTACACCTACAACTATAAGCTCGTCGTGACGCCGAAGCTCAACAGCAACGGTCTGCTCGAGTACAAGTACGAGGGCGATGAGAACTATCTGCGTCTCAACATCAGCAAGGACGTCCAGAAGGCTTATAACGACGGCCTCGACCAGATCGCCGCGCAGTTCGCCTATACCGACGGCACCAAGGATAAGGTCGTCGCCAAGGTCAAGGAGGAAATGGAGACGCGTCTCCCCGAGATCTATGCGGAGATCGAGACGTCTCTGAAGAAATACGATATCACCCTGACTAACGCCACCGAGGACGCGCTCAAGGCAGCTCTTCTTGCAGAGGCAGACAAGTGGGTCGAGACCAACTGGACGACGTTCGTTAACTCTGCCACCGGCGGCGGCACCCTCAAGGGTCTTGACAACACCGCCCTCATCAACGCCGTGTGGCCGCTGATCGAGAAGGACATCGACGCGCTCGATGTGAACGCTCTGATCGAGAACCAGATCAGCGAGAAGCTGACGGAGAAGAAGATCAACGAGGCGTGGATCGTCAAGAAGGCGAATGAGAACGAGAATATTAAAACAGCTAAGAAGTTCTGTGCTGCGGCTCCTTCGTACTCTATTGACCCCGCTGATGTGACGCTGGATATCGGGTCGGTCACTGATATTAACCGCCTGATTCAGCAAGAAACCATCAAGATTACGTTCACCGACTTTTTCTTAAAAGGGGTTGAGCTCGACGGACGTGAACTCAAGGCGTACATTGTTGAGATGGCCTCCAAGGAGCTTGACGCTGCGCTGAAAGACTCCGCCACGCTGAAGGATCTGCTGGCGAAGAACCCCGGTCTGGAGAAGTATCTGATCTACAGCGCGCTCGTGCAGATGGGTCTCACCTTTGATACTGAGAAGGCCGCCAATGCTTCTGCGCTGGATAACCTGAAGCCCACCATCAAGGACGAGGGCAAGGCAAAGCTTGCCGAAAAGCTGAATAATAAGCTTGCCGCGATCGATGTGTCTTCGATCCTGAATGACGGCTCTGCTGAAAAGGCGGAGTATCAGAAGAAGATCGATCTGCTCAACAGCCTGAAGTTCGATGCCGCCAATGGCATCCAGACCAAGACCGCGAACGAGCTTGCCGCCGCGCTCACGAGCCAGACCATGAAGGACATCGTCGGCAGCAAGGGCGACACTTATGTTGCGCAGTACCTCGGCAAGATCGTTGCCAAGGCGCAGAACCTGCTGCCCGATGGCGCGAGCGTGTCCATCGCGGGTGTGCCGCTCACGGAGAACGACCTCACGCCGCTTGGCAATGCCAAGACCTCTCTCGAGGCCGTGACCGAGCTTGCGAACCTCATCGCGAAGTTCGACGGGCTGAGCATCAACAGCTTCGCTGACCCTGCCGGTCAGAAGGTGACGGTCAACTACAACACCCGCAGCGCCAGCGCGAACCTCATCATCAACGTCAAGTAATTTGACACCGTAAGACAAATCCATCATTCGGAC
>OLOV01002842.1_pt1 | contig 11263 bp, 9 predicted proteins | sample 1672931 | NCBI WGS metagenome assembly OLOV01 (sample SAMEA3136738, study PRJEB25190) | human gut metagenome | biome: human gut; feature: human-associated habitat; material: faeces | place: Austria | collected 2013
GAAAGACATGCTGCGGACAAACCTGTGCAGAGAGGGGAAAAGCCCGTCGCAAAACCTGTTGCGGATAAGCCTGCGCAGAGAGCGGAAAAACCCGTCGAAAGACCCTCGGAGGACAGACCCACGGCAAAGAAAACGGACAGCCCCGTAAAGAATAGGCGAAACCATGCTCCGACCGCAGTCGAAAAAACGGCTCAAAACAGAAAGCCCTCCAATCAAGAGATAAGAATAAATCAAAAACGTTCCCCGCGTTTTCGGGCAGCGAACTCAACGCGGGCGGTGCGGACGAAAACGTCAAAAAGCGTTTTGTCCCGATAATCGGCGCGTTTGCGGCGTTTATTGCGGTGTGTGTGATTTTTACGCTGTGCGCATCTGTTCTGACGAGAAAGACCGTTACCGGCAGCCGCGTTTACATCAGCGAAATAATGACTTCGAATTCTTCGAGCGTGCCCGCGCCCGACGGTGAATTTTACGATTGGATAGAACTTTGCAACCCGACCGACGAAGCTGTTGACGTTTCGGGCTTCGGTTTCGGGCTTGATTCCGCCGCTGCGGTGTGGACGATACCGAGCGGAACTGTGATCCCCGCAAAAGGGTACGCGCTTGTGTTCTGCGCGGGCAGAGCGGGAGACTCGGGCAGAGTGGGCGAAGTTTACGCCACGTTCCGTCTTTCCAAAAAGGGCGGCGAGGAACTGACGCTTTTGGCGCCCGAATATTCGATTTTGACGGTTTTATCAATCGGAAGAAACAGTTTATCGTTGATTTCTGCGATAAGGTCGTCTTTGAACAGGTCAAGGCTTTGGGATACTCCGCCGCCAAGATAACATACGTTCACGTCAAGAAGAGTCGCGGCTTTCGCAATGACCGCACCCAGTGCTTTTGCCGCGCGCCTGTATGCCGCAACTGCGATTTCATCGCCCTCGATTGCAAGCGCGCCAATCTCTTTCGCCGTCCTGTCCAGCCCCGTTTTTTCCCGCAGTTCCTGTATGTAGTAAGGATTGGGCATGAAGCGGACGTCAAACACCAAATCCGCCTCCATGGGCAGTCCGTACTTGAAGCCGAAGGAGGTGACGCTGACGATCTGCGCCTGGTATTCTGCGCCGACAAACGGCAGCATGTATTCGGCGATCTTGAGATCGACGCTGGCGCGCTCTGCTTCCTCGGCGTTGCGCTCGCAGCTGGAGGCTTGCTCGCTGGCGTCGATGAAGCGCTTGTCATAATGCTGGATGCGGTGCTCGTTGAGCCTGCCGCCGGACTGCAGATATTCCTTGATGAGCCGGTGGATGGAAAGGTCGCTGTAGCGGCGGATCGGCGAGGTGAAATGGGTGTAGTGGCGACTGGCGAGGCCGAAATGGCTGGTCTTCTTGGTGGTGTAGTAGGCGTGGTTCATGGTGCGCAGCATCATCATGCTGACGATCTCGGCGCAGCCTTTCTCCTCTGCCTTGGCGAGGATCCACTGCATGTCCCTGGCGGTGAATTCCCGCTCTGGCCCGCCGGGGAGCACGATGCCGAGGCGCTGGAGATACTGCAGAAAGGCGTCGCGTTTTTCTGGCTCTGGCTCCTCGTGGACGCGATAGATAAACGGCATGCGGCGGCGGAAGAAATAGGCGGCGACGGTTTCGTTGGCGAGGATCATGAATTCTTCGATGATCTGCTCGGCTTCGCCGCGCTGGCGCACGACGATATCGACGGCGTGACCGGCGTCGTCGAGGACGACCTTGCTCTCAGGCAGGTCAAACTCGAGCGCGCCGCGCTCTATGCGATTGTTGTAGAGGGTTTTCGCGAGGGCGCGCATGTCGTTGAAGGTGTCCACGTAAGATGGATCTTCGGCGAATTCCTGCGTTTGCAGGATGTCGTTGACGGTGTCGTAGGTGAAGCGGCGCTCGACATTGATGATCGATTCGCTGATCTCTGCTGTCACAACCTGGCCCCGCGGGTTGATCTCCATCACACAGGAAAGGGCGAAGCGGTCCTGGCCGGCGTTCAGGCTGCAGATGCCGTTGGAGATCGCCTCTGGCAGCATCGGCAGCACGCGGTCGACAAAATACACACTGGTGCCGCGCTGGTAGGCCTCCTTGTCGAGGATGGCGCCTTCACGGATGTATTCGCCAACGTCGGCGATGTGCACGCCGAGCATGACGTTGCCGTTTTCCAGCGGCACGATCTGCACGGCGTCGTCAAGATCCTTGGAATCGGCGCCGTCGATGGTCACAACATGGCTGTAGAAGCGGAAATCGCGGCGGCGCTCCAGCTGGCCCTCCGCAGGCTGAGCTGCCAGTCGATCGGCCTCGCGCAGCGCCTCTGGCGAAAAGCTCGGCGCCAGGTCGTAGCGATAGACCAGCGAGAGCACATCGATTCCCGGCGCATCCGCCGGACCGAGGCGACAGGTGATCTCCCCTTCCGGGATCTCGCCCTTGCCGCCCCAGTAGGTGATCTCCACAAGCACCTTGTCGCCGTCGGCGGCGCCATAGGTCTTGTCAAAAGGCACAATGATATCCTGGCCGAAGGTCTGGTTGTCCGGCACAACGAACGCATAATGTGCTTTCGGCTTGTAGGTGCCGACATACATCTTGTTGTGGCGCTCGAGAATGCGCACAACCTCGCACTCGTCGCGGTTTTTGCCGCCCTGGCCGGCGGCGCTGCGGTGCTTCATGATGCGCACAATGACACGGTCGCCGTTTTGCGCCGAGTTCAGGCTGTCCGGCGGGATGAAGAGATCCTCCATGTCCATGTTGTCTGTCACGAGAAAGCCGTAGCCCTTCTTGAGCTTTTTCACGCGGCCTGTGAGCAGGTTCATCTGCTCCGGAATGCCGTAGTGATCCGTGCGCGTCTTGACAATGCGGCCGTCCTTCTCCAGCCCATCCAGCGCCTCGCAGATCTCCTGCGGCGCGATCTTGCGCGGATCGAAAAGCGCCAGGATGTCCTCCAGACTCGTCGGCCCGGTGAGCGCTTTTTTCAGATGCTTATATACAAAATCTTTGTTCACGTTTCACACCTCACTTGCTAATAGCTTATCATATCACGCCAAACGCTGCAATGGAATCCTGCGCCCTCTTGCGCAAAGGCTGCGAATAAAATTAAAAGGCCAGAGTCGATGCGACGCGCTAGCCCTTCCCCTAAAGGACTAGCTTCGCGTCGCAGGACTAGCTCGGAGAAACGATCGCTTTTCTGAAAAGCTCTATTTCTTTAAGCAAGTATCCTGCGAATTGATAGCACCGCGATCTCGCGTCGCGGCCGTGTTTCTCATAAGCCAACATCAATTACTCATTTCTCATTAATCATTAAAAATTTAATAGAGCCGCTGCCCGCTGCGAATACGATCAATGATATTCCGGCTGCGCAGGCGTCGGGCGGCGAGGGCGGCGATGGCGAGGGTCAGCGCGAGGACGCCGGCGGCGCAGAGCAGGATCGGCAGGAGCGGAAAATGATAGGGCACGGGGAACATCGCGCGGATCGGCAGATTCACGACGTACGTCAGCAGGATCCCTAGCGGCACGCCGATGGCGAGGGCGCGCAGGCTGCAGAAAATGCTCTCGAGGGCCAGCATTTTGCGCAAGCCTTCGGGCGTCATGCCGACGCTCTGCAGCACGGCAAATTCGCTCTGGCGCATCAGCACGTTCGTTGAAAGGGTGCTGACGACATTGGTGAAGCCGATGAGCATGAGCAGCGCACAGAAGCAGACAAGAAAGATCAGCGCGATGACAATGGCGACGTTCATCACCTTGTAATAATCGTCGGTGGCGTAGACGCGGGCGCTGTAGCCGCCCTGCATGTAGCTGTCCTGGGACTGGTCTGGAAAATGCGCGGCGAGGATCTCTTCGGTGTAGTCCATGAAGCCCGCCATGTCCTGCGGCGCGGCTTCCCAGCTGTACTGGCGCAGGTGCTCCATTTCCGGCAGGATGATGCGCACGGGATTCATATTTGGGAAGAAAAGCTCGGCGGGCGTTTCTTCCGCTGTGAGCACGGCGTCGATGGAAATCTCCTGCGTGGAGCCATCGGCGACGTCGAGAGTGAGGGTCTGCGGCGTTTCAGCGAAAAACTTTGTGTCGGTGGCGTGGCCTTTGAGATTCAGGCGGTCGTTGTTGATGAGGAGGGTGCTTCCTACCGGCACACCGGCGTCGGCGCAGAGCGCTGCGTAATGGGCACTGTCGATGACGATGCACTCGACGTCGAAGGTCGCTGTCTGCTGGCCATCCAGTTCATAATAATCGATGATCTCCGGCGACAGCGTCGAGGTATCCAGCGTCACGTCGTAGCGCGCGTAGTCATTGCCCAGGCCGTAGATCTCGGTGCCGCCGTCGTAGCGCGCGAGCTCTGCGGTGATCGCGTCGCCTAAGCTGCTTGTGATCGGCTTGGTGTAATCGCTGGCTTCGCGCGCCGTGGCGCTCTGGTAATCGGCGGTGACGGTGTAGCTGTTCTGGCTCGTCATTATCGCTTTAAACACGCCAGCCTGATGCCAGAGAAAACCGATGAAAACGAAGAGCACGACGGCGACGGCCAGCGCTGCCACGGTGGTGCGAAAGGTCTGGCGGCTGCGCGCGAGGGTTTTCTGCGCGAGCAGTCCTTCTGGGCCAAACCATTTCGCGACGATGCGCTCGCTCAAGCGGTGGCTGCGGCCGAGCTTGACGGCGACATCGTTTTGTCCGCGCACGCTGGCGATGGCGCTCTGCTTCGCCGCCTTGCGCGCTGGCAGCCAGGCGCTGACGAGCACAGTGACGAGCGCTAAGAGCGCCGCGATCACAAGCCCCAGCGGCGAGAGCACAAAGTCCAGGCGAAAGGTCATCGTCTTCAGCATGATGTGGGTGAGGGCGTTGAGCTCATCGAAAAAATGATTCGCCACGGCGATGCCGCCGGCGGTCAGCGCCAAGCCCAGCACAAGCCCGAGGGGGATACCGACGGCAGCGAGCAGCAGCGCTTCCCAGAGCATGGTTTTGCGGATCTGCGCCGGTGTCGCGCCGACGCATTTCAGCGTTCCGAAAACGGCGGTGCGCTCGCGCGCGCTGATGCGGAACACATTGGAGATTACGACCACCGCCATGACGACGATGAGCAGGCTGAGAAAGGCTGCCGGGATCACCAGCGTGCTGCGATACGCGGCGCTGTATTGCGTGAGCCCGCCGCCCACGCTGGTCGCGATCATCTCAGCGCCGGATGCAACAAAATGCGTGACGCAGGTGATCAGCGCCGTGGCCAGTGCGATCGCTGCAAGGGTCCAGAATGTGCGTGAACGATTCACGCGGATCTGGCTCGCCGCCAATTCTGCGAAGAGATTTTTCATCTCAAACGCCTCCCTTCGCGTCCTTCAGGCGCTCGTCAGAAACGAGTCTGCCATCGGCGAGGGTGAGGATGCGGTCGGCCATGAGGGCGATCTTTTCGTCGTGGGTGATGAGAAGGAGCGTCTGCTGATAGCGCCGGTTGGCGACCTGCAACAGCTCCATGACGTCGCGGCTGGCGCGGCTGTCAAGATTGCCCGTCGGCTCGTCGGCGAGGATGAAAGCAGGATCGTTGATCAGCGCCCGTCCCAGCGAAACGCGCTGCTGCTGCCCGCCGGAGAGGGCGCTCGGCAGATGTCCGGCGCGTTCGCTGAGTCCGGTAAGGGCGAGGATCTCGGCGAGCTTGGCTTTTTCCGGCTCGCGCTTGTCGAGAAGATAAGGCAGCATGATGTTTTCGGCGGCGGTGAGCGTCGGCACGAGATTGTAGAACTGGAACACCATGCCGATGTTGCGGCGGCGAAAGATCGCCCGCGCGCTTTCGTTCATCGCGTAGAGCTCCTGGCCGTCGATGACGACGCGGCCCGAGGTCGGCTCGTCGATGCCGCCGATGAGATTCATGAGCGTCGATTTTCCGCTGCCGGACGCACCGACGATGGCGACAAATTCGCCTTTTTCCACTGTGAAGCTGACATGGTCCAGCGCCGTCACGGCTGTGTCTCCGCTGCCATAGATTTTCGTGAGTCCTTCTACGCTGAGGATGGTCATGAGGATCGCCTCCTGTTGGATTTCTATGGTTCTATCCTAGCACGCGAAAGTGACAGCTCGGTGACTCTGCGGTGACATTTTCTGTCACTTGTAAAATTTCAGCGTAAACGTCGCGCCTGTGCCTTTGCCGCCAGCGTCCACGTCGATGTCGCCATTTTGTCCGCGGGCGATCGCCAGCGCCAGCAGCAGGCCGATGCCGACGCCGCGCGCTTTGTGCGATCCGGCGAAGCGCACGAAAAGCTGCGCCATCTCTTCTCGCGACAGGCCGCTTCCGGCATCGCGCACGCTGAGCCATTCATAGAGGGGATTTTCGCCAGCGTCGACGAGGATCGTGCTGCCTGACGGCGAGGCTTCACAGGCATTTTTCAGGAGATTCGTCAGCGCTTCCACTGTCCAGCGCTTGTCGCAGTGGAGCACCGCGTCGTTTGCGAGCGCCACCTGCTGATCCTGCACATCCAGCAGGATCGCCAGCGGCGAAAGCGCTGCTTCGACAAGCGCCTGTGCCGTCACCGCCGCGCGCTCAAACTGCACAGCGCCAGCGTCGAGCTTCGCCAGCTTGAGCAACGTATCGACGAGCCAGTTCATGCGCGCCAGGCTTGTGCGGATATTCGCGAGGAATTCCTCCTGGCGCTCCGGCGGCGCTGCTTCCAGAAGGTCGGCCATGAGCATCATTGAGGTCACCGGCGTTTTCAGCTGGTGGGTGATGTTTTCCATGTACTCGGCAAATTCTGCCCGCGCAGCATTGGCGGCATCGCGCTCGGCGCTGAGCTGGGCCACGAGGGTGTGCAGGTCGTTTTTGAGCACCGACAGCGCTCCTTCCTGGTTGTCGCGAAATTCCACCGTCTCACCGTTGATGGCGCGGCGCAACTCTGTCGAAAGCGCTGCGAGCTCCTGCTTACTGATCCACACGATAGCCACGCCCCCTCACTGTCTCGATCGTCACAGCGCCTGCGAGTTTTTCGCGCAGCCGCTTCACATACACCGTCAGCGTGTTGTCCTCGACAAAATTGCCGCCCTGGTCCCAGAGCTGATCCAGGATCTGCGCCCGCGACAGCAGCTGCCCGCGATGCTGGGCAAAGATCAGACAGAGCCGATACTCCAGCGCCGTCAGCGCGATCTCGCGTCCGCCAACGGTGACGCGGCCGGACGCCGTATCGATGCGCGCCTGCCCCAGCGAGAGCAGCGACGATTCTTCAGGCAGCGCGCGACGGATGCGCGCCAAAAGCTCCCGCAAGCGGAAGGGCTTCGTCACATAATCCGCCGCGCCCTGATCAAAGGCGCGCACAATGCGGTCCTCGTCGTCCATCACTGTGAGAAAGATCACCCGCGCGCCACGCGCCAGCGCTTCTGTGCTCACTGCAAAGCCGTCTGCGTCTGGCAGCTGCATGTCGATGATCGCCAGATCCACGGCGCGCTCGGAAAGCACGCCCAGCGCCGCCGCCACCGTTTCCGCATGGCAGACGCTGTAGCCCTCCTGCTCCAACGCGTAGACCAGACCAGACGCGATCACCGCATCGTCCTCCACCAATAAGATCTGCATCTCATCGCCTCCCATCTGCAAAAACAGCGACTGCCGTTTGCGACAGTCGCTTTCCTTCTTTTATAATACCTTGGCCAGGAAGTCCTGGGTGCGTGGTTCCTTTGGATGGTTGAAGATCTCGTCCGGCGTGCCCTGCTCCATGATGTAGCCCTGGTCCATGAAGAAGACGCGGTCGCTGACCTCGCGCGCGAAGCCCATTTCGTGGGTAACGATGAGCATAGTCATGCCGGTCTCGGTGAGCTGACGGATAACCGCCAGAACTTCGCCGACCATTTCCGGGTCGAGGGCGGACGTTGGTTCGTCAAAGAGCATGATGTCCGGACTCATAGCCAGCGCTCTGGCGATCGCCACGCGCTGCTGCTGACCGCCGGAGAGAGACGCTGGATAAACGTCTGCCTTGTCGAGCAGACCGACGCGCTTCAGCAATTCGCGCGCGGTTTTTTCGGCGTCTGCCTGCGCGATACCCTTGACATTGATCGGCGCGAGGGTGATGTTTTCCAGCACAGTTTTATGAGGGAAGAGATTGAAGCGCTGGAATACCATGCCGAGATTTTCGCGCACCTTGTTGATGTCGGTCTTTGGATCGGTGATCTCGGTGCCGTCGATGATGATATGGCCGCTGGTTGGCTCTTCGAGCAGATTGATGCAGCGCAGGAAGGTACTCTTCCCGGAGCCGGATGGGCCGATGATGGAGACGATCTCGCCGTCCTTGATGGTTTCGGTGATGCCTTTGAGCACTTCGAGGTCGCCGAAGGATTTATGTAAGTCTTTGATTTCGATCATAGTTGAAAACCTCCTGAATGATCAGCGTTTTTCTGTCTGCAGACGGCGTTCGTACCAGTTGATGATGCGGGTGAAGGTGAGCGTCAGCACGAGATAGACGAGCGCCACGGCGATGTAGGTTGGGAATGGCTGAATGTGGACGGACGTGTAGATCTGGCCACGCTTCATGATCTCGGTCAGCCCGATCGCCGCCAGCAGCGACGTATCCTTCAGCAGCATGACGAACTCGTTGCCCAGCGGTGGGATGACGAGCTTGAACGCCTGTGGCAGAATGACCATGCGCATCGCCTGCTTCTGCGTCATGCCGAGGGAGCGCGCCGCTTCCACCTGGCCCTTATCCACGCCCTGGATACCGGCGCGGAAAATTTCTGCCACGTAAGCGCCACTGTTCATTGAGAGCACGACAACGCCGGTGACGAGGATCGGGAAGCTGAATTTACCGTCGAAAAACAGCGTGCCGACAACGCTGGCCACACCATAATGGAATAAAAAGATCTGTACGTAGAGTGGTGTGCCGCGAAAAGCTTCAATATATACATTGGCGATGACTTTGAGCACACGATTGTTGCTCATTTTCATCAGCGACATCAAGAGGCCGATGATGATCCCGATGCCGACGCCGCAGACAGTCAAACCAAGGGTGGTCCCTGCGCCGGGAATGAGCTTAGGCAGCACATCGAAAAAGTTCGTAAAAAAGTTACCCAATGGTCTTCCTCCTTTGTGGAATAAACGCAAAGAATGAGATGCAGGGATTCTGCATCTCATTCATATGCTTTCATTAACGATTATTCAGCAGATTCGCTGGAAAGAGCAGCAACTTCTTCCTTGGCGCTGCCGTCCTTGATGGACTGTGGAACGGTCAGTTCATATTTTTCGCAGAGCTCGTCATAGGTGCCATCTTCGATAACAGCTGCGAGACCAGCGTTGATCTTGTCGAGCAGCTCGGTGTTTTCAGGGTCAACAGCGATGCCGTAGAAGACTGCCTGGTATGGTTCGCCGACGAGCTTCACATCGTCTGGACGCTGATCAACATATTCTTCACCAACTGGCAGGTCGACGATGACTGCGTCACAGCCACCATTGATGAGTTCCTGCAAGCAGGTGTTGTAGTTGTCCAGGATCTTGCCTTCAGCGATGGTGCCTGCTTCCTGCAGAGCGGTGACTTCGTCAGCACCGGTGGTACCGATCTGCGCAGCGACGGTCTTGCCAGCGAGGTCATCGGCGTTGTTGATGTCATTGTTGTCAGCAGCGACCATGATGGAGAGGCTGGCGTCGATGTATGGGTCAGAGAATGCTACGCTTTCGAGACGTTCAGGCGTGATGCTCATGCCGGCAGCAACAGCGTCGATCTGGCCGGTGGTCAGCGCGCCGGTGAGGGCGTCAAATTCCAGAGACTGGAATTCAACATCGAAGCCCTGGCTTTCGCCGATGGCGGTCATCAGGTCGAGGTCGAAACCGGTCATGTTGCCTTCGTCATCCTGATATTCGAATGGGGCGAAGGTTGGGTTGGTGCCGACGACAACGACGCTGGAGCTTTCGCCAGAAGCACTGCCTTCAGCAGCTGCGCTGCCGGAAGAAGCGCTGTCGTTGCTGCCGCCACCGCAGCCAGCCAACATGGTCACTGCCAGAGCGGCAGTGCATAACATTGCGATCCATTTTTTGTTTTTCATGATATCTCTTCTCCTCTGTGTTTTAATGAAAAAATAATATACCGTTATTATAGGGCGGTGTGTATATTTTTGCAATCACTTTCTGACCATTCTTAATAAAAAATGCGAAGAAATCCATTAATTCCATCTATCTGCGCGCAAAAATCATACAACGGCGATGCATAATCCGCTGCATACGCTGCATATCAGCGAATGGCGCTGGCGATCGTCAGGCTCTGCACTTCGCGCACGCCGGCTTTGTGCAGCGTACGCGCGCAGGAAAGGAGCGTGCTGCCGGTGGTCATGACGTCGTCGACGAGGAGCACACGCTTGCCGCGAAGCTCTGCCAGCGCGCGCTCAGGCACAGCGAAGGCGCTGCTCACATTCTGCACGCGCTCCGCTTTTGAAAGGCCAACCTGGTGGCGCGTGTTGACGACGCGCAAAAGCAGATCGTCACGCGCCGGAAGCTGCCAACGCGCAGCGATCTCCCGCGCGAACAGCCAGCTTTGGTTGTAGCCACGCTCGCGCAGGCGCGCTTTGTGCAGCGGCACAGGAACGATGACATCAACCACCGGCGCTGGTCGCGTGGCAGCGAGCGCTGCGAATCCTTCGGCACGCCAGGGCTCATTGTGATATTTGAAGCGCAGGATCGCTTCGCGCACCGTCTCTGTATAAGGAAGGAAAGCGATGTTGCCGGTGAAATATTTTGGCCAGTCCCGGCAGGTGTCGCAGACTGGTGCGCGTGAACCAAAATGTCCACAGCGCCGACACTGGCCCTCGTGAGCAGCGAAATTTTCCCAGCGTGCCAGACAGTCGTCGCAAATCGTCAGCGCCTCGGCGCAATCTTCACAGAGCACACACATGCTGGGATTCGGAAATAGCAGCGCGATGAGTTGTTGCCACATGAGCACAGCCTCCTTATTGTCAGAACGTTTGCATTTAGCGTAAACCACCATTCGCCATCTTGCAAGGAAATTCAAGAAAGCGTATAATTATTTTATTCTATAGGATTCAAGGAGGAAACACATGCCTACATTAACAGAAAAGATCCTCGCTGCCCATCTCACCGATGGTGAAATGAAGCCAGGCAACGAGATCGGTCTGCGCATTGACCAGACCCTCACCCAGGATTCCACCGGTACGATGGCATACCTGCAATTTGAGGCCATGGGCGTGGATCGGGTGAAGACCAAAAAGAGCGTGGCCTATATCGACCACAATACCCTCCAGTGCGGCTTTGAAAACGCCGACGACCACCGCTTTATCCAAACCGTGGCGCGCAAATTCGGCGTGCGCTTCTCCCGCCCCGGCAACGG
>OLOV01002843.1_pt1 | contig 11252 bp, 10 predicted proteins | sample 1672931 | NCBI WGS metagenome assembly OLOV01 (sample SAMEA3136738, study PRJEB25190) | human gut metagenome | biome: human gut; feature: human-associated habitat; material: faeces | place: Austria | collected 2013
AAAAGAAAGCAGCAGCAAAATAATTTTCAAAACTGAATAAAGAAAAATGCATCTTACGACAGATGCAAAACAGCAGGATATGAAACAACGGAGGGCTTCCAGGGGATGTTCGGCGACAGTATTGTCATATGTGTATTTTGGGGAAGGCGGAACGAGAGAGGAAGCCTCCGGGGTATCATTTATAAAAAAAACTATATTAAAAATGTATATTTAAAAGGAGGAAATTTTAAATGAAAGCAAAAAAAGTGATCGCATTAGTTATGTGTGCAGCAATGGTAGCAGGAATGTCTATGTCAACAGTTATGGCAGCTGATCTCCCGGATCAGTTCAAAGATCTGAAAGCAAACGAAGCATATGAATTCCCGATGATGGTTAAATCTTTCCAGTCTACCTACTGGGATGCAGCTCAGGAAGGTATGAAGAAAGCTGCTGAAGAACTTGGTGTTACTTACACACCACAGGGACCGAACAGTGAGTCCGATATCGCTGACCAGGTTAACATGATCAACACAGCAATCGCTTCCAACCCGAAAGGAATCGGTATTGCAGCATGCGATACATCTTCTGTTCTGGATGCACTGCAGACATGTGCTGACAAAGGAATCCCGGTTGTAACATTTGATACAGGTATCGCAGATGCTCCGGAAGGATCTGTAGTATGTGAAGTCTGCACAGACAACGCACAGGCTGGTGCAGAAGCAGCAACTCATATGTACGATGCGATCAAAGACGTAGTAGCTAATGCAGACGGACAGGTTGTTATCGGTGAAGTTAACCAGGATGCTACAGCTCAGAACATTCAGCAGCGTGGCGGCGGATTCATCGACAAAATGATCGAACTTCTTCAGGCTGACGGCAAAACAGTAGCAGTTGCAGGAAACGAATTCTATGTAAACGCAGCAAAAGGCGCTGATGCAACAGAAGCAGATGCAGACGTTGTTATCCAGGTTGCAGTTCCGGCACAGACAACTGTAGAGCTTTGCTCCAATGAAGCACAGGCTATCCTTTCCAAAGAAAACTGCATCGCTATCTTCGGTTCCAACCAGACAGCAGCAGAAGGTGTTCTTGCAGCTAATGCTAACCTGAACGTTCTTGGTTCTGACGCAGGAGCAGGCGATGTTATCGGTGTTGGTTTCGATGCTGGTTCTATCATTAAAGCCGCTGTTCAGGATGGAACATTCCTTGGTGCAGTTACACAGTCTCCTCTGATGATGGGCTACTATGCAATCTACGCTCTGACAGCAGCAGCTAACGGACAGGAACTTGAAGATGTTCCTACAGATGGATACTGGTATGATTCCACAAACATGGACGACGAAGAGATCGCTCCGAACCTGTACGACTAAAACGAACGCAAATTTCGAAAAAGAAATAATTATGGGTGAAAACCCCCGGGGCATTGCCTTGGGGGTTTTCTGATATTACACATTAACGATTTAGTTGAATAAAGCAATTGAGGACACTTTTTTTGACAAACGAGGTTCTTAACAGGTATTACTTTTTAGGATATTATGTTATTATCAAATGAGAAAGAACCTGTTTAATTACAGCAATTTGCACAATATATTTTGCTGTATATATTTTATTTATTCAGGAGGATTTTACAATGGCAACATATTATGCAGCAGTAGATATGGGCGCATCCAGTGGACGTCTGATCCTTGGACATATGGAGAATGGCAAGATGGAGCTCGAAGAGATCCATCGTTTTGAGAACGGAATGGTAAAGAAAGACGGAGAACTCTGCTGGGAATTTGACCGCATTTTCAAAGAAATCGTTACAGGACTCAAGAAATGTAAAGAGATTGGCAAGATTCCGGTAAGCATGGGCGTTGATACCTGGGGTGTTGACTTCGTTCTTCTTGATAAAGATGACAAGGTACTTGGCAACACAGTTGGATACCGTGATCATCGTACAGAGGGAATGGATGAAGAAGTTTACAAGATTATTCCATTTGAAGAGCTGTATGCGAGAACAGGTATTCAGAAAGCTATTTACAATACGATATACCAGCTGATGGCAGTTAAGACAAAACATCCGGAATACCTGGAGCAGGCAGAGACTCTTCTTCATGTGCCGGATTACTTCCACTTCCTTCTGACAGGACAGAAGACCTGTGAGTACACAGAGGCTACAACAGGCCAGATGGTAAATGCACAGACAAAAGACTGGGATTATGAGATCATCGATAAACTGGGATATCCGAGAAGAATTTTCCAGAAGCTGATCATGCCTGGCACAAGTGTAGGACATCTGACAGAAGAAATTCAGAAAGAGGTTGGCTTTGATGTAGAAGTTGTTGCACCGGCTACACATGATACAGGATCAGCAGTTCTTGCAGTACCGGCAAACGATGATGACTTTATCTATATCAGTTCCGGAACATGGTCTCTGATGGGAATCGAAAGAAAAACTCCGGACTGTTCACTGAGAAGCTGCGAACTGAACTTCACAAACGAAGGCGGCTATGAGGGACGCTTCCGTTATATCAAGAATATCATGGGTCTGTGGATGATCCAGTCTGTTCGTCATGAAGTAAATGACAAATACAGTTTTGCAGAGATCTGCTCTATGGCAGAAGAAGCAAAGGATTTCCCATCCAGAGTAGATGCAAATGACGAGTGCTTCCTTTCTCCTGAAAACATGACAGAAGAAGTAAAGGACTACTGCCGCAGAACAGGACAGCAGGTTCCGGAGACAATGGGTGAGATCGCAACTGTTATCTACACCAGTCTTGCTGACTGTTATGCGAAAGCAGCAAAAGAACTGGAAGAACTTACAGGAAGAACTTACAGCCGTATCCATGTAGTTGGCGGTGGTTCCAATGCAGGATATCTGAATGAACTTACAGCTAAGGCAACTGGCAAAGAAGTTCATGCAGGCCCAGGAGAAGCAACTGCAATCGGAAACATTACTGCACAGATGCTCAAGGAAGGCGAATTCCAGTCTGTTGAAGAGGCTCGTACAACTATTCATGAGTCTTTCGGAATCAAGATTTTCAAAGCCTGAGAGATTATAGCTGGAGGCTTTTTACCCAATCATCCTGTTATTGAGCTATATGCACCTGGAATAAGGTGAGTATATACATTAATAAATTGTAGGTTTTATTATGTTAGTAAACACAAAAGCAAGAGTCGGCGTATTTTCTATTGCTTTAGGCGCATATCTGCCTCAGTTCCCGTCACTGGTACCTGAGTTTGAGGCTCAGTATGAGGCATTCAAAAAAACAATTCCTGATACAGTAGAGATCATTGACGGAGGAATGGTAACAACAAAAGAGCAGTCCATGGAAGCAGGAGACAAATTCCGTGCTGCAGACGTAGATCTTGTTTTCCTTCAGATGCTGACTTATGCTACATCTTACAATATGCTTCCGGCAATCCGTGATCTTGACGTTCCGGTTGTTCTGGTAAACGTTCAGAAACTGAAAGCACTGGATTATGATCACACTGACATTGCAGCATGGCTGGGAGAAGGATATGCATGTGGTGCTGTAGGCGAAGCTGTTGCTGACCTTGAGAGAGCCGGTAAGAGACATGCTGTTATCACAGGTGTAGTTGAAGGCGGAGATCCGGCTGTTCAGGCAGAGATCGAAGACTGGTGCAGAGCTGCACAGGTAAGAAGAAGATTCCGTGATACTAACATCGCTCAGATCGGAAGACCATATCCGGGTATGATGGATCTTTACATTGATGAGACAAATCTGTACAACAGAATGTTCCTGTACACCAAACAGTTTGACTGGGAAAAAATGTGGGCAATCGCTGATGATATCACAGATGAAGAAGCAATCCGTGCAAAAGCTCAGGATATTCTTGATACTTTTGATATCGAAGGCGGCGGTACGATTGAAAAAGTATGGGATATGGCCAAATACGTTGTAGCATTCGAGAAATGGGTAAAAGACGAACATCTCAGCATGGTTGCTTCCCATTATGACGGATTTGCACAGGGCAAGGCAGGTGTCCTTGACAGTATGCTGATCCCGGCATTCTCCATGCTGATCAAACAGGGTACAGCATGCGCTGTTGAAGGTGACATGAAGGTTGCTATGGCAATGAGCATTCTCAAGACCATTTCCGGTACAGGCCAGCTTTCTGAGATGTACTCCATCGACTTCAACGATGATATCTGCATCATCGGACATTCCGGAAGCGGAGATGCTGATATCTCTGATAAGAAACCTACCATGAAGATCGTACCGGTATTCCACGGCAAAACAGGCGGCGGATATCTGACACAGTTCTATCCATACACAGGTCCGGTTACCTATCTTGCGATCACACAGGATGCTGACGGACACTTCAAATTCGTTGTTGCTGAAGGCGTAAACGAAGAAGGACCGATCCTTTCCTTCGGTGATACTAATATGAGAACACGTTTTACATGCGGTGCAAGAGAGTTCGTAAACCGCTGGAGCGAAGCAGGCCCGACACATCATATGGCAGCTGCTACAGGAAGACATATCGACACGATCCTGAAGGTTGCAAAAATCTTCAACATTCCGGTTGATATCGTAACAAGATAACAAAAACCATCTATATTTGAAACACATATTCATATTCAAAAAAAGAGAGAGACTGTGCAGATGTACAGCCTCTCTTTTTTAAAATCATTTTTTGTGCATCAACGTATGCTCCTTCGACAACTCTCCATGAAGCTTCAACGAACTCCAGTGCTGCGTAACCGGTGTAAGCACTGCTTTCAGATCCACCGGAGCCAGCCCGTTCCTGTGGAAAAATCCCAGAAAATCTGTCTGTTGTTCCTGCGAAAAATTATGCATGACAAGCATCTCGTCAGAAAAATTGCCGCCAAGATTAAACTGCGGCGAAGGAGAGAAGCCAGTCAGTCCAAAAAGATATCCCAGTGGATGAAGATAATCCGTTACAGGAACTGTTTTGCAGGAAATCCCTGCAATATTAAGATATCGGCTGATCTGTCTGGTTCGTTCATCTTCTTTAAAGTTATACATTAAAATCTGTGCATCTGTTTTCATTGAAATTTTCACTTCCTTATAGAATTGTTGGCTGGCGGAATCTGGTAACTGTTCAGCAGGTGGTATTTCTGATAGCAGGAATATGAATCTCTACTTCCGTACCGCCGCCGGGATTGTTGGAATAAGTGAGGCCATAATCAGTACCGTAAAGGATCTGCAGTCTCCGGTGGGTGTTGTAAACTGCAATATTTGTGCCGCCGGAGGAACTGCTGCCCTCACCGGAAAGAATGCTGGAAAGTTTGTCGGGTGAAATTCCAACACCGTCATCCGAGATCAGGAGAACAATGGAAGAATCTTCAAGCCAGCCTGTAAGAACAATTGTTCCGGCTTTGTCGTCTTTTTCCAGAATTCCATGGAGAACGGCATTTTCGATGAGTGGCTGCAGGGTAAGCTTTGGAATCTGATATTCCATCAGCTCATCAGGAATGTCAGAAACAAATTCAATGCTGTTGTGATATCTCATATTCTGAATCTCAAGGTAGATTGTAGCATGTTCTGTTTCCTGGGCAATTGTGCTGATACTCTGTTTTCTGCTTAAAGTAAGTTTATAAAAACGTGAAAGGCTCTGCACCGCGCTGGAAACTTCGGCTGTCCGTCCCTGCTGGGCAAGCCAGTTGATCATGTCCATCGTATTGTAAAGAAAATGTGGATTAATCTGTGCCTGGAGCGAGTGGAATTCTGCAAGTCGAAGTTCCTCGGCGGCTTTTGCCTGCTCAGACATCAGCTGATCCATTTTGCGTGTCATGTAGTTGTAGGTGTCGATCAGATCACCGATCTCATCATGGTAGGTGGGACTTTCCATAGGACTTAGGGTGCCTTTTCGGACCTTGCTCATCTGGTGGATAACAGAAGAGATCCGGTTGGTAATAGATCGGGACATATAATGAGCCAGGATGAGTGCCAGTACAAGAAAGGCAAGATACATCAGGATATACTGGACCATGATCATATTACTCTGAGTGATCAGCGGACCGGCAGGGAGAACTGTGACCATAAACCATCCGGGCTGTTTGATATTATAAAATCCGGCATAAACAGTGGTGTCCAGGATCGTTCTTTCAATAAAGTTATTGGAGGACATGAAAGAGTCTTCAATACTGTCATAATCCAGAAGATAAATTCCTGACTGTGACTGATCGGAAGAAGCAACGATCGCATTTCGGTCATTGATAATATAGGAAACACTTCCATCAACAGTAAGATTATCTTTGAGCAGATCTGTAAAGTTATCAGATGAGGTATATGCCGCAATATAGGCACGATATGCATGGCCCTGAAAATAAAAAGTGGTCGAAGTAATGTAGGCCATATCTCCATAGGATTTTTTTTCACGATCACCAAGATAAAAGGAAGGACAGAAAAGAGAGGAAACGGAGGTACCCTGAAAGATCCCATACCAGTAAGTACCTTTTGCCTTGCTCATCGGAGAAAAATAATCCCTGGTCAGTTCATCCTGAAAAAGCCGCACAGAAGTAGGAAAATCCATATAGATCTGAAGACCGGAAATTTTGCCGGAAGAGATCAGAGATTTGGTATATTCCTGAAACTCCTGAATTTCCTCTGTGTTTTCAAACATACGAAATGGGGAATTCACAGGCTGGTGAAACAGAGTCTGAAAAAAATCCTGGTCGGTGATCCTGTCGTGGGCATCAATGACCTGCTGTACAAGATCTTCAACGATAGGTGCTGTTTTTGCAGAAATATCCTGTTCCTGCCGGATCGTATAGGATACGACCATATCATAAAGCTTGCCATAGAAGAAACATGCCATCATGATGACAGGAACAGTTACTGTGATCATCAGGACCAGAGTGAATTTTGAAGCAAGTTTCATATCTCCGTAATTCTGACGGACTTTTGAAAAAAAATGATTCATTGCAGATTACGCTCCCTGTATTCGGAGGGTGAAAACCCTGTATATTTCTTGAAACTTTTTCCAAAATAATTCCCGTCGCTGTAGCCTACCTGTGAAGAAATATCAGAGATCTTGAAGCGTGCATCTTTGAGAAGCTGTTTGGCTTTTTCCATTCTGTATTCCGTCAGATACTGATTCAGAGTCTGTCCGGTTTCGTTCTTAAAGAAAGTACATACATAAGATGTGGACAGGAATACGTGACTGCTGATATCTTTGACAGACAGAGTTTCATTCATATAATTTTTGCTGATATATTCCCTGATCAGAAAAATAGTAGGGTTTTCCTGAGAACAGTCAGAAACTTTCTTAAAAAAATCTTCTGTTTTATCAACAAGAGTCTGGTGAAGTTCACCGAAGGTAAAACATCTGTCGATTGTTTCCGCAACAGTTTCCGGATTGCCGGAACCTGGAATTTTCTGCTGATGACGTGCATCCTCCAGACAGAGAAAAAGCTTGTAGTACAGGTCTTTGACCGGATTCTGAAGAAATTTGCAGTTGTTGGAAAAACTTTGGAGAAGCTTTTCCAGCAGAGCGGATGCGGCATTCTGATCAATATTCGACAGTGCCTCGGCAAATACGGAGGCAGGTGATGAGGCAAAAATATTATTCTGAATATTTGGAAGCTCAGAATCCTCATCAGAAGTAAGCAGGGTATTTTCCGGAAAGAAATAACTGCTCTGCAGAAGGATGACAGCAGATGTATAGGTCTGATAAGCCTTGGAAACACCGCAGACAGTGTCTCCGCGGGCCATGGAATATCTTCCGAATTCCGCAAAGTGTTCCATCAGAAAACTTCCGGCATGAGTCAGGATCTGGCGGGAAGGCGGAGTCTGTGAAAAAAGAAAATACACCATATATTGAAGCTTCTTTTCGAGATAGACGCAGGTAATATGGTAAGGATTCAGAAAATCCTGGAACTTTTGAAACAGATCAGCCATGGATGGTGTGGAAGCTTCCAGAAATAATTCAGTCTTTACAATAAAAGCAGTAAAAAAAGTAGAAGAATTCATTGTAAACTGCAGTTCATCAGAAAGCTGACGGATCACAGAGTTATCCTGTGAATATGGAAGAGTAAGCTGCAGGGCAAGCCGTGATGCGGTTTTCACGGAATGAAGCGTCTCTCCATGGCGGGAATTGACTTTTCGGATATAGAGCTCCCTTGCCTCACGGATGGCATCCTCGATCTCAGAGAGCCGGAAAGGCTTCTCGATGTAATTGACGGCTTTCAGCTTGATCGCAGCTTTGAGATATTCCTTGTCAGAGTATCCGCTCATAAAGATCGGGACGGTATCAGGAAGAATTTTCCAGCATAGTGATTCCGTCCATGCGCGGCATGCGGACATCGCATAATATGATCTCCGGCCTGTGAAGCTGTGCAGTTTCCAGACCATGCACACCGTCGTCTGCCTGAAGCACCTCGCTGATTCCAAGTGAAGCCCAGTCAATCGAAGAGATCACACCGGTACGGGTAAGTTCTTCGTCATCAACAATCAGTAGTTTCATAATATTCTCCTTGGTATTTGTAAAAAAAGAAAATTGTTTATTATGATAAGATTGTTTCCATATGAAAACAATCCCCAAAACAGTTTAGCATATTTTATACAAGATTACGAGAAAAAATGAAAGATGTTTTGTGCAGATAAGTGGAAAATATTTTACCCTGATTCAAAATATTTTCCCGTTTCCTAAAAAAATAACCAATGCTACAATAAATACAGATTTAAAGAAAAGGGAGGAAAGAGCCGTGTCTGAATATGTTCTTGAACTTAAAGGCATAACAAAGATTTTCCCGGGCGTTAAGGCACTGAACAACGTACAGTTTCAGTTAAAACCGGGTGAAGTTCACGCACTTATGGGCGAAAACGGCGCTGGTAAATCTACATTTATTAAAGTTATTACCGGTGTACATAAGGCAGAAGAAGGCGAAATGTTCTTAAATGGTCAGAAGGTTGACTTCAAAGGACCAAAAGATGCACAGGCAGCAGGTATCGCAGCCGTATATCAGCATCCGACATCCTATCCGCATCTGACTGTTGCAGAAAATATTTTCATGGGACATGAGATCATCAAAAACAGAATGATCCAGTGGAAAGCCATGAACACAGAAGCAAACAAACTTCTCAAACAGCTGGATGCAGATTTTGATGCAACAGCAGAGATGGGTACTTTAAGTGTTGCTCAGCAGCAGATGGTTGAGATTGCAAAGGCGATGTCCACTAACGCAAGAATCATCATTCTTGATGAGCCTACTGCAGCACTGACAAGATCCGAATCCGAGAAGCTTTATACACTGGTTGACAAATTAAAAGCTGACGGTGTTTCCATTATCTTCATTTCCCACCGTTTTGAAGATATGTATCGTCTGGCATCCAGAGTTACTGTATTCCGTGATTCCCAGTACATCGGAACATACGATGTTGACGGAATTACAAATGCAGACCTGATCAAAGCAATGGTTGGTCGTGAGATCAAAGATCTGTTCCCGAAACCGGAAGTAAAACTCGGAGACGAGATGCTGAAAGTTGAGAATCTTTCCAGAACAGGTTACTTCAAAGATGTATCCTTCAGCGTTCGCGCCGGCGAGATCCTTGGACTTACCGGTCTGGTAGGTGCAGGACGTACAGAAACAGTAGAAGCTGTCTGTGGTATCACTCAGCCGGATTCCGGTAAAGTATATCTGGAAGGTAAAGAAGTTCATATCAAAAAACCATCTGATGCAATGGAAAAAGGTATCATTCTCCTTCCGGAAGACCGTCAGAAAGAAGGTCTGATCATGAGCTGGGGACTTGGAAGAAACGTAACACTTCCTACCATCAGCAAATATGCGAAGAGTGGTATCAATGATGAAAAGACAGAACGTGATCTTGCCAAAAAACTTCTTGAAGAAGTTGATACAAAGGCAGTTGATATCTTCCAGCCGGCAAGCTCTCTTTCCGGTGGTAACCAGCAGAAAGTTGTTGTTGCCAAGGCGTTAAGTCAGGAAATGAAAGTTGTTATCATGGATGAGCCTACCAAAGGTGTAGACGTAGGTGCAAAAGCTGAAATCTATGCAATCATGGGAGATCTTGCAAAGAAAGGATATGCAATCATCCTGATTTCTTCCGAAATGCCTGAGATCCTCGGTATGGCAGACCGTATTGCCGTTATGTGTAACGGACGTAAGACCGGTGAACTGAACCGTGGCGAAGCAACACAGGAAAGAATCCTCGAACTTGCTATGGAAAAAGGACATACAGGGGGTGCTGAATAATGGAAAAGAAATCAGTTATGAAAAAGATCACAGGCTCCCGTGAAGCACTGCTTGCAGTTGTCCTGATCGTTCTTTTTGTAATCATTACAGCAATCAACCCATCATTCCTGACTCCTAAGTCACTGATGGATATGCTGAAAAACAATGCAGTAACAATGGTAATGTCACTTGGTATGCTGTGTGTAATGCTTGTTGGCGGTATCGATATTTCTATTATGTCAACACTTGCACTTTCCGGTATGAGCATTGGTATGCTTCTGAAATATGAACATATCTCCAGCACATTCCTCGCATTCGTGATCGCAATTGCAATTGGTATCGTCTGCGGAGCAGTCGTTGGTCTGATCATCTCCAGAGCAGATGTACCACCGATCATTGCAACCATGGGCTTCATGTACATCTACCGTGCACTTGGTTATCAGGTATCTCACGGTGGTGAATGGGCAAGTGCAGCAGCACTTGGTGAATTCAAAAATTTCGCAACAACAAAATTCCTCGGATTAAACTGTGTTATCTGGGTAATTATTGTATGCTACGTCTTCTTCTTCTGGTTTATGAAATGGACCAGAACAGGACGTATGATCTATGCAGTAGGTAGTAACCCGAGTGCAGCAGAAGTATCTGGTATCAATGTAAAGAATATCAAACTTCTTGTTTATACGATCATGGGCCTTCTGGCAGGTCTTGGCGGAGCTCTTCAGGTTTCTGTATATGCATCCGCAATGCCTGATATGCAGTACGGCGGTGAGATGGATGTTATCGCAGCCTGCGTTATCGGTGGTGTAAGCATGAACGGTGGACGTGGTACAGTAGTAGGTGCTTTACTCGGATCCCTGATCCTTGCAACAATCGCAAAAGCACTTCCGCTGATTCCATTCTTCAACCAGTTATGGTTGAATACCATCAAGGGTGTTATCATCCTCGTCGTAGTAGTAATGAACGTAATCCTGCAGCGTATCGCTGATAAGAATGCACTGAAAGGAAGGGAGATGTAATCATGGCTGGAAAATCTGGAAGAAGTATTAACAATGTGCCGGAAAGTCCGATCAAACATATGATATTCAGCTGGGAAGGCATCCTGGTAGTCCTG
>OLOV01002845.1_pt1 | contig 11246 bp, 14 predicted proteins | sample 1672931 | NCBI WGS metagenome assembly OLOV01 (sample SAMEA3136738, study PRJEB25190) | human gut metagenome | biome: human gut; feature: human-associated habitat; material: faeces | place: Austria | collected 2013
TTTTTGGAGTTGTAATGTTAATTATTGCTGCTCCTTATCGAGTAGCTAGAATACTTGCATATTTAAATCCTTGGAGTGATCCTTTGGGTTCTGGCTTTCAGATTATCCAAAGTTTATATGCAATTGGACCATCAGGTCTTTTTGGCAAAGGCTTTGGTAATTCTATTCAGAAACATTTTTATTTGCCAGAGCCTCAAACAGATTTTATCTTTGCTATTATAAGTGAGGAGTTTGGTTTTATTGGAATATTAGTAATTGCTTTTTTGTTTTTAACTTTATTTTACAATACACTTAAAGTAAGCTTAGAATGTAATGATTTATTTGGAAAATATCTTTCATTTGGGTTAGTTATCTCATTAATTCTTCAGGCTGTTTTAAATATATGCGTTGTTATTGGGCTTGTACCTGTAACAGGAGTTACTTTACCATTTCTGTCTTATGGTGGTTCATCTTTACTAGTTACTATGGCTAGTGTTGGTATTATTCTTAATATAGCTAAAGATAATACCTCTACTGGAAAAGATATCTTATTAAATAAAGGTTTTAATGTATTAGATAAATCTAAAATAAAACCACTATTAGTAAGTAAATTAATGGCTATTATCATAGCAAATATGGTAGGAAATAAGTTAATACTACTCTTTAATCCTTCTTTTACTCCTAGTAAGAAAGTATCAAATATATCTACTTTTTTATATAGACCATAAATTAGTATTATGATAACTATTATTGGTATTAAATAATTAAACATAATGTCTTCTCCAAATAAAATAGAATAATCTATCTATTAATAAACCAATAAATGATGATAAAAAAGTAGTAATGATACAGGCTGTCATTATTTCAGTAGGATTATTTGATCCTGAGGCTATTCTGAGTGATATTACAGTAGTAGGAATTATAGTTACTGAAGAAGTATTAATTACTAAAAATGTTATCATACTACGTGAAGCAATATCACTATTATTATTTAACTCTTTTAATCTAGTCATAGCCTTTATACCAAAGGGAGTAGCAGCATTACCTAGTCCTAACATATTCATAACTATATTTGAAGATATATAACTAATAGAAGGGTCTCCATCTGGTATTTCGGGAAAGATTACTCTTACTACTTTAGATAATTTTTTAGATATGATATCTAGTAAGCCAGAAGATTCTGCTATTTTCATGGTACCTAGCCATAAGCACATTAATGGTACAATACTTAAAATCATATTTATGGCTTTAGTACCTGAAGATATCATACTAGTAGTTAAATCTATTTTATTTATTACTAGTATTGCTTTTTTGTTTGATTCTTTAAGCTTTTCTAAAATCATTTGGTCTCCTTTTCCAATGCCATTTGATGTTGCTTCTACTATGAATAAAATTATATCTACTTCTGGAATTGTTGACCACGCGTTGTCGTTCATTGTTGTTCCTAATTTTGTTTTTGGTTTGTGTATTCCTGGTGTGTCTGTAAATATTATTTGTGAATTTTTATTATTTATTATAGCTTTTATTACTGTTCTTGTTGTTTGTGACTTATTTGCTGTTATTGCTATTTTTTCACCTACTAGGCTATTTATTAGTGTTGATTTTCCTACATTTGTTCTTCCTATTATTGAAACGAATCCTGATTTAAATTTTTCCATTTTTACCTCGCTTATTTATTTGTTTTTACGCAATTATTTTATCATGTTTTTTGAAAGAAAAAAAGATTAAATTGGAATTTATCTAATTAACCTTCAATAAACAAAAGAGACAAATTCAAAAATTCGAATTTGTCTCTTTTATATATTTATACTGCGTTTTGTGTTGTTTCATTTGCTTTAATGGTTATCGATCCTGTTGTTGGATAGATTTGTATAAATGTGTTTCCATCATTTACTTTTAGTTCTTCTCCACTTTCGTATTTATATACTGTTTGCTCACTGTGTGATTTCTTTTCCCATGTTATTGGAATTGCTTTTCCTTCTGAGATGTAATATCCTTTGCCTGTTCCTATATTTTTTATGTCTTGTCTTCCTTTGTTTTCTCCGTCTGATAATGTGTAGTTATTTACAGCATATACTATTATATTTTTTGCAGTATATTGTTCTCCTGTTTGTAGGTCTACGTTTGGTTTTCCAGCCATGCTTCTATAATATACTTTTTTATCTTCATCATATTTATAGCTTGTTGTATGATAGTCTGAGTATTTTATGCTTACACTATCTGCTGTTTGAACATTTGGTATATTGCTCATGTCAATATCTTCTATACTGTAATTTAGTAATAAATCTTTTTTTGTGTCTCTTGTATATCCTTTTTTATCTGCATATTCTTTTACGTTTTTCATGCTTGTAAAACCTGTATGTTCTAAGTCTCTTTTTAGTGTTTTATCTCTAAAGAACACTGAACCTTCTAGTGCTATTCCGTCTATTGAATCTATTGAGTTTAGTCTTGCGTATGCTTGTGGGCTTCCTCCCCAGTGTACGAATATTGCATCGTTTTCTTCTGCATAGTCTATAAAGTAATGTCTTGCACTTCTTATTGAACCTATTTTTGCTGTATCTTGGTCTTTATAAAGTGCCATCATTCTTGTTATTCCACCTTCTGCAACAATTTCATATACTATATATGCATCGCCTATTCCGCATTGTGGCCATGCTGCATGGTTATTGTTTATCATAACTGCATACGGTCTAGATTTAGAGTCTTGGTTTACTATTTTTAATTTTGGTTGTTCTTTTTCTTCTTGTTGAACTTCTCCATTGTTAACTTGTTCTACTTGTCCTTTTTTCAATGTTTTTAGTGCAAATAATACTCCTGCAACTATTAATAGTAATACAAGTATTATTATTAATAATTTTACCCCATTTGATTTTTTTGCTTTTGTTTTTTCTCTTCTTTCCATTAGTTTCACCCTTACCTTAATATTTTTAGTTTTTCTAAGACATTTTCTTCTTTTTGTCTCATTATGTTTTTATCTTCTTCCTTAATATGGTCATATCCCATTAAGTGATAAAATCCATGAACTACCATATATGATAATTCTCTTTCAAAACTGTGTCCATATTCTTTTGCTTGTTCTTTTACTTTTTCTATTGATATTACTATATCTCCTAACACGTCTGGTATATTGCCTTCTATGTTTTGTATTTCTTCTTTTTCAAACATTGGAAATGATAGCACATCTGTTTCTTTATCTATATTTCTATATTTTTTATTTGTTTCTTTTATATTTTTTGGATTTGTTAAGATTACATTTATGTATAGGTTTTTGTTTTGCAAGTTTTCTTCTTCAAAGCATTTTTCTACCACTTTACTTATTGTATTTTCATATTCTTTGTTTTCTTCTATATCCAAAAAGTTTATTTCTACAACTTTCATTTAGTTATTTTATAAAAAGCATTTTATGCTACTTGCTTTTTATAGCTCCCTCCCATTGTTTTACAAGTATTCTTTATTTGTCTTATTGCGCCTTTTTCTACTAGTTTTTCTTTTATTATTTTTATTATTTTGTTGTAATTATTTTTACTTTTATTTAGTTTTTTTAAGTCATTTTTTAAGAATAGTATTTCTTTTTGTTCTTTCTTTTCTTCTTCGTTTTCTATTTTTTGAATTTCGTTATATTTTGCCCAGAACTTTTTATATTCTTCTCTTTCGTCAGGCTTGTCCCAATATACTTTTGTAGATAGTAAACGTATATTGTACTCTTCTATTAATTCTATTAGAAGTTCAAATGTTCTTTCTCTTTTTGTTTTGTTTTCTTGTTCTAATAGTTTTCTTGTATCTTTTAGTAGTTTTATATAGCATTGTTCTGCTGCAATTAATGGAAGACTATGTGTAAATAATTCTCTACTTATGCCTAATAGCACCATTTGTCTTCTTATATGATCTCTTTCATCTTGCTTTCCTACTTGCATTGTTTCATATTTGTCGTAATCGTTTAAAATGTTTTTGTATTCTTCGCCTTTGCTTATTCTCATTTTTATTGGTAATATGTCTGATATATACTCTTCTAAGCATTTAAATATTTTTGTATATATGCTGTTTATTTCTTCTACCTTACTGCTTACAGTGTCTGCTAGTTGTATTGAATAGTTCTTTAAAAGTCCTTTATATAGTGAATCCATTTTTGCAACATAAAACTCATTATATCTATCTATTGTTGCTTGTTTTTTTAAGTTTATTACTGATTCGTAATCTACTTTAAGTAAGTATTCTTGTTTTTTGTATTTGTATTCTATATATTGATTTTGTTTTAGGCTTACTACCATGTAGTATTTTGCAAGAGCATTTTTTTCAAATTCTGATGCAGTGTTGTTTTTTACTTTTTTATATACAGAATCCATTATATATTTATCTATTGCTTCTAAGTATAAGCTGTATGCTTCTTCATATTTTTTGTATAATGAATCTTTTCTTTCTATATCGTCTTCTTTTACGGCTAGTTCATAATTTGAATATGATTTTATTAGGTTGTTTCTTTTTATAGAAATCATCATTCCATTTATGCTTACTTTTGTTGGTATAAGCATTTTTGTAATTGTGCTAGTTATCCTCGAGAAAAATGTTTTGTTCGTGTCTAAGACCCTAAGGCTCCTTTGTTCCATATTATCACCCATTCCTTTAAAATATTATTTTGTCTTTACTACCGATGTTTTCAAGCACTTCATATATGACTTCTACCTCTATGTAATCTTCGTTTGGATAAATATTTGTCTGTTTGTTTATTATATTTTCTGTTTGTACTATTTCTTCCTCTAATTCTTTTTCTATTTTTTCTTGTGTTATTTGTGTAAGTTCTTCTTCCGTATATATTTTTTCTTCGTATTTGTACTCGCAATTTGTCTTTTTTATTAATTCTATCGGTAAATAAAAATTAGAAAATAGCATTAATTTTTTATTCTCATTTATTGTATCATAATTTTCAAATTTTGAAAGGGTTTTATAAAAATTTATTTTAAAATTATTTATATTTAATGTATACTTTTGTTCCGTAGCTCCTGTGGGAACTTGTATTTGCTGTTTTAAAAAAACTTTTTCTTTTTTTGAATACCAAATTTTAGCTTCTATGTCTGCTTTTGCGTGTACGTATCTAATTCCTGTGTATTTTCCTTCTAAGTATCCTAGGACTAATGTGTCTCCTTCTTTTACTATGTCTCCTTCTTTTACTACGGCAGTACCATTTTGAACGTTTATTTTTGTAATCATTCCTTCTTTATTTGATACTATATTGCAGTATTCGTTTTCGTCTATTAATTCCGGTGCTTCGCTTGTTTCTTTTATCTCAACTATTGCATTTGTTCCTTCTATATCTATCCCAATCCAAGCTATATCTCCTCTATCTAATCTAACTTTGTTTATAACTGAATTTGCATTTAATTTTCTTTTATATGTTCCTATTTTTAATCCGTTTTTGTTAAGCTCTTCCATAATTTCTGTTTTTGAAATTCTAGTGTTTCCTTTTATTTCTATATTCCATATGAATTTTGACATCATAAATAAAGCAATAAATATTATTGCTAATAACCCAACAAATATTTTTCTTTTTCTATACCTATGCAATAAGAATGGCATTCCTTTTTTGCTTTGTATGTTTATTCTTGTTTTAGTTTTTTTAGCTATGTTTTTTAATTTTTTATAGTCTTGTATTCCAATGTTTGCATATAGTATTGTCGATTTTTCTCTTTTCATGTTCCATAATAATATTTTTTTACTTATGCAAATGTTTATAAATCTTTCTATGAAGAATCCTTCTACTCTTATATTTACATATCCCAATATGTAGTTTAGTAATATTTTTAAAAACACTTTTTGTCCTCCGTTCTTATTTATTCTGTTCTTTCGATTGATACGCTTTCTATTTTTCCTTTTATAGATATGTCATCTTCTGTTACTTGTTCTAGCATTAAATTAAACCCATTTATATTTATTAGCCCTATTTTTGTACTAAGTTTTATATAAAATTCTTCGTATTCTAGAATCCCTTTATAATTTTCTATCAACATTTCGTCAAAGCTAATTATTGTAAATTTGGGTACTTCTTCCATTACTTCTCTTGGAACTTCTAAGATTTGGTTTACTTTATTAGAAAATCTTGTGTGTCTTTTATTTTTCATGTTCTCCTCCTCTAAAAATTGGGATTTGTTGTGGCAATTTTCATGATGTCTTCGAGTCGCCCAGGAGTGCGCCCCCCTACAAAATTCGCAATATATTTTCTCAAAAATTAAAATATAATTACAATTTACAATTTAAATTCGTCTAGACTTTTGAATTCATATCCCATATTTTTTATTTCTTTTATGCAAGAGTCTAATATGTTGCTGTTGTCTACAGAGTTTGCATGTAATAGTATTATTGCTCCATTGTGTACATTGGATATTACTTTTGTTTTTCCATATTCTTCTCTTCCTTGTTTTTGTTCGTTCCAGTCGTCATACGCAAAGCTCCACATTGTTGTTGTATATCCTAAGCTCCTTGTTATTTCTAATGTTCTTTCGCTGTATTCTCCCATTGGTGGTCTCATGTATTTCATTTCGTAACCGAATTTTTCATATACTGCTTTGTGTAAATCCATAATTTCACTTTTTATTTTTTCGTCATCTAAGTCGGGCATACTTTTATGGTTTACAGTATGGTTTCCTACTATATGTCCCTCGTTAATCATTCTTTGTACTATTTCTGGCTGTGTGTTTAAATAGTGTGCTGTTATAAAAAATGCTGCTTTTATATTGTTTTCTTTTAATATATCTAATAGTTTAGGTGTATATCCAGCTTCATAGCCCTCGTCAAATGTTAGGTAAACACATTTGTCTTCTTTGTTTCCCATAGCTATTCCTTCGTATTTTTCTAATAGTTCTTTATTTTTGCTTCCCAAATCTGGTTGCTCATGGTTATCGTTTCTTTTTATTCCCCATCCTATTTTTTTATTTGATAGGCTAGATACACTTGTGGTTACACTTGTTTTGTTGGTGCTATTATTTAGCATCATTACACTAAACGTAAATATACATACTATTGTTCCTAGTAATATATACGCTATTTTATTTGATTTCATATAAGAATCCTCCCTATTCTATAAGCTTTTTTAAATTATTTTTTTAGTGTTGATTGCCTTTAATAATTACTCGTAATTGCTAGTTTTTATTTTTTATATTGACAACCCTAAAAATTTGGACTATATTATATTTAGTTTGTTTTTGGAAAAAAATAGTAATTTTTCTATTTTTTTGAAGTTGTATTTTTGTTTTTTATAGTTAATTATATTATCTATAGGAGGCATATATGTTAAATTTTGTTTTATGTGACGACAATGCTTCTGTTCTTTCTAGACTTTCCAAAATGCTAGAATCTATATTTATAAAGCATAATATAGATGCATCTATTATTTTAGAATCTTCTAATGCAAACGAAGTTGTTGAGTTTGTTAAGAATAATAAATTTGATGTATTAATTTTAGATATAAATTTAAAATCGGAAATTACTGGCTTTGATATTGCCAATGTAGTTAGGAATGTAAATAAAAATGCTTATATAATTTTTTCTACTGGTCATTTAGAATATGTTCTTATGGCCTATAAGTACAAAACTTTTGATTATATTCCTAAACCCATTGTAGATGACAGATTAGAAGAAACCATTTTAAGACTTATGGAAGATATTAGTCAAAGTCCAGACAAATATATTAAATTAAGTAATAACACTATAATAAATCAAAATGAAATTAATTATATAAAAAAAGATGGTATGAAACTTGTTTTTTGTACTAATACTCGTGATTATGAAATGTATAGTTCTTTTAGCAAAATTCAAGATTGTCTACCAGAAAACTTTGTAAGGTGTCATAAATCGTTTATAGTAAATATTAAAAATATTATTGGTATAAATGCAGTTACAAATACTATTTTGTTTCCCAATAATAGCAGTTGCTTTATTGGGGCTAAATATAAAAATGAAATCTTGGAGGTTTTAAAAAATGGAAATTTTACAAACAATATGGAATGCGTTAACAACTGAAAATCAAAATTTAATTAAAATTATTGCTATTCCTTTTTCAATATTAGAATCTTTTCTGACTATGTTGCTTTTTACTACTATTTTAGATATATCTTCTACTAAAAAACAAAAGGCTTTATATGTCTCTATATTTTCTATTATTGCCGTGCTTTCAATAACAGTAATTCCTGCTCCATTTAATACTTTTGTCAATTTAATTTCTTGTCCAATTTTAGTAATTTTAATTTTTAAAACAAGTATTTTAAAAGCAATTTTGGCGGAGGTTGTGCCTTATGCATTCTTTTGTGTTATTGGAGCGACAGTAGCTAATCTTTATACTGTAATACTAAAGATTTCTAATGAAGTTTTTTCTACTACACCTATTCATAAATTTTGTGGTTCTTTGTTTATTTATCTTTTTGTATATTTGTCATACAGGTTTATTAAATATTTTAAATTTACTATGAAAGATGTAAAGTTAAATCAAAAGAATTCTAGGCTTCTAATTCTTAATTTTATAGTAGGAATTTTAGGCCTGTTTGTTGAATCAATTATTTCTAAGTTTTATACAGATTATTTGCCAACACAAATCAACTTTTTTAGTGTATTTGTATTATTCATATACTTTTTAATAACACTACATAGTTTAAGTAGAACCATGAAATTGGAGCAAACTACTGCAAGTTTAGAAGAAGAAAGGCTATATAATAAAACTTTAAATATTTTGTATGATAATATTAGAGGTTTTAAACATGATTTTGGAAATATTGTTCAATCTATTGGTGGATATATTTCAACAGAAAACATGGATGGCTTAAAAGATTATTATAATGATTTGATGAAAGATTGTAGAAAATCTAATAATTTATCTATATTAAACCCAGAGCTAGTACAAAATCCTGCAGCATATAGTTTAATTACTTCTAAGTACCACAAAGCTGAAGATAAAGGAATTTCTATGGAGGTTGAAGTATTTTCTAACTTAGCAAATGTAAGTATGAAAACTTATGAATTAACAAGAGTTTTAGGAATTTTACTTGACAATGCAATTGAAGCAAGTAATAAATGTAATGATGCAAAAAAGATTAATTTAACAATTAGAAAAGAACCTAAATTAAATAGGCAGTTAATAACTATATCTAATACATATACTAATAAGGATGTTAATACTGATAAAATTTTTGAAAAAGGTTATACTTCTAAAAATGATTCTGATGGAAAGAGCCATGGGCTTGGATTATGGGAAGTTCGCAAAGTTTTAAAGAAAAATGATAATTTGAATTTATTTACTACTAAATCTGATGAATTCTTTACTCAACAATTAGAAATATATAATTAAGTAAAAAAAGCTGTTTTTACACAGCTTCTTTTTTCTATTTTATTAGTCTTTTTTTACAAGTGATGCAGGCATTTTTGGTTGATGAACATAGTACCAAATGAAACATGCTGTGTTTGTTCTTTTTGCATATTTTTCTGCTAATTTTGCTAAAAATTTTACCATTATTTTTCCCCCCTTTTCTTTATTTTTTTATATGTCGTTAAATTATGTTACGTTTTTTAGTTTTACATATTCTTCATATCCGTACTTGTTATTAGTTAGCTTATATGTAAGTTTGCTAATCCAAATTGTTTGGAAAAGTGTTAAAAATATTAATAAATTTGAAATTACTGTATCTTTTATAAGTATTGAAACTAATAGCGTTAATGTCATTATTATGTAAGATAAGTTTTTCTTTATTTTTCTTTCTTTTTTTCTTAAAATTGGAACATTTTCTGTATCTGCTGGTGCATACAGTTTTATCATTACCATGCTAAATGCCCAAGTAATTGCTATTAGTATATATTTTATATAAATTGGTTCTAGTATAATGTATTTACTTAAAAGTGCACTTCCTACATAGAACAAGCTTGTCCCTACAATGCATCCAATATGTGTTTTTAAATGTACTCCACCAGATACTAATCTATATGGTATAATTGCCAGTAATGCAATTATTGATAGTTTTAATACTCCACATAAATATGCAATTAGTATTAATACAAATGTTTTTGGAATTTCTCCAATTACTAATTGTAATCCATAGTTTATTACTTCTGCTCTTTCATCATCTACTTCTGGCATTTCTTTTCTTATTTTAAGAGTTAATTTGTTACATATATTTTCTATCAATTTAATCACCTCTTGTTTCGATGATTTGATTTTACTATTTATTTATTTGTTTGTTTTATTTTGTTTATAAAAAGCCAAAAAAGATATACAAAAACTTTTATTATTGTTTTTATATATCTTTTTTCTAGTTTCATAAAGTTTATATGGATTTATTTTTCCCATCTTCCAAATATTCCGGCATGGTAATATTAATTCTGAGTTTTTCATTGGTAATCCAATTTCTCCTGATGTTATTTTTCCTTTATATTTTTTTAGGTTAAGTCTTAGTAAATTACTTAAAACTTCTGCCGAAATTCCTGTTGTATATGAGTTTATTAGGAAAAATAATGGATTGTCACTTAAAACTTTTTCGCATAGTTCTATTAAATCTGATATGTTATTTTCAAATTGCCATACTTCTCCGTGATGCTCCTCTTCCATAAGATGGAGGATCCATTATTATTGCATCATATTTATTGCCTCTTCTAATTTCTCTTTGAACAAATTTAACTACATCATCTACAATATATCTAACAGGTTTATCTTGTAATTTTGATGATGTAACGTTTTCTTTTGCCCATGCAACCATTCCTTTTGAACTATCTACATGACAAACAGATGCACCTGCATATAAACATGCAACAGTTGCACCTCCTGTGTACGCAAATAGGTTTAATACTTTTATTGGTCTTTTTGCGTTTTTTATTTTATTAATCATCCAATCCCAATTAACTGCTTGTTCTGGGAAAAGTCCTGTATGTTTAAATCCCATTGGTTTTATATTGAATGTTAAGTCTTTATATTTTATTTGCCAGCTTTCTGGAAGTTTTGTTTTATAGTTCCAGCCTCCTCCACCTTTATTGCTTCTTTTATATACTGCATTTGCTTTGTTCCATTTTTCTGGAAATGTTTTATTTTTCCAAATTATTTGTGGGTCTGGTCTTACAAGAACTATGTTATTCCATCTTTCTAGTTTTTCTCCATTTGCCATATCTAGTATTTCGTAATCTTTCCATTCATTTGCTACATTCATTTGCTTCTCCTTTTAATTTGTTTTTTTGTTAGATAAATTGGAATTTGTTTAATTGATGTGTGAGGTGTGATGTGGGATTTATTGTAAACGTCGACC
>OLOV01002848.1_pt1 | contig 11241 bp, 9 predicted proteins | sample 1672931 | NCBI WGS metagenome assembly OLOV01 (sample SAMEA3136738, study PRJEB25190) | human gut metagenome | biome: human gut; feature: human-associated habitat; material: faeces | place: Austria | collected 2013
TTTGTGAGGTGAAGGATTTGAATTACAAGCTGGTCCCCATGGACCGCTCCCACCTGCCCCAGGTCTGCGCCATCGAGCGCGCCTGCTTCCCCACCCCGTGGGAGGCGGATGTGCTTGCGCACGACCTTTCCAAGAATCCGTGCGCGCGCTATCTCCTGATTCTGGAGGGCGAGCAGGTGGTCGGCTATGGCTGCCTGTGGCTTTTGATGGAGGAAGCGCACCTGATGAGCGTGGCGATTCTTCCGGAATTCCGGCGCGCGGGCGCGGGCGAAGCGCTCATGCGAGCGCTGATTCAGGCGGCCGCGAACGGCGGCGCGCGCTTTATGGAGCTGGAATGCCGCCGCGGCAATCAGGCCGCGCAGGCGCTGTATCATAAGCTCGGCTTCCTGCGCGTAGGATGCAGAAAGGGTTATTACGAGGATACCGGCGAGGACGCGTTCGTGTACGCGCTGATCGCGCTGCCGCCCGGCCGTCCGGACGACGACCCGTTTCTGAACGGCGCACGCCCTTAAAGGGGAAGGCGTAGACAAATTTACATTCATACGGTAAGATAAAGAAATGTGTGCCCATGAACGCTGGAAGGAGGCGTGGCGATTGGTCTTTGAGAGCAACGGCGCCCGGATGAATTATGAGGTGGCAGGCGACAGCGGTCGCGTGCTTCTGCTTCTGCACGGCTGGGGCGGCTGCATCAACAGCTGGCTGCCCGTGATCCGCGATTTCCAGCGCGAATGCCGCGTGGTGGCCGTGGATTTCCCCGGATTCGGCGAGAGTCCGGAGCCGTCCGAGGGCTGGTCGGTGACCGAATACGCGCGCCTGACCGCGGATTTCATCGAATCGCTCGGCGAGGAATCGATCGACCTGATCGCCCATTCGTTCGGCGGGCGCGTGGCGCTCCTGCTTTCCACGATGATTCCGGACAAAATCGGCAGGCAGATTCTGACCGGCTGCGCCGGTCTGCCCTCAAAGAAGAGCGCGTCCGGCAGGCTGAGCGAAACGGCGTTTCACGCGCTTTCCTCCGTGGCGGACAACGCCTTCACGCGCCGCGTGATCGGCGCGGAGCGCATCGCGAGGGCGCGCGACGCCATGCGCGGGCTGTTCGGCTCCGCCGACTATAAGAACGCCTCGCCGCGCATGCGCGAAACGTTCCAGAAGGTCGTCTCGCAGGATCTGACGGACTGCCTGCCCCTTGTAAAGGCGTCCACCCTTCTGATCTGGGGCGAAAACGACACCGCGACGCCGCTGTGGATGGGCAGGAAGATGGAAGAAACCATTCCCGGCGCGGGACTTGTGGTGTTCGAGGGCGCGGGACACTTTGCCTATCTTGAACAGTATGCCCGCTTCTACGCGATTGCGCATAAGTTCCTGCTCGGCTGACGAACAGAGGAGGTACAAGACGAATGTGGTGGCTGATCATCGTTGAGCTGGCCGTTACCCTGCTGATTACGCTGGCCGCGTGCCGGTTCTACCTGCATATGCTGCAGCTGGAAAGCTACCAGCTGGACGGCTACATGCGCTGGCTGAAGCGCGAAAAGAACCGCCAGTTCGGCTGGACGCTGAACGCCGGTCTGATCGCGAGCATTGCCGCCATCATCCTGCCGGTGCTTCTGAGCCTGTTCGGCACCGGCGAAATCAAGCGGAGCACGATTACCGCCAGCCTTCTTTCCACGGCATTCTTCGCCATCTACTCGGCGCTGATGATCGTGAAGGATTTCAAAACCCGCCAGAAGAAAAAAATGAAGTTCACCGGCCGCATGATCCGCCTGACCGTCACGCTGGCGCTGGTCATCGCCGCGGCGCTGGGACTCTTGTTCCTCATCTTCCGCCGCGAATCCGCCGGTCTGGTTCTGATGTGGATTCCCCCGTTCGCGGTGATCATTCTTGCGCCGTGGCTCACGTGGCTGGCCGCGCGCTGCATACAGCCGCTGGAGGAGGCCTTCCACCGCCGCTTCTTTCGCATGGCGCAGAAAAAGCTCGCGTCGCGGAAGAACCTGATCAAAATTGGCATCACCGGCAGCTATGGCAAGACCAGCACGAAGTTCTGCCTGCAGGCCATCCTGTCCGTGAAATACAATGTGTACGCCCCCAAGTCCTCGATCAACACGCCGATGGGTCTTTCCAAGGTGATCAACGAGGAGCTGACCGACGCGCATCAGGTGTTCATCGCTGAAATGGGCGCGCGTCACGTGGGCGACATCCGCGAGCTGGTGGAGCTGGTGCATCCGCGCTACGGCGTGCTTACCAGCGTCGGCCCCCAGCATCTGGAAACCTTTGGAGACGTGAAAACCGTCGCCAACACCAAGTTTGAGCTGATTGAAGGCCTGCCCAAGAATGGCGTGGGCATCTTCGCCGCCGACGACGGCGAGGTCGACAAGCTCTACGAGCGCGCGAAGTGCGACAAGCGCCGCGTCGGCATCAGCGAAACCGGCATGCTGAACCTGCGCGCCGAGAACATTCAGAGCGGCCCGTTCGGCTCCCGCTTCACGCTGATTGCGGACGACGGCGAGCGCGTGGACTGCGAAACGAAGCTGCTCGGCCGTCACAACATTTCCAACCTTGTGGTCTGCTGTCAGGTCGCCCGCGAGCTGGGCATGACGATGGCGGAAATCGCCGAGGGCGTCGCGCGCGTGCAGCCCGTCGAGCATCGCCTGCAGCTGCTGCCCGGCGCGATGAACGTGATCGACGACGCGTTCAACTCCAACCCCGTGGGCGCGAAGCGCGCACTGAGCGTTTTGAAGGAGTTCCCCGGCCGTCACCTGATCATCACCCCCGGCTTCGTGGAGCTGGGCGAAAACGAGAAGGAATTCAACTATCAGCTGGGCAGGCAGATTGCCGACGCGTGCGACGCGGCGATTCTGGTCGGCCCGAAGCATACCGCGCCGATCAAGAAGGGTCTGCTGGATTCCGGCTTCCGCCCGGACGACATCAAGGTCGTTCGCACGCTGGAAGAGGCCACGGCCCTGATTCGCACCTTCGTCGGCAACGGCGACACGGTTTTGTTTGAAAACGACCTTCCCGATAATTATACGGAATAGGAAAGGAAGCCTGAAGCATCATGAAAATCAGACTAGCGCTCATATACGGCAGCCGCACCTGTGAGCACGACGTTTCCATCATCTCCGCCCTGCAGGCGGCGCAGCATGTGAATCCGGATGATTACGATCTGATCTACGTCTACATCGACCAGAACGGCGAATGGTACACCGGCGAAAAGCTGGCGGACATCTCGCTGTATCGCAACTTCGACAAGCGCGCCGTCGTGCGCGTGATTCCCATGGGCGCGGAGGGCAAGCTGCGCCTGATGCAGCATCCCGACGACAAGCTGCTGCCCATCGGCCGCCTGCGCCAGATCGCCGAGGCAGACGTGGTCATGCCCGTCATGCACGGCATGAACGGCGAGGACGGCACGCTTCAGGGCATGCTGGAATTGTGGAACATCCCCTACACCTCCTCCGGCGTGCTCGGCTCCGCGCTGGGCATGGACAAGATTGCCATGAAGCGCATGTTCAAAGCCTGCGGCTTCCCGGTGCTCAAGGACGTGTGCGTGGAGCGCTCCGAGTGGAAGCGCAACCGCGCGGGCGTGCTGAGCCGCGTGATGAACGAGCTTTCGTTCCCCGTGTACGTGAAGCCCTCGAATCTGGGTTCCTCCATCGGCATCAACCGCGCTGACAACAAAAACGGCCTTGAGGACGCGATCGACATCGCCGTGTCCTACGACCGCCGCGTGCAGGTAGAAACCGGCATTCAGGATCTGATGGAAATCAACTGCGCCGTGCTCGGCTACGGCGGAGACGCGATGGCCTCCGTGACCGAAATGCCCGTGCGCTGGTCGGACTTCCTGTCCTTCGATGAGAAGTACCTGCGCGGCGCCAAGGGCGGCGCGAAAGGAACGAAGGGCGCGCCCAGCAAGGGCATGTCCTCGCTCAGCCGCCAGATGCCCGCCCCCATCAGCCCCGAGCTGACCCACCGTGTGGAGGAGCTGGCCGTCGACGCGTTCAAGGCGCTGGACTGCAAGGGCGTCGCCCGCATCGACTTCCTGTATGACAAGGCGGCCGACGAATTGTACATCGGCGAAATCAACACCATCCCCGGCTCCCTCGCGTTCTATCTGTGGGAAGGCCGCGGCATCTCCTTTGAGCGCATGATCGACATGATGGTCGAGTACGCCTTCCGCGCGAACGCCGACCGCAACGAAAACGTGTTCTCCTACCATTCCGCCATCCTGAACGGCGCGTCCGGCGCGAAGGGTGCCAAGCGCTGACCGACTCTCATGCCCGTCTCCCCGATCGGAGGCGGGCTTTTTTTGCGCCCATTTTCGCTAAAGCCGGCAGAAAACGCAGAATGGCGTTCATCCTGCACAATTTTCAGGCCTTGCACGCCGCGCGTCACGCCTTCTTTTAGGCAAATTGTTCGGTTTTAACGTTCTGTTTCAAGCATTCTGTCCGCATGCATGGACGAAAAACGCACTTATTATTTTCTAAAATCCTCGTTTTTAGCAAAAATAATCATTTACAAAAGCCGTGCATTGTGGTATACTGTCATTATCGCAAGACGTTCTGTCATTTCTTTATCGCATTCCAGAGGGAGTTGATTTCATTGAACACGACGGCTATCCGCGCCCGAAAGAAGAAAGGCGGTGCCAGTACAGGCTCGTCCTTTGACAATCTGGAGATCTTCCTGCTCCACCTTCCGACGACGATCTGGTACCTGATCTTCTGCTACGCGCCGATGTTCGGCGTGATCATCGCCTTCAAAAACTATGTGCCCGCGCCCGGCGTGAGCTTCATCTATAACCTGTTTGAGAACTGTGAATGGAGCGGTCTTCAGAACTTCAAGTTCCTCTTCTCCAGCAGCTATTTCCAGACGATGATGCGCAACACCATCGTGTACAACCTCATTTTCATCGTTCTGGCGATCATTATCCCCGTGTCGCTGGCCATCATGATTTCGCAGCTGTATTCCAAGAAGCTCGCGAAGGTGTGCCAGACGATGATGTTCCTGCCGCACTTCCTTTCGTGGGTCGTCGTCGGCTACTTCGTCTACGCTTTTCTGGCCACGGACGCCGGCCTGTTCAACAACGTCGCAAAGGCGCTGGGCATTGGCAATCCCAAGCATCAATGGTATCAGGACGTCGGCTTCTGGACGTGGTTCCTCGTGTTCCTGAACGTGTGGAAGGGCATGGGCTACAACATGGTCGTGTACATGGCCTCCATCAGCGGCATTGACGCGGAATTGTACGAAGCCGCGCTGATCGACGGCGCGTCCAAGTGGCAGCAGACGGTTTACATCACCCTGCCGCTCCTGCGCCCGATCATCTCCATCATGTTCATCATGGCCGTCGGCAACATCTTCCGAAGCGACTTCGGTCTGTTCTATCAGGCGACGCGCAACTCCGGCGCGCTGGTCACGATCACTCAGACGATCGACGTGTACATCTACAAGGCGCTGCTGGAAAACCCGAACATCAACCTCTCCTCCGCCGCCTCGCTGCTGCAGTCCGTGTTCGGCTGCATCACCATCGTGGTTGCGAACAAGGTTGTGAAGAAGATCGACCCCAACGCCGGCCTGTTCTGATCGGGCGGAAAGGAGAAACGCATCATGGCAAAGAAACAGCAGGACGCGGCCCTGAAGTACAGCCGCGTGTCCCCTACGGCAAACGTCATTTTCAGTCTCATTTTCATTCTGCTTGCGCTTCTGTGCTTCCTGCCGGCGCTGCTGGTCTGCATCGTTTCCTTTTCCTCGGAAGCGTCGGTTCTGCACAAGGGCTACAGCTTCTTCCCGGACGCGTGGAGCATTGACAGCTATGCCTATCTGGCCCGTCAGGCGGACTATGTGGGACGCGCGTTTCTGAACTCCATCGGCATCACCGTGGTCGGCACGTGCTTCGGCCTGATTCTGTGCTCCACGATGGGCTACGCGCTCTCCCGGCCGAACTACCGTCTGCGCGGCTTCTTCACCTGGTTCGTGTTCATCCCGATGCTGTTCTCCGGCGGTCTGGTGGCCAGCTACATGATCAACGCGCAGGTGCTGGGTCTGAAGAACACCTACTGGGTGCTGATTCTGCCGATTTGCTGTTCCAGCTTCTATATCATCATCATGCGCACGTTCTTCCAGACGACGGTGCCCGACGCGATTATCGAGTCCGCCAAGATCGACGGCGCGCGGCAGATTCGCATCTTCGTGCAGATCGTGCTGCCCATCTCGCTGCCCGCCATCGCGACCATCGGCCTGTTCTACACCTTCGCCTACTGGAACGACTGGATGATGGCCAAGTACTATCTGAATTCCAACGCGCAGAACCTCTTCCCGCTTCAGTACGTGCTGATTTCGCTGGAAAGCAACATCGACTTCCTCACCCGCAACCAGCAGTTCATGGGGCCGGGCGAAGCGTCCAACATTCCCAGCGAAACGATCCGCATGGCCATGGTCATGGTCGGCGTCATCCCGATTGCCTGCTCGTATCCCTTCTTCCAGAAGTACTTCATCTCCGGTCTGACGATCGGCGCCGTGAAGGGATAAACCGAATCGATTATAACAGCTGCTCGCTGTTGTAATAATAAAAAAGGAGGGTTTCAGAAATGAAGAAACTCGCATCTCTCGTACTGGCTCTGATGCTCGTTCTGTCCGTCTGCTCTTTCGCGGGCGCTGAGGACGACGTGATCAAGCTGACCTGGGCCATGGGCACTGGCAGCACCGCGCCGAAGGACAACGCGATGGTTCTCGAAGAGCTGAACAAGATCAGCCGCGAGAAGCTCGGCGTCGAAGTCGACATCCAGTATTTCACCAACGACCAGCTGCAGAATTCCATCCAGTCGGGCGAAGTGTTCGATATGTATTACACCTGCTCCTGGTACAACAACTTCAACGTGGCCGTTTCCAACAAACTGTTCGCCAACATCTGGCCGCACCTGCAGGAGTGGACGCCTGACCTGTACGCCACGATGCCCGAGAAGGTTTGGAATCTGGCCAAGTCCTCCGACGGCGGCCTGTACGCCATCCCGGTAAAGAAGGACTACTGCCCCGAGAACTTCATCGTGTACCCCGCCGATAAGGCGGCCGAGCTGGGCTTCGAAATTCCCGCCAACATTGAAGCATGGGATGATCTGACTGACTTCCTCGTTGCCTGGAAAGAGACCCTTCCGGAAAACGAATACCCCGTCATGGTCGGCGGCAACCCTCCGGGAATGGAAACCTCCTTTGACTTCATCGACCGCACCGTGCAGATCGGCGTTCTCTTCGGCACCACCGAGGTCGTCACCGTCTACGAGGATCCCAAGGTCATGGAGCGCTATCACACCATGAACAAGTGGTACAACCTCGGTCTCATCAATCCCGACGCCGCGCAGCTGACCGAAGACGCCATTGATGACAAGCACCAGCACCTGAACTTCGTTCAGGCGTGGGACGGCTATGACTACAGCGTAAGCTACGGCTACAACTGCGAAATGACCCGCTACTCCGGCCCGTTCCTCTCCACCGACGGCGTGCAGGGCTCCATGAACGCCTTCTCCATCACGCTGGAGAACGATCTCGAGCGCTTCGAAGCCGCGATGAAGTATCAGGAGCTCGTCAACACCGATAAGCTCTACCGCGATACCCTCCGCTACGGCGTGCAGGGCTATCACTGGAACTACGTCACCGAAGAGCAGAATCCTGCCTGCGCGGGCGGCGTTCTGAAGACCCAGGTCGGCAACGACAACTACGGCCCGTGGGCTTTCTCTCAGGGCTCCTACTCCCTCGCTTCCATCGCTGTGAGCCAGGCTCAGGTTGATGGCACCGCGAAGGCACCCGTCATGAACCAGTGGGATCTCTACTTCGCGAACTGCGAGAACGCGGAAGTTTCCGCCATCTCCGGCTTCACCTTCGACAGCTCCAAGTGGAAGGCCAACTACGCCGAGATCACCGCGATCAAGGATCAGTACTACAAGTCCTACGCTTCCGGCACCATCAACATCGACGATGTGTACGATGAGATGATGGAGAAGATGAACGCGGCCGGTCTGCAGGACATCATCGAAGATGCCCAGACTCAGCTCGACGCGTACCTCGCCTCCAAGTAATTCCTCGCATAACCCCGCGCCCTCCGTTTTCGAGCGGAGGGCGTTTTCATGCTTTCCAAAATCAGTTGCCGCGAAAACCGTTTTATGCTATAATGAACGCGCGGGAAAGAAAAACCATCCGCAAGGGAGGAACGCCGGATGAAGCGGTTCAAATTCCTTCTGCTCGCGCTCCTGATCGCCGAACTGGCCTGTGTTGCTCTGTTCGCTTACGACGCGTATACGTTCCACGAGCAGGGCGAATGGCAGCTGTTTCCCGTGATGAATATGCGAAAGTATCCGAGAGAGCGGATTGGAATGTATCCGTATCCAAATCTCTCGGCGTCCAGCGCATACGCCGAGACCCTTCCGTCGGACAGCCGTTTTCTGCAGCTGACAGAAATTGAAAACCGCGTTCTCTCCGCTTCGTTTTTCTGCATCCCGCTGTATTCGCTTTTGCTGGCTCTTTTGAAACGCAAGCCCGAAAAAGGCTCGTTGCTTCTCTGCCTGCTGAACACGGCCATCACAATCGCCGTCGCCGTGTTCATCCATTCCTATCTGCGCGATACCTATGGCGCCTTCTACGCCAACGAATATTTTCCCTTCGCATACCTCTCATGGGACGTTCTCGCCCCCTGCCTCCTTATATGGCTCTCTCTCCTGCCGCTGGTCTACGTGTTCGGCAAAAGCAGAGAAACGGACGAAGCCGCAAGCGGCGAAGATGGAGACGTTATAATCGAAGAAGAGAACGCGGCAGATTATTTTGATGAGAATGACTATATCGGTGAAGAAGATGACAACGACACCGAATAGGTTTGCAAACGAAAGGATACCTATCAGCAGGAGTGAACAGAATGAAGGAATACCGCTATGGCACTTTTCGTCTTGCCGATAATCTCAGACCCCTGACCGCAATCTGCATATTTGTTCTATTCTCGGTGATGAGCACTGTTTTGAACCTGTCTTTCTTCTTCACCCTTGTTCCCGCACTCTTGGCATTTCTGTATGCGTGGCAAATAATACAGCTTCATCGCGAGCAATTCGTTTTACGCAGCGACTCGATTCTCGTTTTCATGGGCAGAAAAACGCATACAATCTCTCTACCAGCGAAAATCACCTGCGTCATATCGTACGCAGATGTATGTACGCCGTTGGATACACCAGCGTCCCTTCGAGGCGCGCTGCATACTCAGCGAAATCGATACGCGGTTTCAATTCTACAGAGACTGCCGCCGGCTTCTGTTTTAGAAGCTCTGCACCGAACGCATGCAAAACGCTATACAACCATCATGGTAAAAAACGCCTTTGAACCTCATCTGTTCATTTATAGTTTCGTATGCAATCAATCCATGATCGATATTCTTGTCGCAGGCAGAGACTGCCTGTTCATCCTTCCCGAATCGCTGAAGAAACAAGTATTCATAAGGCAAGAAGCCGCCGACGTGCACATTGATATGGACTACTGACAGCGATTTTCAGCGAACTTGAAGATTTTGAATCTAAGCTGTGACGCGCGGCGTTCTGCATAAAACGCCCGCCGGTTTTCCGGCGGGCGTTGACGTATGGGTTTGGGTTTGGCTTACGCGTTCAGGACGAACGCTTTATAGCCCTTATAGGCTTCGTACAGGTCGGCCTTGGAGATGATCTCCCACGGCGCGTGCATGCTGAGCACGGCCACGCCGGAATCGACCACGTTCATGCCGTAGAGCGCACAGATATAGGCGATGGTGCCGCCGCCGCCCTGGTTGACCTTGCCGAGCTCGGCCGTCTGGAAGAACACGCCGCCCTCGTCCATCACGCGGCGCACGTCCGCCAGATATTCGGCGTTCGCGTCGTTGGAGCCGGACTTTCCGCGGGAGCCGGTGTACTTGTTGAAGCACACGCCGCGGCCCAGATACGCGCTGTTCTTCTTGTCAAACGCGGACGCGAAGTTGGGATCATAGCCCGCGGACACGTCGCAGGACAGCATGCGGCTGTTGGTCAGCGCGCGGCGCAGGCGCAGGTCGCCTTCCTCGCCGTGAAGCGCCATCATCTCGGCGATCGCGTTCTCGAAGAAGCGGGCGCGCATGCCGGTCGCGCCGACGGAGCCGATTTCTTCCTTGTCGGTAAGGATGCAGCACACGGTCTTCTCCGGCACCACGTCGATATCGAACATCGCTTCCACCTGCGCATAGGCGCACACGCGGTCGTCATGGCCGTAGGCCAGAATCATGGAGCGGTCAAAGCCCAGATCGCGCGCCTTGCCGGCGGGCACGACCTCGATCTCGGCGGAAAGGAAGTCCTCTTCCTCAATGCCGTACTTCTCCGCAATCAGCTTCATCGCGTTGCGCTTGACAGGCTCCTTGTCCTCGTCGTTCAGCGGCGCGCCGCCGATGATCACGTCCAGCTGCTCGCCTTCGATCACGTCGCTGGCCGGCTTGCCCATGCGTTCATGGCTCAGGTGAATCAGAAGATCGCTGACGCAGAACACGGGATCGTTCTCGTCCTCGCCCACGGAGATGGTCACGACGGTGCCGTCCTTCTTCGCGACGACGCCGTGCAGCGCCAGCGGAATGGTGACCCACTGATAGTTCTTGATGCCGCCGTAATAATGCGTGTCCAGATACGCCAGACCGCCGTCCTCATACAGCGGGTTCTGCTTCACGTCCATGCGCGGAGAATCGATGTGCGCGCCCAGAATGTTGATGCCCTTTTCCATGGGCGCCTTGCCGATGATGAAGAGCATGATGCTCTTGCCCATCCAGTCGGAATACACCTTGTCGCCCGCCTTCAGCGCTTCGCCATGGGCGATTTTGTCTTCCAGATTCGTATAGCCCTTCGCCTCGGCCAGCTTCACGACCTCGGTCACGCACTCGCGCTCGGTCTTGCCGTTGTCAAGAAACGCGCGATAGCGCGTGCTTACCTGCTCAAGATGGGCGCGCTCCGCGTCCGTATAGGATTTCCATGCAACTTCCCGTTCCATTTTTCTGCCTCCGTTTCCATTCTGCCTGTCCTCATGATACCACAGGTCGGCCGCGCCTGAAACAGCCGTCCGGTAAAATTTAAAGGCAACGCCGCACAAATGAGGTGGTCGTCCGGCGAATGGATTTTTCGTCCGATGCAAATGCAAATTTCGAAGGTTTACTGGATGTAAATCAAGAAATTTGCATGCCGCAGATAGCGGAAAAGACATCGCCTGACGCGCCGCCGAATTGTGCGGCGGTGCCTT
>OLOV01002850.1_pt1 | contig 11239 bp, 8 predicted proteins | sample 1672931 | NCBI WGS metagenome assembly OLOV01 (sample SAMEA3136738, study PRJEB25190) | human gut metagenome | biome: human gut; feature: human-associated habitat; material: faeces | place: Austria | collected 2013
CGATAATTTGCGTCAATAACTCAAAAAAGCACTTGACAAAACGCTTCATGGGGCAAACCGGAGGACATCAAGCCGTACATGGACCCGGAGTTTTCCAACAACGTTATCCTGACGCAGACGGAGTTCCTGACGATGAACAGCCGCCCGAAGCAGCCAAAATATGCCCGCAACAAGAACATCCTCGTCATCGGAGGATCCGGCTCAGGCAAGACGCGCTTTTTCGTGAAGCCAAACCTGATGCAGATGCACAGCAGCTACGTTGTGACTGACCCGAAAGGGACGATATAATAAAGACAGAGTAAAGGAGCATTTTCGGGAAAGGAGGTTTGCATCATGACAAAACCATCAAAAAAAGTGAAGATTACCGCTTTGTATGAAAGGCTTTCCCACGACGATGAGAGAGCCGGAGAGAGCGTATCAATAGAGAATCAAAAACGTATTTTAGAGGACTATGCGCTCAAAAAAGACTTCACAAACATCGTCCATTTTACGGACGACGGTGTGCGAGGGACTACGTTCAAGCGTCCCGGACTGGATGCGATGCTGAATGAAATCCGCGCCGGCAATGTTGCCACCGTGATTATCAAGGATCAAAGCCGTATCGGTCGTGATGTTGTAGAAGTGGGACTTTTGAAGCGTACTTTTGACGAGCATAACGTCCGTTTTATCGCTGCCAACGACAACCTTGATGCAGCAAACGGCTTTGACATCATGTCCATCTTCCGCGACGTTATAAACGAGTGGTACGTTGCCGACACAAGCCGGAAGATAAAGACGGTATTCAAATCCCGCATGGAAAAGGGCTTGCGCTGCTCCGGCTCCGTTTCCTACGGCTATCTCCCTTCCACGGAGAACAAGGGCGAGTGGATCATTGACGAGGAAGCCGCTGCGGTCGTGCGTCGCATCTTTCACAGTGTGCTTGCCGGAGAGAGCATCGCTGAAATCGGTCGTTCGCTTTGCGCCGATAAAGTTCCCATCCCCTCCGAGCATTGGAAACGTATCGGGCAGCCCGTCCGTGCGCCGAAGTATACCGATCCCTACGCATGGTCGGCAACTACCATCGGTTATATCCTCAAACGCCCGGAGTATATGGGACGCATGGTGCTGGGCAAGACTGTCTGTGAGAATTACAAGACAAAAGCCCACCGCCATACCGAACCGGAAGAGCAATTCGTTTTTGAAGGGGCGATCCCGGTCATCATCGATGAAGAAACATGGCACAATGTTCAGCGGATTCGGGAAACCAAACGCCGTCAACCCAAGCGCGAGGCGGTATCCAACCGTCTGACAGGGCTGCTGTACTGCGCCGACTGCGGGGCGAAGATGACTTTTCGCAGTAATATGGTGCAGGGCAAATGGCTCGATGAAGCGTTTATATGCGGCAGCTATCGTCACCTGACCCGCGACTGTACCATGCACTATATCTCCGCCAAGAAAATTGAAGCAGCCCTTCTTTCCGCAATTCAGCGTGTGAGCTGGTATGTGCGCAGCAATGAAAAGGAGTTTGCCGAGCGTGTCCGTCAGGCGTCCGAACAGCGGCAGACGGCGAGCGCGAAGGAATACCGGCAGAATTTGGAGCGTGCAAAACGGCGATGCGGTGAGCTGGATGAGCTTATAAAAAAGCTGTATGAAGGAAACGCCACCGGCAAGATACCCGACAGGCATTTTACCCGTCTGCTTGCCGAATACGATGAGGAACAGACAGGACTGGAAGCCTCCATATCCGAATGGAAGACGGCGCTTGATAATCGGAACGCCGAAAGGCTGAAAGCGGACAACTTTATTAAACTGGTAAACCGCTACGCCGACTTTTCTGAGTTGACCACGCCCATGCTCAACGAGTTCATTGAAAAAATCGTGGTGCATGAAGGAGCCGGACGCGGCAAGAGCCGCAGACAGCGGTTTGACATCTATCTGAGCTTTATCGGCGCGTTTGAAGTCCCGGCCGAGATCGTCACTCCGACGGAGCAGGAGGAACAGCACCGAAAATGTGAACATGATAAAGCCCTGAAGGAACGTCAGAAAGCCCGCAGAGAAAAACGCAACGAGGAACGCAGAGCGTTTACCGCAAGGAAAAAGGCAGGCTTGCTCACGCTGGAGGAACATGCTGCCGATGAAGTACGGCTTGCCCGCAACAGGGCGTGGCAGAAGGAACAGCGGGACAAGCGCAGAGCAGCACAGCCCCCAAAACCGCCAAAGCCGCGTTCTATTCAAACTCTTTTGGAGTGCGACAAAACCGGGCTGGCCATGACCGAAGAGGAACGGGAACGCCTTTCCGAATACCGCAGGAAGAAGAACGAACAGCACAGGGAGTGGCGAAAACGGCAGAAGGAGAAACGACCGCCGAAGCCGAGGACGCTCAAAGAACTGGACGCTGCACAGAAAGACGGAGAAACCCTCACCGCAGAGGAAGAAAAACGCCTGCATGAAAGCCGAAATCGCAAAAAGCTCCAACGGCAGGAATTGATCCGGCAGGCGGAAACCGATCCCGAAGCGGCGGCAGTGCTGGCTAAGATGCGTGCAGACCAATGCGCAGCCGTCACAAAGTCTCGCCAGAAGATGTGTGAAGAAGCGGCGAACGGAAATCCGGAAGCCATTCTGCGGTATGAAAAGCACCTTGCCATGAGACGGGAGAACTATCGCAACAGAAAGAACAACAAGGAGGTACCGGCATGAACGAACTGAAAGAGCGCATCCACGAAAACGGCATCGACTACATTCTCTGCGGAGACTACTACATCCCCGACTGGCAAATTCCGCAGTGCGACCGTACCATTGGACACTACGGACGAATGCGGAAGGCGTATCTTAAGGAGCACCGTCCTGCTCTGTATGCGGGATATATAGCCTGCGGAACACTGTTTGAACACTGTGCCGATATAAACGAACAGGCGCAGCAGCGTCTTGAGGTGATGATGGAGCAAATAATCCATGAATGGGGCGTCAAAGAGGAAATGAAGTCCACAGACCCGTTGGGCTGGGTAAGTCTGATGAATCAGGCGCGGCACTGCGCCGATGAGGTCATTTTGAATGAGCTGATTTATGATTGACAGATACGGTCAAGAGCCGTAAAAACCATCAACAGAGACGCTTCGGACGAGAAAGGGTTCGCCGGAGCGTTTTCTGTTTGAAGAAACTCCATTGTGGCGCAAAACAGCCCGAAAAGATAATATACTTTACGCTCAATGGATTGAAAAATTCACCACATCGTGATATGATACTTCTGATAGTTTTGTATTATCGGAAGTTAGGAGGGCATCGCCATGGGCGTGCGTTATGACAGGCTTTTCCACATGATGATAGATCAACGAATCACAAACTCGCAGCTTATGAAAATGTGCGGGTTCAGCGCCAATATCATCACAAGGCTCAAAAGGAACGAGTACATTTCAATGGAGAGCCTGGAAAAGCTGTGCAAGACACTGGAGTGTAAAGTGGATGACATACTCGTCTTTGGCGACGACGAAAGCTGAAAGGAGGAAAAGCGGTATGAAATCGAACTTTGATTTTTTGAACAAAGACTTCCCTGTGCTGGCGAATTTCGGAAAACTGGCAGAACAATACTGTTTTTCCGACGCAAATTCGTGTTTGATAAAATTGGGAATGATGGGCGAAACCATCGTCAATCTGATGTTTACCTATGACGGTGTTAAGCTCCCATACGAAAGCACCGCCGTCACCCGCATCGATGCGCTCATGCGTGAGGGCTTGCTTCCCCGCGACCTTTGTGACATTCTTCATGCTCTGCGTAAAGCTCGAAACAAGGCGAGCCATGAAAACTATGCCTCTGTTGATGAAGGAAAGACACTTTTGCAGATGGCCCACAGTTTGTGCGAATGGTTTATGCAAACCTATGGCGATTGGAGCTATCAAAATCAGCCGTTTGTGATGCCTTCCGAAGCTTCCGCAGCTCAAACTGAAAACAAGGAGCAAGAAGAAAAGCTGGAAAACGAGCTTTCAAAGCAAGCTGAACAGGCAGCCGCAGCCGCGCCTAAAGTATCCCAGGAGGAGCGCAAAAAGCAGTCGGCATGGGCAGCCGGAAAACGGCAGAAGTCCGAAGCGGAAACACGCTATCTCATTGACGAGCAGCTCCGCAAAGTTGGATGGGAAGCAGACACCGAGAACCTCCGATACGCAAAAGGAACCCGGCCCGCAAAGGGCAGAAACATGGCAATCGCCGAATGGCCGACAAACTCTCAGCTTGGCAATAAAGGCTATGCCGATTATGCACTTTTCATTGGGCAGAAATTAGTCGGTATTATAGAAGCAAAAGCTCTCCATAAGGATATTCCGTCTGTCATAGACTACCAGTGCAAGGATTACCCTCGAAATATCCGTGTGGAAGATAATCAATATAGAATCGGCGCATGGGGAGAATTCAAGGTTCCTTTTACTTTTGCTACCAATGGCAGACCGTATCTGGAACAATACAAAACGAAATCCGGCATTTGGTTTTTGGATTTGCGTCAGCCGTCCAATTCACCGAAAGCTCTGCACGGCTGGATAAGCCCTACGGGTATTGAGGAACTGCTGGAACGGGACATTGAAAGCAAAAACGCCGACCTGAAACAGATGCCCTATGATCTCCTGACGGATAAAGACGGGCTTAATTTAAGACCTTACCAGCTCAACGCAATCAAAGCGGCGGAAAAAGCCATTGTGGACGGTAAACAGACCGTTCTGCTTGCCATGGCGACAGGAACGGGAAAGACAAGAACCGTCCTCGGTATGATCTACCGTTTCTTAAAGACGGAACGTTTCCGCAGAATCCTTTTCCTTGTTGACAGAAATTCTCTTGGTGAACAGGCGCAGGACGTATTCAAGGAGGTCAGACTGGAAGACCTTATGACCCTTGATGATATTTACAATATCAAGGAACTTGAAGATAAGGTTATCGAGAAAGAAACCCGCATTCAGGTGGCAACCGTTCAAAGCATGGTAAAGCGTATTCTCTACAACGCTGACGAGACGATGCCGGCGGTTTCCGACTATGACTTGATTATTGTCGATGAAGCGCATCGAGGCTATATTCTGGATAAGGAGATGGGTGAAGACGAGTTGCTTTACCGTGACCAGATGGATTATCAGAGCAAATATCACGCCGTTATTGAATACTTCGATGCGGTGAAAATTGCGCTTACCGCTACCCCGGCTTTACAGACTACCGAGATTTTCGGGCAGCCTGTGTTCAAATATACTTATCGTGAGGCAGTTATTGAGGGCTATCTGGTTGACCACGATGCTCCGCACGAACTGAAAACAAAACTCAGCAGCGAAGGCATCCATTACAGACCCGGTGATACTGTCACGATTTATGACCCCGTGACCGGGGAGATTACCAACAGCGAACTGTTGGATGACGAGCTTGATTTTGATATTGACGCATTCAATCGGCAAGTGATTACCGAACCTTTCAACAGGACTGTGCTTGCGGAAATCGCCCGTGACATCGACCCCGAAGCCCCAAGGGAGCAAGGGAAAACCCTTATCTATGCGGCCGATGATCAACACGCTGATATGATCGTATCCATTCTTAAAGACATCTACTCCGAAACAGGTGTAGATAACGATGCGATTATGAAAATCACGGGCAGTGTCGGCGGTGGCAACAGAAAGAAAGTCCAGGAAGCAATCAAGAGGTTTAAGAACGAGGACTATCCGAGCATAGCCGTTACGGTTGACCTGCTGACAACGGGAATCGATGTGCCTGAAATTACCTCTCTTGTATTTATGCGCCGAGTAAAGTCCCGCATTCTCTTTGAGCAGATGCTTGGACGCGCAACACGACTTTGCCCGGAGATTCATAAAACCCACTTTGAAATCTACGATCCGGTCGGCGTGTATGATTCTCTTGAGCCGGTCAACACCATGAAGCCGGTCGTTGCCAATCCCGCCACGTCATTTGAACAGCTTATTGACGGGCTTGAAGTGCTTGACAGCGAGGAACAGGTCACGAATCAAATCAACCAGATCATTGCAAAACTGCAACGCAGGAAGCGCAATATGAGCAAAAAGGAAGTGGAGCATTTTATAGACCTGTCCGGCGGTCTTGACCCTACGCAGTATATTGAACAGCTTGAACAGGAATCTGCGGAAGCCGCCAAAAACAGGATACTTGCAAACAAACAGCTTTTCAAAATGCTGCAAGAGCCTAACTCCAACGGCGGCAGACCGGTTGTTATTTCCGATAAAGAGGACGAGCTTATCGGCCATACAAGAGGATATGGCGACAAGGACAGACCGGAAGATTATCTGGATGCGTTCTCCGAATATGTGAAGACGAATATGAACCAAATCGCCGCATTGAATATCGTCTGTACCAGACCGAAGGACTTGACCCGCGAAGAACTCAAATCCCTGCGCCTGACGTTGGACAGAGAAGGCTTTACCACGCAGCAGCTTAATACGGCGATCTCCCAGATGACAAATGAGGAGATAACGGCGGATATTATCAGTTTGATTCGCCGCTATGCTATCGGCTCCGTCCTTATCAGTCATGAAGCGAGAATCCGCAGGGCTGTTGACAAGCTCATGAAAGCACACTCCTTCTCCAAACAGGAGATGAACTGGATTAAGCGCATGGAGACTTATTTGATGCACGAATCCGTTCTGAATGTCAAGGTTTTCGATGAGGACGCTCGCTTCAAAGAGCAGGGAGGCTTCAAAAAAATCAACAAAGTGTTCCAGAACCGGCTTGAAAGCATCGTTTTGGAACTGAACACCTATCTCTATGATGACGGAGGAAATGTTGCATGAACACACAGGAAATTGTCTCAAAGCTCTGGAATCTCTGTAATGTGCTGCGAGACGATGGCATCACATATCACCAGTATGTTACCGAGCTTACCTACATTCTTTTCCTGAAGATGGTAAAAGAAACGGATACGGAAAGCAAGTTCGCCGAGGACGTTATTCTTGAAAAAGGCAATAACTTGACGCCGGATCAGGAAGCACAGAACAACGAAAAAAAGATTGTTCGGGAATACAGTTGGGATACCCTTGTCAGCAAATCAGGCATCGCGCTTCACAGCTACTACAAGACGATACTGCGTCTGTTCGGCACATACTGCACAGGTCGCGTCCGTGAAATCTATCAGGGAGCTGCCACCAATATTGACGAGCCGAAAAATCTTGAGAAAATCATTACGACGATTGACGGACTGGACTGGTATTCCGCTCGTGAAGAAGGTCTGGGCAATCTCTATGAAGGTCTGCTTGAGAAAAACGCAAACGAAAAGAAATCCGGCGCAGGACAGTATTTCACGCCCCGCGTGTTAATTGATGTTATGACGCGGCTGATGAAGCCGCAGCCCGGAGAACGCTGCAACGATCCCGCTTGCGGAACTTTCGGCTTTATGATCGCCGCCAGCCAGTATGTCAGAGAGCAGACGGATGACTTTTTTACGCTGGATGCTGAAACCGCCCGGTTTGAAAAAGAGGAGGCATTTACCGGCTGCGAGCTTGTTCATGACACGCACCGTTTGGCTCTGATGAATGCCATGCTTCACGACATTGACGGCAAGATTATCTATGGCGATACGCTCTCCAACGTAGGTAAATCCATGAAGGGATACAGCCTTGTGCTCACCAATCCTCCATTCGGAACGAAGAAAGGCGGCGAGCGCGCTACCCGTGATGACTTTACTTTCCCCACAAGTAATAAGCAGCTCAACTTTCTTCAGCACATTTATCGCAGCCTGAAAACCGATGGAAAATCCCGTGCTGCTGTTGTTCTTCCCGACAATGTGCTGTTTGCCGACGGCGATGGAGAGCGCATCCGCAAGGACTTGATGGACAAGTGTAATCTCCACACCATACTTCGTCTGCCGACAGGCATTTTCTATGCGCAGGGCGTAAAGACGAATGTTCTGTTCTTTACAAGAGGCAAGACGGATAGGAACAACACAAAGGAAGTATGGATTTATGATCTTCGCTCTGCCATGCCCTCTTTCGGTAAGACGAACCCGCTGAAAAAAGAGCATTTTGACGAGTTTGTTGAGTGCTATGCCGATGGCGACCTGAGCAAGCGCAAAGAAACCTACAGTGAAGAAACTCCCAACGGTAGATGGCGCAAGTTCACGATTGATGAGATTAAGGCGCGCGATAAGACCAGTCTTGATATTACTTGGATGAAGAACGGCAGTGGCACAGAAGACAGAACACTTGCCGAACTGCTCTATGAAATCAAGGAGAAATCCTCCAATATTGCGGCTGCTGTTTCTGAACTGGAGAAGCTGATCGGAGAGGTGGAAGAATAATGGATACCAAAGCATTGCGCCGGAAGATTCTTGATCTCGCTATTCGTGGACAGCTTGTGCCGCAAGACCCTGCGGACGAACCGGCTTCCGTCCTGCTCGACCGTATTCGTGCGGAAAAGCAGAAGATGGTTAAGGAAGGAAAACTCAAGGCCAAGGACATCAAGAATGATTCAATTATCTTTGTTGGTGAGGATAGTTTGCATTATGAGAAGTTCGCCGACGGCAGCGTGAAATGTATTGAGGATGAGATTCCTTTCGAGCTGCCGGAGGGGTGGGCGTGGGCAAGGCTCGGCACTGTTTTTTCAACAGTAACAGGCGATACTCCCTCCACAAAGGACGCATCGCTTTATGGAACGGACTATCCATTCTACAAACCAACTGATTTGGATGCCGGTTATAATGTTTGTGGCGCAGAAGATTCAGTCTCTGAAAAAGGATATCTGTCGGGACGTCCATTGCCTAAATTTTCTGTTTTGGTGACTTGTATCGGTGCTACTATCGGAAAGACAGGATATATTTCCAATGCGGGCATTTGCAACCAGCAAATTAACGCTGTTCTTCCGAATAGCGAGGTTCTTTCGGATTACACATACTTCTGCATGTGTTCACAATATGAGCAAGAGCAAATATGGACGAATTCGTCAGCCACTACATTACCAATCCTAAACAAGAGCAAGTTCGATAACCTCTTGTTCCCAATACCGCCGCATGAGCAACAATCACGGATTGTTGAAAGAATTAAAGGCCTATTCTTCTTTGTAGAAAAGGTTCAGAGCAATCAAGAGTCTTTGAAGACCACGGTAGGTATAGCCAAATCTAAAATCCTCGACCTTGCCATTCGTGGACAGCTTGTGCCGCAAGACCCGAATGATGAGCCCGCTTCGGTTCTTCTGGAACGCATCAGAGCGGAGAAAGAAGAACTCATCCGTCAGGGCAAACTTAAACGTGATAAGAAGGAGTCAGTCATCTTCCGAGGTGATGATAACTCTTATTATGAGAAGGTCGGCGGCGAGGTGCAATGCATTGATAATGAAATTCCATTTGACAGCCCAGAAACATGGGCTTTTGTCAGGCTTAAGCACATAGGGACAGTCATCGGAGGCGGTACTCCTAAGACTAATGTTCCTTCATTTTGGGACGGCGAAATACCGTGGTTAACACCGGCAGATTTAAGCGGACACAAGGAAATCTATGTGTCTGCTGGAGGGCGAAACATAAAACGAGAGGGATTGGATTCGTCCTCAGCACAACTCATGCCAGCGGGAGCCGTCTTGTACTCAAGCAGAGCCCCTATAGGCTATGTTGCAATTTCAGCCAATCCAATTGCAACTAACCAGGGATTCAAATCAGTCGTTCCGTATGATTTTTCTATGAGCGAATACCTGTACTATTGTCTGCAAGCTCGAACTCCCGACATTGAGCAGAGAGCAACCGGAACAACATTCAAAGAAATCTCAGGTTCAGCAATGGCTGAAACAATTATTCCATTGCCGCCAATTGCTGAACAACAGCGAATTGTAAGCTGTGTCCAGTCATACGTTGAGAAGCTCTTTGTCGTAGAAAAACAGATTAACTGAGTGCCTGAAAAATGGCATTCAGCTTTTCCGAGCAAGTTTGGACACACCGTACAATTTTCTTTTGATGTTCCACCGGAGGGACGGGAAGAATCAGATTGAGAATATCTTCGCGGGATATTCCTGGGATAAGTCCCTTCGCAGCTTGCTTGATTTCTTCCATTGACCATTCAATGCATAGTGACAAAAATGCTACATTGAGATTATAGGTGTTGCGTATAGCCATAATTTGCCGTGCAATGTGAGCTTCTCCAAATTTATTAAGCGCAATCTCACCAATGGTTCCTTTACAAGTCAGGAGCAAGTCGCCTTCATGCGTAAAAACCTGCGGTACAGGAGTCCAGCGAACGACGCTAATCTGTCCGTTTTCAAAATTGCTTGCCCCAGTGATATAAGGAATTCCGTTGCTTTCGTCATTATATTCTGATGGAGACAAATCCCTACCGGATATAAGTTCCCATGCAGACTTAAGGCGCATAAAGCTCCATCCCTCCGGCAGCTCAAATGGCACATTATCATCAATGCATTGCACCTCGCCGCCGACCTTCTCATAATAAGAGCTGTACACACCTTTCCTCTATAATATTCGGTGCGTCTAATCGCAAAAATATTATGGAGGTGTCTTCATGAAGACTAAAATTTCCTTCGAGGAACATCTTCGCAAGAGCAATCTTTCGGAGAACACGATCACATCTTATCTATGGACGGTGGAGTATTTTCAGTCCCACTACGACGGGATAACCAGCGAGAATCTTCTGGCATACAAGGGGTATCTGATGGAGTTCTTTAAGCCAAAGACCGTCAATTTGAGGATACAGGGTATGAATAAATACCTCGAATTTCTCGGCTATGCTGCCTTGCGTTTGAAAGCGGTGAAGGTTCAACAGAAGAACTTTCTGGAGAACGTAATCAGCAACGCTGACTACAATTTCTTGAAAAAACAGCTCAAGAAAGACGGCAACATGGAATGGTATTTCGTTATATGGTATCTGGCTGCTACCGGTGCAAGAGTTAGTGAACTGATTCAGATAAAGGTTGAACACGTCGAAATCGGCTACTTCGACCTTTACACTAAAGGCGGAAAACTGAGGCGGCTTTACATACCGAAAAAGCTCAGAACGGAGACTATGACATGGCTGGAGGAAACAAACCGTTCCTCCGGTTATTTGTTTCTCAATAGATATGGTGAGCGCATCACGACCCGTGGCATTTCTCAACAGCTCAAGAACTATGCTGTCAAGTACGGTTTGGATAAGAAGGTGGTCTATCCGCACTCTTTCCGTCATCGCTACGCCAAGAATTTTCTTGAAAAGTACAATGACATTGCTCTGCTTGCCGACCTCATGGGACATGACATGATTTTCCCACAAAGGGGCGTTCGCTTTATCGCTATCAACGATGGAGTGG
>OLOV01002852.1_pt1 | contig 11236 bp, 11 predicted proteins | sample 1672931 | NCBI WGS metagenome assembly OLOV01 (sample SAMEA3136738, study PRJEB25190) | human gut metagenome | biome: human gut; feature: human-associated habitat; material: faeces | place: Austria | collected 2013
CAGATAGACAAGAGAAACAGCATTAGATCGAAGATTACGCAGCTTAGATTAAGCACGTTTTCCTTGCCGCGTGCAACAAAGGCGGCGGAGAAGGCGGCGGCGATACGTACGTGCCGCGCAACAGCAATCAATGGTTTACGGAAGCGGAACTTGCCAAAAAAGGATTGTCCGCACTTACCGCTCCCACGGGACTCAGCGGCGATATGAGTTCTGACCTGAATTGGTACAACGACGGCTATGCATTCCATCAGGCGTGTCCCGACGAAGACACGTTCACGCAAAACGCCGAGGTGTATCTTAATTACTTCAAGTCAAAATACGACGGATATTTCGGCGTTACAAAACCGTTTATGTATGGCGAGAATGAAACCTTCTACAAAATAACGCAGGAATCTTCCCTTTCCGCATATTTCAGCAACAACCCAAGTTCGTTGTACAAATTTTACTACGTGACCGACAAGACGCTTGAAGATGGATATTTCAAGGCAGACGCGGTCTGGACGTTTGAAATAAGATATGAATTTGACACTACCAAAAACACATATCTGTTCAAAATCTTCATCGAAAATGCAAGAAAATCACATAACGGTGCTTTCACATATTACTACAAAATGGCGTAACGTTTTAATAAAAAGGCTTAAAAATCAAATCATAAACAAAAACGGCTCGGAAATCCCGAGCCGTTCTTGCATATAAAAAATAAGGAGTTAAAAAAAACCGTACGGTTTGTCAATAATCGTCGTTCATGTTTTCGGCAACGCACTCTGCCGACCAGCCGTGATTGAACGCGTTCATAAGATCTTCCTTGTAAAGGGACATCAGGTTTTCAACGCGCCCGTCTTCGACGCCGAGCCCGTAAAGCGCCTTTTTAACGCCGAAAACGTACTTTGCGTAATCAACCTTAAACCGCGCCTTTTCGATTATCTCGTCTTCGCCGTCGCCTGCGTTCACGCAATCCACGATAAGTTTTGCGACGTTTTCCGCGTCTTCTTCGCTTATATACTGCGCGTCCTGCACGGCTTCCGTCGCAAAAATGTGAAAGTCAAGCGAAAATTCTTTTTCGGACAACACTTTCAGAAGTTGCATTCTGTATTTTGTCAATTCCTTAAAACTCATAACCCTCCTCCCATACCCGTATTATCTCACACTAAATATGACAACGTGGTTCACCATTTATAAATTTTTTCGACAAATTTCAACTTTTTTATGTGACGGGCAAAATTAAAACAAGTAAACAAAAAAAACGCAACGGGGGGTAGGTTCTCAGCGTGAATCCTGCGTCGAAATGACCGAGCATACTGGATACCGTTTTTACGTCCACGCCGTTTTGTAGTGCCAAGGTCGCGAATGTGTGTCTCAAGTCGTGAAATCTCAGGTGTTCCAGCCCTGCGTCCTTCAGAATTTTCTTGTGGATGTTGACCACCGAGTCCGGGTGGTACATCTCGCCTGTTTTCGGGGATGGGAACATCCATGGGCTGCCGGGATGCTTTTGGTGTTCTGCGACCAGCAGATCGACTGCATCCTGCGGTATTGAGATTTTGCGAATTGAATTTTCCGTTTTCGGGCGCGTGATGTCCGGTTCGCCTGCGCTGTTGCGCCCCGCCTGCTTGCTGACGGAAATCGTTTTGTTCTCAATGTCCAAGTCCGACCATTGGAGCGCCACCAATTCACCCTTGCGCAGACCGCTGATGAGCTCCAGATAGAACATCGGCAGGACGCCGCGCTGGTCAGCAGCGGTCAGGTAGGACTTGATCTGCTCCGGCGGCAGGATTTTCATTTCGTGCTTCGGAATTTTCGGCGGTACGCAGTCGTCCGCTGGATTTCTGACAATCAGGCGTTCTTTCACTGCCCGGTCGAGCGCGTTGTGCAGCATTGTGTGAATGCCGCGGATCGTCGAGTCGCTGAGACTTACCGGCACCCGGAACTTTGATTTCAACATTCTTATACACATCACCATAAGCATGTCTTGCAATAACAATAGGCTTCTTCCAGTTCTTTACAAGAGGTTCTATGCCTTTAACAATAATCGGAGCACGGAATACTGTACCGTCAAGAATAGCACGGATTGTTCCGTTAGGACTCTTCCACATCTCCTTAAGGTTATATTCTGTCATTCTCGCCGCATTAGGTGTGATTGTGGCACATTTTACGGCAACCTTATACTTCTTAGTTGCATTGCTTGCATCAATAGTAACCTGATCATCAGTCTCATTTCTATATTCGAGTCCAAGATCATAATACTCTGTAATGAGATCAATAAAAGGAATAAGTAATTCGTCCTTAATTGACTTCCAGAGAATTCTTGTCATTTCATCTCCATCCATTTCTACGAGTGGAGTTGTCATTTTTATCTTAGCCATTGCTTCGTCTCCCTATGTTTTAATAAATCAGATACATTATAAAATATTTTAGTAAACAAAACAAGTTATTTTGAATATCAGTATAGTGTAAAGAAAATATGGGAGGATTTCTCATGAGTGATTTAGCAGCAACAGGATGTGGATGTGGTTCAGGAAACGGACTTTCATGCGGAAACGGAAGTTGTGGTGCCCTTTTATGGTTCCTTATTCTTTCATGTGCATGCGGCGGCGAAGGAAACGGCATCTTTGGTAACGGATTATTTGGCGGTGGTGACTGCTGCAATAACGGATGTGGCGGAAATAACTTCATCTGGATTATTATCTTAATTGCACTTCTTGGATAAATAGTAAAGACAGGGGTTCTTAAAAAAGAACCTCTGTCATAATTTTTGCCCTTTCCCACATATATTAAACAAGAAAGGGGGTTTTAATATGGAAAATCTTCCATTAACGGAATTTGATCTTGCGACTTCCGGTACATACATGCAGATGATAAAAGCCTACATTCCTTTTATTGATTTAAAGGAGCAGAAATTTATTTCTATTGCCATAAGAATTGCAGAGTTAATCCAGACAATTAACTTTTTTAAAAATATGTCAGAACCGTCCCCACTATTTCGTGCCAATCACGACAGGGAACATATTATAAAAGAAATCCGCAGATTCTGCCCCGGCAAAGATTTTGAAATACTTGACATGCTCTCCAACTATTCAAATATGAGTAATATAATTTCTGCATTTCAGGCTACAAATGAGGCTAAGGAATCCGACAATAACGGTGAAGTCTTTAAGAAATTTTTATCCAAGGACCAGCAGAAGCTCTATGAGTCCTACAAAAAAATATTAAATTCGTGAGGTGGATATGGACGAAAAAAAACTCAGACTTTTAAATGATTTCCAGAAACTTTCAGAAGGAAAAAGTTCAGAGGATATGATTCCTCTTGTTCTTGCTTTTATGGAAAAAGCAAAAAAAGAAAATATTACCTTTTCAAAGGACGAAATTTCAGTTCTTTTTGAAGAAGCAAGAAAAGGAATGTCATCATAATCTTTAGGTAAAAACGGAGCCGTGTAAAACACGGCTCCAATAATTTTTGTTTATTTAACAACAATATTTACAATCTTATTAGGAACATATATTTCCTTTACAATAGTTTTTCCGTCAATAAGTGATGCTATCTTCTCATCTTTCTTTGCAAGTTCAAGGACTTTATCCTTAGCTTCACCATTGGCAATTTCAAGAGTTGACTTGACTTTACCATTAATCTGGATAGCAATTTCAACGCTTGCATCAACTGTCTTTGCTTCATCAAATTCAGGCCACTCTGCTACAGAAAGGAAACCGTCTTCTCCCAGTTCTGAATATATTTCCTCACAGATATGTGGTGCAAAAGGACAAAGAAGTTTTATGAAAATTATTAAATCATCTTTTGTAATATGTCCTACCGCATAGATCTCATTAATAAGTGTCATAAGAGCGGCAATCGCCGTATTAAATTTCATTTCTTCGATATCGGCAGAAACCTTCTTAATTGTCTTGTGGATTGATGACTCAAGTTTTGCAGGTACCGGTTCATCACTTACTAAATCTGTAAGTGCCGCTACTCTTTCTATAAATCTCTTACATCCCTTAACAGAGCTGTCATTCCAAGGTGTCGCATCACCATAATCACCCATAAATAATACATAAGTTCTGAGGGTATCAGCACCATATTCATTAACAATATCAAGAGGGTCGATTACATTACCCTTTGATTTACTCATCTTATCTCCGTCAGGTCCAAGAATAAGTCCCTGTGCACTACGTTTTGCATAAGGCTCACTTGTATTGACAAGTCCAAGATCATAGAGGAACTGATGCCAGAATCTTGAATAAATCATATGTCTTGTAACATGTTCCATGCCACCGTTATACCAGTCTACAGGCATCCAATAGTTAATCTTTTCCCTGTCTGCAAAACATTCTGAGTTATGTGGGTCAATGTATCTTAAGAAATACCATGAAGAACCTGCCCACTGAGGCATTGTATCAGTCTCTCTCTTTGCATCTTTTCCGCACTTTGGACATTTACAGTTGACAAACGAATCAATCTTAGCAAGCGGTGATTCACCCTCTGTTCCCGGTTCAAAGTTCTCAACTTCCGGAAGTTTTAAAGGAAGTTCATCATAAGGAACTGCCACATCCCCACAGCATGGACAATGAACAATAGGAATAGGTTCGCCCCAGTATCTCTGTCTGTTGAATGCCCAGTCTTTCATCTTATACTGGACTCCTGCTTTACCAACGCCTAATGCTTCAAGTTTTTCGATCATCTTCGAGATACATTCTTTTTTCTTTGAAAGTCCGTTAAGAAAATCAGAATTAATCATCCTGCCTTCACCTGTATATGCAGCTTCCTCAATGTTGCCGCCTTCAATTACAGGAATAATATCCACACCAAACTTCTTCGCAAAATCATAGTCTCTCTGGTCATGGGCAGGAACGGCCATGATAGCACCTGTACCATATCCCATCATTACATAATCTGCTATAAATACGGGTATTTTCTTGCCTGTTATAGGATTAACTGCTTCAAAGCCTTCAAGTTTAACACCTGTCTTATCTTTTACAAGCTGCGTTCTTTCAAACTCAGACTTTTTGGCACATTCATTTCTGTAATTAAGAACATCGTCCATATTCTTAATCTTATCTGAATACTTATCAATAAACGGATGCTCCGGTGCAATAACCATAAATGTTACACCAAACAATGTGTCAGGTCTTGTTGTGTATATTTTAAGTTTTTCATCAATTCCGTCTACTGCAAAATCAACAAAAGCACCTGTTGACTTGCCAATCCAGTTAATCTGCTGTTGCTTGATATTATCAGGATAATCAACTTTATCAAGTCCCTTTAAGAGCTTATCTGCATATTTCGTAATTCTTAAATACCATACAACTTTTGATTTCTGCACAACTTCACTATGACAGATATCACACTTACCACCCTGGCTGTCCTCATTAGACAATACAACCTTGCATGAAGGACAGTAATTAACAAGTGCTTTATCCCTGTATACGAGTCCGTTCTCAAACATTTTAAGGAAAATCCACTGAGTCCACTTATAATAATCAGGATCTGTAGTATTAATCTCTCTGTCCCAGTCAAATGAATAACCAATTGACTGAAGCTGGTCCTTAAAATGATCTATATTATTCTTAGTAACTATCTTAGGGTGAATCTTGTTCTTAATAGCATAGTTCTCTGTTGGAAGACCAAACGCATCCCATCCCATTGGATATAAAACATTATATCCCTGCATTCTTCTCTTTCTTGCTACGATATCAAGCGCTGTATATGGTCTTGGATGACCTACATGAAGTCCCTGTCCTGATGGATATGGGAACTCTACGAGTGCATAATACTTTGGTTTTGAATAATCATTAGTTGCAGCAAAAGCTTTTTCATCCTGCCATATCTGCTGCCACTTCTTTTCAACTGTTTTGTGGTTATATACTGCCGACATAACACATTCCTCCTTAAAAACGCATAAAAACATTCTACACACATCACTTTAATTTGTCAATTAAATAGCCGCCTTTACATTATCGCTTTAAAGTGTTAAAATACCACTATTCACATGAATATTAATATTTCTTACATGGAGGTTATAACATATGAAGACAAAAGTTGGATTCATAGGTTTCGGACTCATTGCAGGAGCCTTAGCCCATGCCCTTAAAGAAAGTGGCAGGGATTATCATATAACTGCCACAAGCAGACATCTAGAACCGGTTAAAGCCGCGGTTGCTGATGGTATTGTTGATGTTGCCGCACCTGCGGTAGACGAAACATTTGCACAGTGTGACATAATCCTGTTATGCACACCTGTAATTACTATCACAGAATATCTTACAAAATTAAAAGCCATTGCCAGTCCGGACTGCATAATTACTGACGTTGGGAGTGTCAAGACTATCATACATGAAGCAGCAGATTCATTGGGACTTAATGACCGCTTTATTGGTGGACATCCTATGGCTGGCTCCGAAAAAACAGGTTATGAAAATTCAAGTTCATCAATTATAAAAGGTGCAAGGTACATAATCACACCGACCAAAGAAACCAAGCCTGAAAAAATCGAATTCATGAAACAATTTGCATCAGATGTTGGCATGCGCCCTATTGTCATGGACTATCATGTACACGATAAATCAGTAGCCGCCATAAGCCATGTTCCACATCTTTTATCAACTGCACTCGTTCATGTAGTATCAGATAATGATGACGAAGAAAAGCACATGCAGTTACTTGCCGCAGGTTGCTTTCGTGACATGTCAAGAGTTGCAGCTTCTTCTCCTGAAATGTGGGAACAGATATGTTTGACTAACAGCTCTGCAATCAGCAACATTCTTGAACAGTATATTGAAATGCTTGAAACAATTAAAGATAACATCGATAAAAAGACCCCAGGCTATGTCGCAAGTCTTTTTGAGATGTCCCGTGAATACAGAAATTCACTTGAAAGCAGACACCCAGAGCACTAAGCCCTGGGTGTTTTTATTTACAATCATCACACCTTAAAACAGCCACCACCTACGAATTCCCGTAATATAGAATCGATTGGTACGTTCTCGTAGCCGCATGGAAGGAAATAGTTCATGAACTTAAGCAGCCTGTTTGCTTCCTGATATTCAGGGTCAGCTTCTGTTACCTGAAAAAGTATAGGCTCAACGAATGGTTTTAATACGCATGGTTCATATGGCATTGCTGAGTTAAACATAACATCCGCCTGCTCCTGGAATGGGAAGATGTTCTTCTCTTCGCCTCTTCTTACAGACTCCCACATTGAAAGAGTCTTCTTTGCAGATGCTCCTCTTGTCCTGTAATCTCTTACAAGCCTTCTTAAAAGTCTTCCATCTGTAGTTGATACCCTGTTATGTTCGTCTACATTAAGCTGTGTAAGTGCACTGATATATATCTTGAACTTACTGTCTATTGGAAGTGAATATGATAATTCATCATTAAGGCAATGGATTCCTTCTATTACAAGAACATCCTCTTCCCCTAACTGTAAGAAATTACCATTATATTCCTTTCTTCCGAACTTAAAGTTAAATTCTGGCAGCTCCACTTTTTCTCCGTTAAGAAGTCTGGTCATATGCTTATTAAAAAGTTCAATGTCTACTGCATGAAGGTCTTCATAATTGTAATCACCATTCTCATCAATAGGTGTCTGCTCTCTTTCAACAAAGTAATTATCGACAGCAATTGGGTGTGGCTTATATCCATTAGCCATAAGCTGAATTGATAATCTATGTGAAAATGTTGTCTTTCCTGAAGAAGATGGACCGGCTATCATGATGAATTTAGTATGCGGTCTTTTCTTTATCTCATCAACTATCTCAACAATTTTCTGTTCCTGAAGTGCCTCCTGCGTAAGCATAAAAGAAGTCATATCCCCATTAGTTATATGGTCATTAAGTTCTCCAACCGTAGACATGCCAAGCATCTTTGCCCAGCTTGTGCTTTCCTTTAACACATTAAACAGCTTTGTTTGTGGATTAAATTCAGGAACTTCAAGAGGTGCGTTCTTAACCGGAAGCTGTAACACTATTCCCTCGTCATACAGGAATATGTCAAATACCCCAAGCATGCCTGTAGAAGATGCCATATATCCGTAGAAATAATCTTTGTAGCCATTCAGGTCATACACATTAACAAATGAACTTCTTCTGTATTTGAACAGTGATGTCTTATCTGTCATTCCTTTTTCTTTAAAAAGATTCATAGCATCAGATATCTTCATCAGCTCTTTCTTGATTGGAAGATCCTTCTCAACCATACTGTGCATAACTGACTTAACTTCATCTATAAACTCTTTGTCGGGCCTGAAGTCTCCATCAAATGTACAGTACAGTCCCTTACTTAAAGAATATTCAACAACAACTCTGTCAATATTCCTGTGTATCTTATCTATGGCTGCAAGCATAAGAAGAACCACGCTTCTTCTGTATGTCTCATTACCTATTGATGTCGAAGTTGTAACAAATGTAACATCACTATCAGGGATATATTCTTCTCCAAGTTCTTTAAGCTTACCATTAACATTAGCGAGTATAATCTCATCCTTATATTCGTTCTGCTTCTCTGCTGCAAGCTGTGCCAGTGTCATTCCCATAGCATCCTCCTCTTACGCATCAGTCATAATATGACAATGCATCCATAATTATATTATTCTTCTGCGAAAGCTGCTGTAATCTTAACTTAACCGTAGGATTACTCTCATCTTTCTTAAGACTGTTACTTATCCCATCATTAGTCTCTTTCTCTTTTATAAGATATTCATAAAGAGTCTTATCTTTGTTCTCTAAAAGCTTCCATCCGTACTGATATTGCGTCTCACTATATTCAGAATAAACATTTTCGTCTGACTTTCTGCATTTGATAATAAAATAATACTTACCGTCTTCCTTAAGCATCTTCTCATCATCAACAACCAATCTCTGTGAAACAAGAAAATGTCTGAAATCTCCTACTTCTGACTGCGGTGATACTATAAGTGTTGTATTCCGGGTAATAACATTCATTCCCTTAGTTACAATATCAGCTATAAGCCTTCCACCCATACCACATATGGTTATAATATCAGCTTCATTCTCTGAAAGCTTTTCCAATCCGTCTGAAAGTCTTGTCTGTATTCTGTCCTCTAAACAATTATCACATATATGCTTCTTTGCCTTATCGAGTGGACCTTTTCTTAAATCCATCGCAATAGCAGACGGAGCTATTCCTTCCTGCACAAGATATATAGGAAGATAGCCGTGGTCTGTACCTATGTCAGCCACGACTGCGCCCTTATTACACATATGTGCAACTGTTCTTAATCTGTCCGATATTCTTACCATAGCTTAATCCTAATCAAGATAATCTCTTAACTTACGGCTGCGGCTTGGGTGTCTTAACTTTCTTAAAGCCTTGGCTTCAATCTGTCTGATACGTTCTCTTGTTACATTGAATTCTTTACCAACTTCCTCAAGAGTTCTTGCTCTTCCATCATCCATACCGAATCTTAATCTTAATACCTTCTGCTCTCTTTCTGTAAGAGTTCCAAGTACTTCAACAAGCTGTTCCTTAAGAAGTGTAGAAGCTGCTGCCTCTGCCGGAACAGGAACATTATCATCCTGAATGAAATCTCCAAGATGGCTGTCTTCCTCTTCACCAATAGGTGTCTCAAGAGATACCGGTTCCTGCGAAATCTTCTGAATCTCTCTTACTCTCTCTACAGGAATATCCATATTCTCTGCAATCTCCTCTGGTGATGGTTCTCTTCCAAGTTCCTGAAGCAGCTGTCTCTGTACTCTTACAAGCTTGTTAATTGTCTCTACCATATGAACAGGAATTCTTATAGTACGGGCCTGGTCAGCTATAGCTCTTGTAATAGCCTGTCTGATCCACCATGTAGCGTATGTACTGAACTTGAATCCTTTTCTGTAATCGTATTTCTCAACAGCCTTTATAAGACCTAAGTTACCTTCCTGAATAAGATCAAGGAACTGCATACCACGTCCAACATAACGTTTTGCAATACTTACAACAAGTCTTAAGTTAGCTTCTGCAAGTCTTTTCTTGGCTTCCTCATCTCCTTCTTCCATTCTCTTGGCATACTCAATCTCTTCATCAGCACTAAGAAGAGGTACTTTACCTATCTCCTTCAGATACATTCTTACCGGATCATCAAGACCGATTCCATCAGGAACAGAAAGATCTATCTTCTCAATATCAATCTCATCTTCATCATCAAGAATAATATCCTCATCTTCATCAGGTACATCATTCATTCTTACATCTACTTTTTTTAGCTCAAGAATTTCAAATACCTTCTCCATTCTGTCAGCTTCAAAATCTGTATCCTGAAAATATGTCATAATTTCCTGATAATCAAGTACATTCTTTTTCTTCTTGGCTATTGCAAGAATACCCTCTATCTTCTCCCAGAATTTAGCTTCCTGTGCTTCTGCATCATCTGCGTCACTGTTTTCTGTCTCTTCTTTTACTTCTTCTTTAATCTCATCTTTCTTAGTTGTCTTCTTTGCTGCTGCTTTTTTTGCAGGAGTCTTCTTTTCTGTTGTCTTTTCTTCCTTAGTCTCCTTAACATTCTCTTCTAATGTTTCTACCATTTTCTTAGCCATTTCTCTTCTCCATTCTTCTTCGCGTAACACGCTCTATATATTTATAACTTAATATGAATCTGATTCAGCTTCTGCTGTTCAATTATTATCTCCTGCATACGCTTCGGGTCTACAGTCTTATTAAGTTCATGATTAAGGCTGTTAGCCTTAATTCTGATAACAATGTCATTAAGAGTCTTTTCTCTTTCCAGATTATTAAGGCTCTCATCCAGGTCTGCCGAAAACATTGCTGCGACTTCCGTATGTTCTTCTGTTGTTGCATAATCAGCTATAATTGCAGCAGGGCTTATATTTCCTGTCCCATACTGTTCATATACTTTCTCTGCCACCCCCGAAAATAACGGGTCAATAAAATCCTCTGGCTTAATGTAAGCTACAACCTTATCAAATATGTCCCTGTCACTTATGAGCCATGTAAGAAGCATTTTCTCTGCCTGTCTTAAACCATCTTCACGCTTCTTCTTCGGCTTACGCTCAACAGTTGGCTGCGGAGTACCTACACCTGCATTTCTTGAAATAATCCCTTCCTGATTACCAAGTCTTGATACCATCTGCCTCATGCCATCTTCTGGTATCATAAACTGCCTGCACACTGCTTTAAGGTAATTATCACGTTCCAGCTTTTCTTTAAATGTAACAAGCTTTGCTGCAACCTCTCTTTCAAATGCAGTCTCGCTTTCCGGATCCCCCCTGTCGTAATTTCTTA
>OLOV01002853.1_pt1 | contig 11231 bp, 8 predicted proteins | sample 1672931 | NCBI WGS metagenome assembly OLOV01 (sample SAMEA3136738, study PRJEB25190) | human gut metagenome | biome: human gut; feature: human-associated habitat; material: faeces | place: Austria | collected 2013
CTTATACCAAGGATTATAAAAATGATAAAAATTGCAATAATAGATGATGAGAAAGTCACCATATAATGTCCACCCGCTATCGCTTTTTTCGCCCCTAGATTTTCTAAAAATACCCGATACCGTCCATCTTTTTTTACCTTTAAGTGGCTTACCAGATTTACCCCATTCTCTATATAAGTTTCCTCTCCATCCTCATCAATAATTCCAATTGCTATATGTGTTTCAGGGTGTTCTTCTTCAAACCCCATACAGGCAGCCACTTGAACACAAGTTCCCTTTTTTAAGTGTCCTTCTTTTGTCTCTATTCTCTCTTTCGGCTTGATCTTCCATGTAAATGGTTTTCCATCATTCTCTTTTAATCTTTCATTTTTTATCATGCACTTTTTGATTCTGGTTTTATCATACATTCTATACTTTGCTTTCTTTTCCTTTATATCACCTTCCGTTCCAACATTGATTTCCTCTCTTGTTTCATCTGCAATCTTATCGTATGCCTTTACAAATCCTATCCCTGAAGCAAATACCGTAGTTGCACTGAGTATGATCATTCCAAATAAGACACTTACAGAAATTCCTCTTCGCAACCTTCTTTGTTGTCGATAAGATTTCATCCGTTCCATTCGTAGCTTTAATACTTCCTTACTCTCATATAACCCCGCTGTTGTATATCTTCCATATCTGATCTCTTCCATAGAAATATCTATGATCGTAGAAAAATATCCCTTTACATCTGGAAGATATTCACATACTGTCCTGTCACAGTATGTTTCTCCCCATTGATCTAATTGATAAAAAACATCCTTTAACGCAGGTTGAAACCAGTATACACAACAGATAATGTTCGCCAAGTGTTTCCAAATGAGATCATGATGTTTATAATGAATCAATTCATGTGTAAATATCATATTTAACTGTTGTGGTTCATAAATTCTTGGCAGAATGATTCTTGGTTTCAAACCCCCATATAACATTGGTCCGCCTGCTTTTTCTAAGATCACTACTTGAATTTCTTTATGAACCCCTAACTTTTTTGATATGCTTTTTACCATACTTTGAATTTCATCGCCACATGGATCTGCATTTAAAATATCCTTCCTTATTGCTCTGTATTTCTCTAGAAATCTGATCGTAAAAATGATCGTTCCAACCAGCCAGATGATCATCAAAATTCCAATGACCCACTTGATCGGACCTGTAACTTCAAATACATAAGTACTCTTCTCAAATCCATTTGCATAGATCAACGTGATTGGTATGGCAAACATCAATAATACCATCTTCCATATCAGATAATTGATATCAATATATCCCTTGTGTTCTATCAACCGTCCTACAGCCTTCCAAAAAAGATATAAGATCGTTCCAAGCAGTGTACATAAGAATATTCCGCTAAATATTTTTATTATGATTATCATCAAAATCAAAGTCATCTAAGATCCCTCTTAACTCTTCCCCGTCTTCTTTTGTCAGTTTCTCTCCTAATGCACTTACTAATCGTTTTGCAGATCCGTCAAACCAACGATCTAAAACTTCCTCAGCTTGATATTTGCCATATGTTTCTTCATCGATCAATGGCTGCACATATGCTTTTCTTCCTTTCTTGGTAACTTTGATATATCCCTTCTCTTCTAGCCGGAACAGATATCCGCGGATACTTGTTCTTTTATAATCTTTATTGAGCTTTTCTTTGACTGTCTCTATCAGATCAAGAAAAGGAACTTCTCCTTGATAATCCCAAATGCACTGCATGATTCGTTCTTCTAGTCTGGTTAATTCTTCCATTTTCGTATTCCTCCTTTCTTTTATGTTCTATTTTTAGGTTACTTCTATTTTAACATTGTTTTGTATTTAACACAATATATTTACAGGTTATTTTTTTCAATAAAATAATCATTCTATGAAAAAAATCACTGAATCCATATAATTCATATGAACTCAGCGATTTATCTACTATTCTCCGATCAAAACCTTCTTACCTTCAAAGACAAATCCATAATGTCTGATTACGCATCCAAGCATACTTCCCTGAACTGGTCCTAACATGGAAATCCCATGGAGATAACAGGAAAACGCCACGATCGTTCCTAAGAATACAACTCCAATTGTCATTGCAACCGTCATGATATCCCAATGTCCTGGGATACTCCATACTTTTGTAAATGGAGTTACCAAAACTCCACCGACAAACATTCCCCATCCTGTTGTCTCTAAAGTACCAAATTCGTCTAATAATTTCTTTGGCTGCACGTTATAAACTGCAAAAGCAAAAGCGGATAACAATCCCCAGAATAATGCTGCATTGGTGATCACTAAGTTTTTTATACTTCCATGTGTTGCAAGCAAAAAGATTCCTACGATCACAGTTGCCAGTACAAGCACTTCTTCTTTCTTTGGAAATCTTTTTTCCACTAATACAAAGAACACCTTAATTAAGATTGGTGCAGAATACTGAAGAACTGTCGCAGTTCCCGGATTTGACTCCTGAATGGCAAGGAAGTACGTCATCTGACACATAGCCATTCCAATCATCCCGAAGATCAGCTGATTGACCGCTGAATCTTTTCTTTTCCATACACGAAAAATTGAATTCCCTTTTCTCTGATACATAAGCAACAGCAGGCAGATTCCTGCCCCTAATAATCTGACTGTCACAAGCCACGTAGCCGTCAGATCTTTTGCATCAAATAAATATTTCCCCATCACACCAGACATGCCCCAGCAGCATCCTCCTGCAACTGTGAAGCAGATTCCTTTTAAACTTCGATTCATAAATACATTTCTCCTCGTATCTGTATTTTTATCTATTCTTCTGTGAGTAAATTATCAAATTCACATTTTTCAAATTCCTGAATGGAAATATTTTTCTTGTTTGGATTGGCGTATACAAAAGTCTTATCTACATTTTCTAGGTAATTTTGAATCTTATCATTTGTCGCACTGATGATTGCCTGGAATCCTAGATTCCTGATCAGGTCAATACAACTTGCAACTTTCTCTGCATCCATCTTAGAGAATGCTTCATCTAAGACAACTAGACGGATGCTTGGATTTCTTCGTACTTTTGGTGAAAGATGAATTCCATAGGCCTGTGCAAAACTTGCGAGTAATGCAACATATAATGGGTTCTGTCCTTCTCCACCAGAGTTTTTCTTGATCATCTTACTTAATCCGATCGTCAGTTTTTCATCACCATCCACAATCTGTTCCATATCAAAGGACAGATACGTACGATAATCAGAATATTTCTGCATATCACGTTTCGCATTCTCAAGTTCTTCACCGGTTGCACCTTCTGGCGGGATAAAGATCTCGATCAATTCATTCATCAGTTCCCCGTATTTATTCTCATGTTCCATAGAGAAGAGATTCATCTGGTCATCCATCGTTGTATTTAAGACAGATGGATCGATATTCAGAGAATCATCCATAAACATTGGATAATATTTTCCATCGGCTCCTGTATTTCTTGTGATCTTAAATTGATATTTGTCTTTCCCAAAGTCGAGTCCACTGATCATGCGGTTTAATTCGTCCCTGCGCTGATAAGCTTCCCTGATTGCGCTTCGAATCTTGTATACAAAGTCATCTTTGAAATGTTCCATTGCTGTTTTTGCCTGTTTTGCAGCTTTTTCACGATACATTTCCATGTGATCAGATGATAATTCCTTATAAAGCTTGTCATACACATCATTATTCTCATCTACTGCTGAGAATGTACGGTTCGGATATTCCCTTAAATATGCAGTTCTGACTTCCACAAGCTTTCTATATTCTTCTTCCTTCTTCGTTCCGGCATCATAGTATTTCCTTGCTGCACGTTTTTTGAGACGTTCATAGTCTTCGGTGTCTGTCTTCTCGATCTCTTGTGCAAACTGCTGCTCGTACTCTCCATTTGCCGGTAATTCATTCTGTGCACGGATCAATGCTTCATTCTGGTCAATGATCTGCTGTCTGCATTCTTTTAATGCATTCTGTGTTGCCCAGATTGCTTCTTTCATTGCATTGATCTCTTGTTTGCAATCTTCCTGTTTTAACCTGTTCTGGTCTCTTTCCTCTTCCAGACCTTTTAAGGCACCTTCTCTTAATTTTGTCAGCTGATTTTCTAAATCTTCATATTCTTCCTGACGTTCTTTCGCACGTTCCAGTGTTTCCTGCTGTTTTAAATATTCTTCGGCTGACTGTGGAAGATATTCATAATCCAAAATAACGGCAGCACTTAAAACTTCTTTTTCTAATGGATCTTTTTTATCAAAGATCTTATCCTTTTCTTTCTCTAATTCTTTGATCCTGTGGCGTAAACTGTTGTCTCCAATGTAGGAATTTCTTGTGTACTGTTTTGGATCTAATCGTTTTAACTGGAAATTTTTATAAAGCATTCCATCTGGTGTGATACCAGTACGGCAATTTCTTAATTCATCGATCGTCTCACATTTGATCACACGCCCGATCAAGGATTCTATCAGCTTTTTCACATAAGACTGTTCTGCAAGAACTTCTTCTGACAATGCATTTTCCTCAACCTTCATGTCCTGCTTATCAATCTTTTGTGTGTCTGCAATCGAAATTCTCCAGTATTTCTTCTGATCCATATCACGATAGATTTCCATGGCATCCTTGACGTATTTTGGTTCCACGATCAGTGTTAATTTATTCGATCCTAAATATCCTTCGACCGCTTTATGCCATCTCTCATCTTTCATATCTAACAGATCGGCAAGCACATTTACCTTTACAAAATCACCACATTTTTCGCTTAATTTCGTCTGTAATTCATATCTTGCATCCAGAACTTCTTTTGGATACGCTTTGTTACCCTTTTTCAGTTCTTTCAACTCATCAGAAATGGATTTTTCCTGTTTCTTTAAGGTTCTTAGTGCAGACGCATTATCTTGTCGTTCTTCCTCAGTTTCTTTTCTTAAGATATCCAATGTATGTTTTAATCGGTTTAGATCATCTTCTGTGATATCTCCCTGTTCAAATTTCTCGATATCCCAGATTGCCTGATTTGGCGTAATATCGAGATCACACCATTTTTTTAAGTCTTTTGATGTCTGTTCCCAACGCTGTACGGAATGATTTAACTGTCCTAACAACTCCTGAACATCCTTTTTCCTTGTTGCGATCTGATCGTATCCACTTCCTGCGATCTGTGCTACTAATGCATCGTATTCTTTGGCGAGTTTCTCTAGTTTCTTCTCAAGAACTGTTTCATTCTCTTCCTGTGTCTTTAGATCTTTCTCTCCATCTTCAATCTTTTGCTGTAATAGATGAATATCTGTTTTTAATTTCAGGACATCCAGTTTGTTCATGCGGTACTGGCAATAATCCTGTTCCTCTTTTTTGGTCTTGAATTTAACGAAACTTTCTTTGATCTCTTCTAAGCTCTTTGCTTCCTTTAATGTATCTTCGATTCTCTGACGCATTCTTCCATACTGCATCACGCTTTCCTGCATATCTTCAATATGAATGTCCTGCTCCATACAAATGTATTCTTTCACAAAATCTTCGAGCTTGATATTCATTTTAAATGGAATCGCGCGTTTAAACAGTCTTGGAAATTTCTCCATATCAAGACCGCCAAGATAGATGTCATACATCTGTTTTCTAAATCTCTCGTTGCTTGTTCCAAAATAGAAATCTTCTTTTTTGAAGTTTTTCTGCATATATTTGCGGAGTTCCGAAATTGTCATCGCATGCTCTTCCGTACGGTAAGCATTCTCTAAAATGCCGCCTTTGTGCCAGAAAAATAATCTGGATGTATCATTTCTTGCTGTATCTACGTCAAATACAACTCCCAGACATTCTTTTTCGTCAGATTCTGTCTGTGTAAATTCAAGAACGATCGTTGTGGAGAAGTTTTTATTTCTCAAATAAGTAACTTCATCTTTCTCTCCAACCGCAACCATTCCTCGCAGGTATTCGATCAGATTTCGATCGGAATCGTCTGCTGCCGCCTTATTAAAGAATCCACGACCATCTGTATTCGCATATAAAACGATCTGCATCGCATCGATCACTGTTGACTTTCCACTTCCAGAATGTCCGGTAAAAAAGTTGATTCCATCGTTGAAACTTAATACTTTCTGATCTATATAATGCCAGTTATTCAGGCATATCTTCGATAATGCCAGAAATGGCTGCTTCGTCTTCGTCAAACTCACTGTCTACTTCCTCCTTGCTGAAACTTTCGATCAATCTGCGAATGTCATCTCCTAGTAACACGACATTCACGCATGGATAGATCATCATTCTTGTCTCGTCATTTAACTCTTCTAATACATCGAGGGGTTCGATGATCTGATATTTCTTTAATAATGCGATGGAACGACGCATCTCAGTGATGGATGGCAAGGTTCTCATCAGATGGAAATCATTGATCTTTTCATGGATTTCTCCTAATGATGTATACACACTTGTATTCGATGAAGCCTCTGCCATATGTTCATCATACAATAATTTTAAAATCAGAAGATAAATGGTTGATAATCTGGAAATCTTCTCTCCGATCAAAGTTTCTCCTTCAATATAAAAGACTCCCAGATGCAGATTTTCTCTTAATTCGATTCCTGAAATCTTAAAATATTCTCTTAAAAATTCCTGATGCAGGTCAATGGTTCTAAATTCTTTATTGTATACAAGTCTTCCGCTCTTTTTATCATATTTTCTTTCTAATACAAATGTCTGTTTTAACAACGTACGGATCACTTTCGTGACCGCATTTTTTTCTTCGTCATTCAATTCTTCATAATACGGTATCATGATTTCGGTTTCCTCCTTACAAAAGTTAATGCCGGATAGCGGTAACTTCCATTATCGATCAATTTATCGTCTCTCTCGATCACTTTATATTTACTGTTTCTTCTCGTGCTGTAATCGTAGGCAAGAATTAATTTCTCAAAGGACTCTTCATCCCTGATATCAATATCCTTAACTTCCATATGATCATCATGCATGTAAGCTTCAATAAAATCTTCAATCTCAGCCTGCTGGTATCTTGTATGAATCTTATTTAATCTTAGGACATCTTCTCTTGATAATTCTTCCTGCTGCTTTTCTTCTTCTACCTGACTTGCAAAATCTCTTCGTTTTCTCTTCTTATACAAAGACTTCTCTGAAAGCACTTCAAAATGAGACAGATTCATACTCTGTCCGACCTTCTCGATCTTTTCCTCGCTGTCCTTAGAATCCCCGATCGTCTTTAACAGCTGGATCATCAGACCTCTTGTGTCGGATTCTCCATTCAGCATGTAATTCATACGTGTTACAGTTGCCCTGATATATTTGGAATGTTCTTTATCCATATTGGAAATTCGATGTTCTATGTCATCAAATCCACGCTCAATCGCATTGATGATACTTAAGACATCTTCACCTTTTTCTTTATCTGCTTTCTTCTGTACCTGTTCCATCCATGGAATATCTTCTCTCATTTCTCTTAAACATCGTTTGATATCATTTTTATATAAATAGAAATTATCATTTGTCTTTAAGATATGATATTTCTTCTCAACGATTTCCTCAACGTAACCTTCCAAATGTTCTGCCAACACTTCTTCATATGATTTTTGTTTTAGCAGTCGGCTAAAGAAATGGTCCATGTTGTGTAACATATCCTGCAAGGCTTTATTTAATTTCTTTGTATTAATAAGCGCTGTTTTTAACATGGCTAAGTTCATCTTCTTATCATGCCAGAATGAAAACAGTGTTGCGTATACATTCTGGATATAGATCTCTGTGTCATCCGTTGATGGGTTGACTAATTCTTCAAATGCTGTTAAAAATACGGCTGCGTAATCAGGAATGATGATATTGGTGGTTAATGTTGAGAAATCTTCGATCCTCTTTAACCATCCTGTTTTGATCAGCCAGTTTAAGATCCTGTTTGGCGGTGTCTGGCTTGCATCAGTTTCTGATTCAAATTCTTCAGGAGATAACCAGATCCGCTGGCTTTCATTCCAGTCTTCTAATACCTGAAGGCATACTTCTTTACTTAAATAATAATTGTTATATTCATATTCTTCGTTGATCTTCAGCAGGGCTTCCATATAAAGTTCTCTGTTCATCGAACGAAATAAACTCCAGAATGAATCTGGGATATCATAGGCAAATTTCATAGGTAACTTCCTTCTTTGGTTGTACTTTATTCTCTGACTCTTTATTTTAACTGATTCGAATGACCTCGTAAAGTGATTTCCTATGAAATAATAATTGACATAAGTCCGAAATCGGACTATAATTATCGTAATCTCATAGTCCGATTTCGGACTTAATATAATTGTTATAAGAAAGGAAGTCACTATGGAATCGAAACAAAATCGTGCCTTAAAGGAATTTGATTCTCTCTATAAGATGATCGATGATGTCTATCATGAGATCGCTCTTTCCATGCATCTTACGGATTCCGCATTTCTCATTTTATATTGTCTGTTAGAACTTGGAGATGGTTGCTCTCAGAAAGATATCTGCAAACTTTACTCCATCTCAAAACAAACGGTGAATTCTTCCGTAAAATCATTAGAAGATAAAGGAGTTTTGATCCGTAAAGCCGGCGTCGGAAGGGATATCCACTTATTTTTTACAGAGTTTGGACGAGAATTTTCTGAAAAACATATCGGTCCTGTCTTTGATATGGAAAATGCTACATTTGAATCTATGGAGCCTTCGGAGTGTGAACAGCTGCTTTCTCTTACGAGAAAATATGTTCAGATTTTAAAGAAAAATATGAAACAATATGTCTTAGAGGAAAAGGAGTTTTAGTTTATCATGAAGATTCAATTATCAGATCATTTCACTTACAAACGTCTGATCCGTTTTGTATTTCCATCGATCATTATGATGATCTGTACTTCGATGTACAGTATTATTGATGGATTATTTATTTCCAATTTTGCAGGAAAAACAGCATTTGCTGCGGTCAATCTGATCCTTCCTGTTGCGATGGGTGTTGGAGCGATCGGATTTATGATCGGTTCTGGTGGAAGTGCGATCGTTGCAAAAACGCTTGGTGAAGGTAAAAAAGAAAAAGCAAATGAATATTTTTCTATGCTGATCTTTACTGCTTTGATCGGAGCTACGATCCTGTCTGTCTTTGGATTTATTTTTATAAGGCAGATCTGTATGGCACTTGGTGCGCGTGGACAGTTGCTTGAATATGCGTCTACTTATGGACGTATTATGTTTGTATCACAGCCAATGTTTATGATGCAGACGATCTTTTATAACTTCTTTATTACAGCTGAAAAACCTTCTTATAGTCTTCGTATGTCTTTGATCTCTGGCGTGATCAATATTGTGTTTGACTATCTCTTTATCGGTGTCATGCATTATGGTGTTGCCGGAGCTGCGGTTGCAACTGCCATGGGTGAGTATGTTGGCGGGCTTGTACCGTTGATCTATTTTGCACGAAAGAATAACAGCAGCCGTCTTCGTCTTGTGAAACCTGTCTGGAGAAAAGATATTTTATTAAAAACCTGTTTAAATGGTTCTTCGGAATTTATGACAAATGCTTCTTCTTCCGTTGTAAATATGCTTTATAATACACAGTTAATGCGCCTTGCTGGTGCAGATGGTGTTGCTGCTTATGGTGTGATCATGTATGCGAACTTTATCTTTGCTGCAATCTATCTTGGATATTCTATGGGAAGCGCTCCGATCACCAGTTATAATTATGGGGCTGGAAATCATTCGGAATTGAAGAATATGTTGAAGAAGAGTTTGTCTTTAATTGCTATAACTGGGGTTTGTCTGACTTTGATCTCTGAGTTTTTTTCCCATCCGCTGATCAATATCTTTGTTGGATATGATGCTGATCTGTTTGCTATGACGTTACATGGATTCCGGTTGTATGCATTTGTGTTTTTGATCAATGGAGTTAATATCTGGGCTTCTTCGTTCTTTACAGCTTTGAATAATGGGGTTGTTTCTGGGATGATTGCATTTCTTCGAACTTTGTTGTTCCAGATTGGGTGTATTATGCTGCTGCCAATTTTGCTTGGATTGAATGGAATCTGGATGGGAGTTGTTGTGGCGGAGATGTTGACTTTAATTGTTACGATTTATTTTTTACGGAGTAGAAGGAAAGTTTATCACTACTAAATTATGATTGTAGGTAGTGTTGCATGTATGAGTCAGAAAGAAGATAAGAAAAAATATTTATAAGAATACAGTAAAACATACACATCATGCCCAGGTTGTGTCGCAGACAGATGCTTTTGATGTCATCAAGAACCAGCTTTTGACATTTAGTTCTACATCTAAAGTGGCAACAGCATTCTCCGTTGTAGGCATCACTAATATTATGGCATTAATCTGCGGCTCTGCTTCAGGCGCTATTGCCATGACACTTGATATGTTCAGTGATGCATGGCTGGCAGCAGGATTAAGCCCTGAATGGATTCATCGAATTGTCGTTACTGCTTCCGGCGGTTTTGATACCGTACCTTGGAATTCATTCGTTGTTCTCATTCTCACAATGGGTAAATTGGACCACAAGCATTCCTATATGCCGATTTTCTGGGTATCCCTTGTGGCACCGATTTTGATCGCACTGCTGGGTGTGTTCTTTATCTAATAAATGTTTGTCATTTCTCAATGTATATGTTATAATGTAATGCATATTTTATTGCGTTTAATGCTTTAAATGAATGAAGACCTATACAGTGAGGAGACGAGAAAGTTTATGTCTGAGGAGAAGAAAACCTCCATAAAAGCCGAAGTGTTCAGCTGGGTCAAGGTGATTGTTTCAGCGATTATAATTGCTCTGCTTGTGGACTTTTTTATTATAGCGAATGCGGTTGTACCTACCGGATCGATGGAAACAACGATCCCTGCCGGATCCAGGATCATGGGACTTCGATTGTATTACGATTTTAATGAACCGGAGAGAGGCGATATCGTTATCTTCAAATACCCGGATGATGAGAGTGTTGATTATCTGAAGCGTATTATCGGCCTGCCGGGAGAAACAGTAGAAATAATCAGTGGTAAGGTCTATATTAATGGTGAATTGCTGGATGAGCCTTATCTGAGTGAGGAGCCGACAGGTGATTTCGGGCCTTATCAGGTGCCGGAGGATAGTTATTTCATGTTGGGAGATAATAGGGCTGTTTCGAAGGATTCCAGGTACTGGCACAATACCTATGTGAAGAAGGATAAGATCATAGCGAAGGCCTTTGTGATGTATTGGCCGTCATTGAAGTGGCTGGGGTAATTGAATATGTGATGAAAGAAGG
>OLOV01002857.1_pt1 | contig 11197 bp, 21 predicted proteins | sample 1672931 | NCBI WGS metagenome assembly OLOV01 (sample SAMEA3136738, study PRJEB25190) | human gut metagenome | biome: human gut; feature: human-associated habitat; material: faeces | place: Austria | collected 2013
GGACTACACGGACGAGGCTTATAGCGCGCCAGAGCCATTGCCAGCGGTGGGCGGTAGCTCGCCCAGGCGCTATGTATCGGCCGAAGGGCCGCGGGACTTCTCGGACCGTGAGGAGTAGATACCAGAGCGCGGAGGGTTTCCGCGACTTCAGCGACATGGAGGAGTGACTATGGCAGAGACAATGCTGTTTATCGGCTGCACTGCCGTGATCGGCGGCGCTGTGTTTTACGTCGTGGCGATGCTGGTATTGACCAGGCGAGAGCGGCGCGCGCTGCGCCAGATCCTGCGTGCGCTGGGAGAGGAGGATGACGATGGCGAAAAATAAAGCGCGTGTCAAGATTGATGCGCATGAAGCACGGCTGGCAGCTCAGCGCGAAGTGTATGCGCAGCTGGATAAGATCCAGGCGGACATGAGCCGCCAGATGACGCGTGATTACATGGCGTGCCTGTTGCTCGTGCTGCATGACGAGTACGGCTTCGGGAACAAGCGCCTGCTGAATGTGTTCGCTCGCGTGGCGGATATGGCGGAGGCGTTGAACATGGGGTTGTTGTCGTTCAAGGACATTCGTGAAACATTGATCGAGGAGGTGGGAATTGATGTCGAGAAGCAGCAAGTACAACGCCGCAAAGGTGACGCTCGATGGTCACCGGTTCGACAGCCGGCGCGAGGCCAAAAGGTACGAGGAGCTAAAGGCGATGGAAGCAGCGGGCAAGATCGCGCAGCTGGAGCTGCAGCCGAGGTTTGAACTGCAGCCAGCGTTTCGTTATCGCGGTGAAGCTGTGCGAAAGATTGAGTATGTGGCGGATTTTCGCTACCTGGACTATGAACGCGGCGGCTTGGTCGTGGAGGATGTCAAGGGCATGAAGACTGATGTGTATCGGCTGAAAAGAAAACTGTTCCTGGCGAAGTACGGGGATGGCGTGATTTTCGAGGAGGTATAGAGCATGAACAAAGCAATATTGATCGGGCGACTGACGAAGGATCCGGAGCTGCGCTTCACGCAGAATGGATCGCCGTACTGCCAGTTCACGGTGGCCTGCGACAGACCATCGAAGGACGGCGACAGCAAAGAGGCCGACTTCATCCAGTGCCAGGTGTGGGGCTCTCAGGCTGAGAACCTTGCAAAGTACATGGTGAAGGGGCGACAGATCGCTGTCGAGGGCAGTATCCGTGTAGACAGCAGCGAGGAGAACGGTCAGCGAAAGTGGTTCACGAAGGTGAACGCATTCCGCATTGAATACCTGGCTGGCGCCAAAGAAGGCGGCAAGCAGGAGAAGCCGAAGCTGACAGATACCGACTTCGGCGAAGAGGTGAGCTTCAGCGACGAAGACCTGCCATTCTAGGGCGGTGATCATGCGTGAAGAAACCACCGTGCAAGGGCTGCGAGCGCCGGCGGCCGAAGTGTCACTGCGAGTGCGAAGCATACCGCAGCTGGAAGAAGGAGCACGATGCCGCGATGAATCGGCGCCGGACGGAGTCGATGCTGGATGGTCACAGCGATTGGTGCAGCTATGATCGGCTGTACTGGGATCGGCCTGTGAACCAGGAGCGGCAGCGTGAGATCTGGCGCGCAAAGAAGCGCGAAGAAGCGAAGAGAGAACGAAGGAGGCAGGAGAAGAGAGATGACAAACTTAGAGCGACTTGCGAAGAAAGTGGGAGAGCGACATCCGAAGGCGGAGATGGTACCAGTGGCGGCGGCAAGCGGGCTGGTGCGTGAGGCGGCGGAGTATTTCCACCTGGCCGACAGCTGGGCGCATGATGGCCATATCTACCACGAGGGCGCAGCGATCGTGGAACTGGGCGATGTGCTGCACTATCTTGTGCTGGCGTGCCTGGAGCATCAGATCACGTTAGAGGAGCTGGCGCGTGTGAACCTGATCAAGATAGACGCCAGAGCGAAGGGCGAGGAGCGTGCATACAACCAGGCCATGGACAACGTGGCTGATGGGCAGATCGATCTTGAGGATGCGCTGGACGAGCTCGAAGCGGCGCTTGCAGTGGTGTCGCGATGAAGGGCGAAAACTGTGGGAACTGCATCTGGTTCGTGAAGCGCAGCTGGACATGTGGTATCACGGGTAATGATGTGGTGCCAAACGAGCACCGCTGCTATTGGTTCGAGCACAAACGGAAGGAGGATGCGGATGACGGCGAAGGAGTTTCTGCGCAGCCTGAGAAAGATGACGCTGGAGATTGAGGCGTTGCGGGAGGAGATTATACTATTGCGGCAGGAAGCGGAAGGTATCAAAGCGATGACACTCTCCGACATGCCGAAGGGTGGTCAACCGAAGGACGCTGCGGAAATCATCGCAGAGGTGGCGGACCTGCAACGCACGCGGTATGAACGCACGCTTGAACGCATGGAGAAGCGAGAGCAGGCGATGGTGGTCATCACCAGGATGGAGGATGGTGAGCAGCGCGCGGTGTTGGTTATGCGCTATGTACTTGGCAAATCATGGGACGATATTGTGGATGAAATGCACTATTCGTTTGCCACTGTCTTTCGACTGCACGGTGCCGCATTGCAATCTTTCGAACAGCACATGCAAGATGAGAGTAAAAGAGAGTAAAGTCTGTGCTATCATGTATGTGTGAAGTTTAGGGGAAATGGTGGACAATCCCCTTCCAAGCATACCTCAACCGCGTACCGTGATGGGCGCGGTATTTTTATGCCCGGGAGCGTGAGCGCATGGCAAGGCCAGACAGGACGACGGCGCATCGCAGCGTCTTCGAGAAGAACAAGCGAAGGATCCTGAAGATGCAGGATGTGTGCGGTATCTGTGGCAAGCCTGTGGACAAATCCTTGCGTTTTCCGCATCCGCTGTCGCCATGCATCGATCATATCATTCCAGTTGATAAAGGTGGTCATCCTTCGGACATGGCCAACCTCCAGCTTGCGCATCTGTGCTGCAACCGGGCCAAGAGCAACAAGCTTGTGCAGCAGGCTGGCGCGGCAGAAGAGGAGTCGATCATCAGTAACCGGGTGCTGCCTCAGTCGCGGGATTGGAAAACATATCGCGGATGATGCGGCAAGCGACGTTAGTTTATTTCAAAACGGGGGCGTGGGACCCCGATATACCTACTGAATAGGCATTCCCGCCGACTGTACAAATTCACGCGAGTTATATCCCCCGCGGGGTGGAAAGGAGGACGTTCGTGGATAAAAAGCAAGTCAAAGAAACGCGAAAAGCGGATCTGGACCTTTTGGAGGAGATCCTGCACGACGAGAAGACGACGCCAGCGGTGAAGATCCAGGCGATCCAGACGCGCGAGAAGATCCTGACAACACTCGAAGATCAGCTGGAGCCGACGGAGGAACGACCGATCGACAGGATCCTGGCGGCATTGGAGGATTGATAGCATGGCACAATTACAGGGCATCGAGTATCTCAGAAGACGCCTGGGCGTGAAGCAGCATCGCGTGCGTCTGCGCTACTCGTATTACGAGATGAAGCATCAGGCGTTCGACTTCGGCATTTCTTCGCCACCTGATCTGCGTCGCTGGATGAGCACGCTGGGCTGGTGCGGCAAGGCAGTCGACAGCCTGGCAGACCGGCTGCAGTTTGACGGCTTCCGGGACGACAACTTCGATCTCGCCACCATTTACCAGATGAACAACCCGGACACCATCTTCGACAGCGCCATCCTGAGCGCGCTGGTTGCCAGCTGCTGCTTTATCTATATCACGCAGGATGACGACGACTACCCACGCCTGCAGGTGCTGGACGGCAGCCGCGCCACGGGCATCATCGACCCGTTCACAGGCCTGCTCACCGAAGGCTATGCCATCATCGAGGAAGACGTGAACCACAACCCAACGGCAGAAGCCTATCTCGCGGCCGGCAAGACGGAGATCTACCGTGGCGGCAAAAAGACGGACGTGGTCACCTACGACATGGACTGGCCGCTCCTCGTGCCGATCATCTACCGGCCGGATGCAGTGCGGCCGTTTGGCCATTCGCGCATCAGCCGCGCCTGCATGAGCATCGTCGGCAGCGCCATGCGTACGGTGAAGCGGTCGGAGATCGCGGCAGAGTTCTACAGCTACCCGCAGAAGTACGTGGTCGGCCTCAGCGAGAACGCAGAGCGCATGGACAAGTGGAAGGCCACCATGTCGGCGATGATGAGCTTCACCAAGGACGAGGACGGCGACAGCCCGACGCTGGGACAGTTCAGCCAGCAGAGTATGACGCCGCACACCGAGCAGCTACGCATGTTCGCAGCGCTCTTCGCCGGCGAGACAGGGCTCACGCTGGACGACCTGGGCTTTGTCACCGACAATCCATCCTCGGCCGAAGCCATCAAGGCCAGCCATGAGACACTTCGCCTGATGGCGCGCAAGGCGCAGCGCAACTTCGGCAGCGGTTTCCTGAACGCCGGTTACCTGGCAGCGTGCCTGCGCGATAGCCAGCGCTACCGCCGCCAGCAGCTCTATCTCACCAAGCCACAGTGGCTACCGATCTTCGAGCCGGACGCTTCCACGCTCTCGCTCATCGGCGATGGCGCCATCAAGCTCAACCAGGCGGCGCCAGGCTACATGGACGAAGAGCGGCTGCACCGATTGACGGGGCTAGAGTAAGATGGCTGTAGATATTGGCGCCGATCTCCTCCTGGCGATCACCGAAGCCTTCCAGAAGGCGTATGACCAGGACATCACCATCCGCGTGCTGGAGAAGCGCCTGAATGGAGGCAAAGCGCATCTGGAAGACGCCGCACGCTACAGTGAGCGCGTGGGCGAGCTCCTGGCGAATGTGTATGGCGAGCTCCTGTCGTCCGAGGTGCTGCCGAATGGCCGCATGTACTGGAACATCGCGCAGAAAGTCATCCAGGAACCCCTCGTGAATAATTACAACCTGGTGGCAGAGGCCAGCGTGAATGCGCTTACAGCGCACAACGCCGAAAACGGCGTCGGTTTGAGAGCGCAGAAGCCGGCCCTGAACCAGGAGCGTATCACCGGCCTGATGAACAAGGTCTCAGACGCCGAGCAATATGACGACGTGGCTTTTGCGCTGGATGAGCCCGTGAAAAACTTCAGCCGCAGCGTCGTCGATGATGCTGTGAAGACCAACGCCGACTTCCAGGCCAAGGCCGGGCTGGATGTGAAGATCGTTCGCTCAACCACCGGCAGCGAGACCTGCGCCTGGTGCCGGCGTCTGGCTGGCACCTACGACTATGCCGACGTCAGGAAGACCGGCCACGACGTCTGGAAGCGCCACGCCTACTGCGACTGCCGCATCGAATATGTATCCAGCAGCGAGCGCTACGACGTCGAGAACTACAAAAAGATCACCAAGGCAGAGAACCGCGAAAGAATAGCCCAGCGCAAGGCCGTGCAGGCTGCAGACGACCGCGCACCAGAGAAGATCGCCGCGCGAAAGGCGCTAGCGGGCGTTGGGGAAGAAGAACGGCCGCGCAAACATTTTCTGCGGGATAATCCTGAGACCAAGGTAGACTGGCAGGCCGTGAACAGTTTGGCTTACCATAAGAAGTTCGCCAGCATCACGGACAATGAAACGTTGAATGAAAACCTCTACAAGGCTGCGAAGGAGATCCTCAACCATCGTGATGGCTTTCTCCAGGAAGACATGTACTTGCTGGAAAAGGAAAGCGGAAAGGTCGTATATAAACACACATCTTCAACAGATGACCAAGGCGTTGTCTACACAAAGAAGATGCGGTCCCTGGTGAAAAACAATCCGGGGAAGTACGTCACCATTCACAATCATCCGCAATGTCGGCCACCAAGCTTAGCAGACATTGATTCACAAAAACGCAATGTGTACGATGCTGGGGTAGTAGTCACTCACGATGGTCGAGTGTTTGTTTATCGTGTTCGGGATGATTATATAAATATTCGGGCATCGTATTACGAGCTTGTGATTGCCAACTACAAAAAGGCTGGCTATAATGAAACTGAAGCGCAGATCAGGACGCTTGAAAATCTGTCGAATGATTTCGGATTTGAGTTCATGGAGGTGATCAGGGATGAGTGATAAGGTAAAAGAATATTTTACGAGATGGCCGGAAGAAGATGAGCTTCCTGGTTACGAATATGATGGGCCTATCGGAGATCCAAAAAGAATAGAATTCCTGATGTCACTGAGTGAAGAAGACCAGCGTGAAATTCTGAGAAGGCTGGATGTCCCTGAAAAGGCTATTGATCGACTTTTTGAACTTAGCAGGGAGGTTGCAAATGGATGATTTCAAGGTGATCTATCGCATCCTGAAAGCAATCTATGATGCGATGGACTATAACGAGTTCGATTTCAACACCATCTCACCCGAAGCTCTCCGAGTGACGCCGCAAAAGCGAGATGCGCTGCTCGTGATGCTCAGCAAGCGTGGGCTCATTGATGGCGCGAAGTTGATCCCGGTCGCCGGCGGGAGCATACAGGTGAAATTCCTGGGAAAACCACGTTTGACCCTGGATGGTTTGGAATATCTGGAAGAAAACAGCCTGATGCAGAAGGCGGCAAAGGCCGTGAAAGGCATTGTGGACATTATCGTTTGACCACCACCGAGAGGATGGTGGTTTTTTCATAGGATACTGAATAATAGCGGTAATCCGCTCGACCTGGACATGTCGTTAAAAGGTCTGTTTTTCATGCCCGAAAACAGGAGGGATGTGTATGAGAAGGATCAGGTCACCAAACGACAGATAGGAGGGAGCAGCATGGCTGAGCTTGGCCGTCAGACTCCCACAAGATCGGTCGTGCTTCCTTACGAGAAGACGAAGGGTGCGCAGGCGGTGAAGCTTTACAACCTGACAGGGCGCAAGGCGCAGGAGTGGCAGGAGCTGATGCTCTACGACATCATGAGCGTGGGCGAAGACGGCCTGTGGACGCATGTGAAGTTTGGCTACAGCCTGCCGCGGCGCAATGGCAAGAGCGAGATCCTCATCATGCGCGAGCTCTGGGGCCTCGTCACTGGCGAGCACATCATGCACACAGCGCACCGCACGACGACCACGCATGGTGCCTGGGAAAAACTCGTGGGCTTTGTCGAAAAGCTGGGGCTGCCTTACAGATCCATCCGCCCTTCCAGGACTAGCTCGGAGCAACGTTCGCCTGTGCGCCTACTTCCGTTTCTCAGAGTACCCTTGTAGGATGCTGACCACATCGTGATCTCGCGTCGCGCGTCTGGGAGGGAACTCCTGGAACTCATCGACACGGGCGGACGCATCGAATATCGCACGAGAACGTCAAAGGGCGGTCTCGGCGAAGGGGTGGACCTCTTGATCATCGACGAAGCGCAGGAGTACACCGACGACTCCTTTCAGGACTAGCTTCGCGTCGCAGAAAGCGCGCTGAAGTACATCGTCACAGATTCAAAGAACCCGCAGACGCTCTTCTGTGGCACACCACCGACGCCTGTCTCAAGCGGCACGGTATTCACCAAGCTGCGCAATGAAGCGCTGGCAGGAAACACCGTCGATACCGGCTGGGCCGAGTGGAGCGTGCCGACCATGACAGACGTGCACGACAAGGCTGCATGGCTGGAAACGAATCCATCCTATGGCGTGGTATTCGGCGAACGCGACATCACAGCGGAGATCGGCACAGACGATGTGGATTTCAACATTCAGCGCCTGGGCCTGTGGATCCGCTACAACCTCAAGAGCGCGATTTCAGCGACAGACTGGGGCGCACTGCAGGTGAAGCGGCTGCCGGCTCTCAAAGGCAAGCTCTTCTGCGGCATCAAGTACGGCAAAGACGGCGAACACGTGGCACTCTCCATAGCTGTACGCACGCGTGACGGTCGTATCTTTGTAGAGGCCATCGACTGCCGTCCAGTGCGCGCCGGTAATGCCTGGATCATCGACTTCCTGCGAGCAGCGCAGGTGGAAAAGGTGGTCGTGGATGGTGCCAACGGGCAGGAGCTCCTGGTGCGTGATATGAAGGACGCGAAGCTCAAAAAGCCACTGCTGCCAACTGTGAAGCAGATCATCGCCGCCAATGCCGACTTCGAGCGCGGGCTCTTCGAGCAGAAACTTTGCCATGCTGGGCAGCCATCGCTTGTGCAGGCGGCGACCAACTGTGAGCGACGCGCCATCGGTTCCAACGGTGGCTTCGGATACCAGGCGCTCAAGGAAGGCATTGAGATTGCGCTGCTTGACAGTGCCATCCTGGCCTACTGGGCATGCGAATCAACGAAGGAAGAACGGAAACCACAGCAGATCGATTATTAACGGATACCATCCGGCTAAAATGGGAGGAATAGACAATGAGTGAAAACTTTGTAGCGATCACCACGCAGGAAGAATTTGACGCACGGATCAGCGAACGTCTGAAACGCGAGCGCGAGACACTGGCCAAACGGTACGAAGAAAAGTATGCAGGTTATGTGGCCAAAGATGCGCATGATCAGGCAGTGGCCGAGCTGAACGACCAGCTGGCAACGGCAAGACAGGCCGCCGAAGAGAGCAAGGCGACGATTGATGGTCTGAACGCACGAGTGCGTGGATACGAGACCGCCTCGGTAAAAACGCGGATACCCATAAAGGGCACACGTCGCCTCATGAAGTGGGGCTTCGTTACGAGCTGGCCGATCGCCTGACTGGCGACGACGAAAAAGCCATCCGTGAGGACGCCGAAAAACTCACAAAACTGATGGGCGCTGGCAAAGCCGGTGCACCTGCGGCAAATCCAGAACCAACGCAGGCGAAGACCGGTACAGCGGCAGCGTACCAGACACTACTCAATAGCATGAGAACACAGGAGGTATAAATTATGGCAACTGTACTTTCCAAAGGGAGCTTATTCCCTTCTGAGCTCGTGAACGGGATGATCAACCAGGTCAAGGGCGCCAGCGTGCTGGCACAGCTGACCGGCGCAACGCCGATCCCATTCAACGGGCAGACCGAATTCGTCTTCAACATGGACAACGAGATCGGCATCGTCGCTGAGAACGCGGCAAAGCCGGCACAGTCTGCGAGCATCACCACCCGCACGATCACGCCGCTGAAGGTGGTCTACACCATGCGCACGTCCAGCGAGTTCATGATCGAGAACGACGAGTATCAGCTCGGCGTGCTGCAGGCGTTCGGCGAAGGCTGGGCGCGTAAGCTGGCCAAGGGCCTCGACTTGATGGCCATCCACGGCATCAACCCATTCGAGGACAAGGCCAGCGCAATCATCGGCAACAACTGCTTCGACAAAGCCGGCGTGAAGACGGTGACCAAGGCTGGCACCGAGACCATGGATGCGCTCATCGAAGCAGGCATCGCAGCGGTGCAGGCTGGCGAATACGATGTCACCGGCATTGCGATGGCGCCAAGCGTGCGTAGTGAGCTGGCAGCGCTGACCTACGAGAGCGGCCAGAGAATGTATCCACAGCTGGCCTGGGGCTCCAACCCTGGCATGATCAACGGGATGCCGGTGCAGGTGAGCACCAACGTCAGCCACAAGGCGACGGATGCGACTGCGACTGACCAGTTCCTGCTCGGAGACTTCACCAACAGCTTCCGCTGGGGCTATGCACGCCAGATGCCGATCGAGGTCATCGAATATGGTGATCCAGATAACACCGGCAACGACCTGAAAGCGTACAACCAAGTGGCCATCCGTGGTGAAGCGTACCTCGGCTGGGCGATCTTCAACAAGGATGCCTTCGCGCTTTACTCCGTTGCTGGAGAGTGATCGTGATGGCTGAGCCATTTGCGACCGTTGCGGACATCACAGCGCTGTGGCGACCACTCTCCGAGGCGGAAAAGGAACGTGCTGAAGCACTACTTCCGGTGGTGAGCGATTCGCTCCGTCAGGAAGCAATGAAGGTTGGAAAAGACCTCGATCAGATGCTGGCCGACGGCGAGGTGCTGGAGAATGTGTTGAAATCTGTTGTCGTGGACGTTGTGGCGCGCACGCTTATGACGTCCACCGACAGCGAACCGATGACGCAGTTCTCAGAGAGCGCGTTGGGATATTCCGCGAGCGGCACCTTCCTGGTGCCTGGCGGCGGGCTTTTCATTAAGACGAGTGAGCTTGCACGGTTGGGCCTGAGACGCCAGAAATACGGGGTGATCGATCTATGGCAAAGCGATTGCACGGCATTACAGTGACGCTCATCACACGCACGGCAGAGCTGGACGAGCACAATCATCCGACATGGGTGGAGCGCCGCGAAGAGGTAGCAAATGTGATCGTCGGTGAGCCGGTGCAGGCGGAACAGGAAACGGAACTTGAGTTCAAGAAAGGGCGCGCAGCATACACCTTGGGAATCCCGAAGGGCGATACTCACGACTGGGAGGATGTCATCGTCGAATTCTGGGGCAAACGTTGGCGTCAGTATGGCCGCATAATCCAGGGTATTGAGGACCTTGTGCCGCTGGACTGGAACAAGAAGATCACCGTGGAGGAGGTGCGCTGAGATGATGCAGATGAAGATCGAGAACGCAGACGGCTTCAAAAACATGGCGGACAAGCTCGCAACCATTATGGAAGATGAGGTTGATAAGCTGGCAAAAGATGTCGAAAGCGATTATCTGAGCCTTCTGAAGGCAAATTCTCCTGTTGATATGGATGGCGATGATCCAGGAAAGCTAAGGAGGAGCTGGGATGGCTCCACGAGACGCCTGGGAAAACGTGGCCGCCTCATTGAAGCAGAGAACGACTGCGGCTATACGCCATATGTGGAGTACGGGCACCGCATCCTCGTGCATGATCAATTTCGAGGGTGGCAGCGCGGACATTTCTTTGTCAAGAAGAGCCTGAATAAGATCAGACGGTCTATGCCAAAGCGCTACGATGCCATGGCTGAGCGCATCCAAAGGAGGCTTGGCGGATGATCAGTTACAAAACCATACGAGAGGGCATTGCAGATGCGATTCTGCAGGGCTTTAAGAGCTGGCCTATCGATGATGAAACAGCATTTCACATCGAAGGGCCGGCTTTTTTGGTGCGCTTAGCAGACAACGCTCACATTTTGGACGATAGAAGGCATGTGCGACGCCAAATGGATTTCAATGTGGTTTACTTTGCACCGCATGAAACACCTGTCGAAAAGATTATGGATACCGGCCTCAAGCTGGGAGAGCGTGGAGTCCCGTGTGACCTGGGCCGACATCAGGGTCAGCTCGGCGGCGTCGATCTCCGACTGGGAAGCCGCGCCGATCTCCTGCAGGGCTTTCAGGTCGTTGACGTTTTTGGTGTACAGGGCGATCTGGCTGTCAAAGACGTTCTTCTGGTCCTGATAGCTCTGCAC
>OLOV01002858.1_pt1 | contig 11195 bp, 9 predicted proteins | sample 1672931 | NCBI WGS metagenome assembly OLOV01 (sample SAMEA3136738, study PRJEB25190) | human gut metagenome | biome: human gut; feature: human-associated habitat; material: faeces | place: Austria | collected 2013
TTGACATAAATTGCTATGGGGGCTGTGGAAGAACTTTTCGTTCTTTCACAGCCCCTTGCCCTTGCTATGCGCGTTATTCAGCTTTTTCTTCCCTGGGCAGCACGCTGATCAACCCGCGCGGAATGGCTGCATCCCAGAAAACCCAGTCGTGCACGCCGGGCCATTCCTCATATTTCACATGATCAAAGGTTTGCTGCAGCGCGGCAGCCATTTCTACGCTTTCTGAATAGAGAAAATCCTCCGTGCCGCAGGCCACATAGAAGCGCGGCGACGCGGCGGGCTTTTGAATGCGTGCCAGCAGGGCGTACAGGTCGTTTTCCGGCTTAACGGTCAGATCTTCGCCCAGAATGGCCTGCCATTCGCGGATTTGCCCAGGGTCGTTTTCAATCAGCTTGAGCTTGTTCTGCACGCTGCACCGCGCGGACAGAGAAATGCAGCCCGCATAGCGCTCTGGATAGGTCAGCGCGCACTTGAGCGCGCCGTAGCCGCCCATGGACAGTCCGCCCACATACAGATGCGCAGGATCCACCGGCACGCGCAGCGTGTTTGCAGCCAGGCGCGGCAGCTCATCGGTGATAAAGGTGAAATACGGCAGACCGTACACCATGTCCGTGTACCAGCTGCGCTGCACCTCGGGCATGATGACGGCTAGATTGTGCTTTTGCGCATAGCGCTCAATGCTGGTGCGGCGGTTCCAGGTGTCGCATGCCCCGCTGAGACCATGCAAAAGAATCAGTGTGTTTTGCGGCTGCGCCGGATACTCAGGCAGTACCACAAAAGCATGGGTGGCCATGCGCAGCGATGGGGAATGAAAAGTCCAGGATAAACAAGCCATGTAGAAATGCTCCCTTCTGTGTGCAAAGATCAGCGGGTGTTAGTTTCGGCGTGCGCCGGCAAAAATCCTGCAATAGAAGCATAAGATTCTATATGTTTGACATAGGCCATATAAAAAAACCCGGCTGGATACGTTTTCAGCCGGGTTAAGTATTGTTTAATTGCCCAGGTAGGCGCGGCGCACATCATCGTCCGAGAGGAGCGCGTCAGCGTCGCCCTCCTTGATGATTTTGCCGGTTTCCAGCACATAGGCGCGGTTGGCGATGGAGAGGGCCATATGGGCGTTCTGCTCCACCAGCAGCACGGTGGTGCCGGATTTGTTGATCTCCTGGATGATGCTGAAGATTTCCTGCACCAGGATGGGGGATAGGCCCATGGAAGGCTCATCCATCATCAGCAGCTTTGGATGGCTCATCAGCGCTCGGCCCATGGCCAGCATCTGCTGCTCGCCGCCGGACAGGGTGCCGGCATACTGCTTCATGCGCTCCTTCAGGCGGGGAAAATGCGCGAACACCATGTCCAGATCCTGCTGCATTTCGGTGCGGCTGCGGCGGGTATAAGCGCCCATTTCCAGGTTTTCCATCACCGTCATGGTAGCGAATACGCGGCGGCCTTCAGGCACCTGGGTTAGCCCCATAGAGATCAGACGGTGCGCCGGAATGTGGGACAGATCCTTGCCGTCGAAGGTGATTGCGCCGCTGCGGCGAGGAATCAGCGCGGAAATGGATTGCAGGATGGAGGTCTTGCCTGCGCCGTTTGCACCGATCAGCGTGACGATTTCGCCAGTGTCCACATGGAAGGAGATGTCATGCAGGGCATGAATGGCGCCGTAGTATACGTTCAGGTTTTCTACGCTCAGCATGGCTTAACCCTCCTTTTCTTCCTGGGCAGCGGAGCCCAGATAGGCGGCGATAACCTCCGCATTGTGGCTTACCTGATCGGGCGTGCCCTCGGCAATGATGCGGCCATAGTTGAGCACATAGATGCGCTCGCAGATGCCCATGACCAGATTCATATCGTGCTCGATGAGCATGACGGCGATCTGGAATGTGTCTCTGATCTTGCGGATATTATTCATAAGCTCCGCCGTCTCGGAGGGATTCATGCCGGCTGCCGGCTCGTCGAGCAGCAGCAGCTTCGGGTTGGTTGCAAGCGCGCGGACTATCTCAAGGCGTCTCTGAGCGCCGTAGGGCAGGGAGCCTGCCTGAGCGCCTGCGAGATCCTGCATATCGAATATCGAGAGCAGGTCGAGAGCCTTCTCGTGCGCCTGCTTCTCCTTCTTCCAATATTTCGGGAGCCTGAATACGCCGTTCCAAACGCCGTATCTCATCTGATTGTGCAGACCGATCTTGACGTTATCCTCAACGGTCAGGTCGCCGAAAAGGCGGATATTCTGGAAAGTTCTTGCGATACCGGCTTTATTGATGCTGACGGTATTCATGTTGTGGGTATCCTTGCCGTCGAGCAGCACGGTGCCCGAGGTCGGCTGATAGACCTTGGTGAGGAGGTTGAAAACGGTGGTCTTGCCTGCGCCGTTGGGGCCGATAAGACCGGCTATCTCAGTCCTGCCGATGGTGAGGTTGAAGTCGTCGACGGCTTTAAGACCGCCGAATTCAATGCCGAGGTGCCTTGCCTCGAGGATGGGCATTTTGCCGGCGTCACGCTCCGGGACGAGCGAATCTGTAGGCAGCGGAACTAACTTGCTCATTTTGCAGCCTCCTTTGCCGTAGTGTCGCTGTTATGCTTGCTCTTTTTCTTCTTTTTGAAGAGCTTGACAAACAGCATTTCTTTATATGACTGGATCTTGTCGCTGTTGGTGACGAGCATCACAAGGATGAGCACCAGCGCATAGACAAGCATTCTGTAGTCTCTGAACTCTCTGAGCACCTGCGGCAGGACGGTGAGCATGGTCGCCGATATCAGTGAGCCGAAGATGTTGCCCATGCCGCCGAGCACGACGAAGACGAGCACGAGAATTGAGGTGTTGAAGTCGAATTTGGACGAAACGACGGTCGAGTAATTGAGCGCATAGAGCGCGCCTGCGCCGCCCGCAAGGGCAGCCGAGGTCACGAACGCCATCATCTTATACTTAGTAATATTGATGCCCACGGATTCGGCGGCTATTCTGTTGTCACGAATGGACATTATCGCTCTGCCCGCTCTGGAATTTGTCAGATTGTATACGATGAAGAGGGTGAATATAACAAGGATAGTGCCTGCCGTGAAGGTGGATATCTTATCAATACCGGTCGCGCCGATAGGGCCGTTGACGAGCACCTTGCCGTCGGCTGCGAGGCCGAGGGAGTCCGCGTTCTGCACGCTGAAGTGCAGCCCTTTTTTGTCAATACCGATATAGAAGCAGTTGAGGATATCTCTGATTATTTCGCCGAATGCAAGGGTAACTATCGCGAGGTAGTCGCCTTTAAGGCGAAGCACGGGCACGCCGATGATGATGCCGAAGACAGCCGCCACGACTATGCCGACCACGATAGCAACAAGCATTCTGAGCGCGTCGGATTCAACGCCGTTGAAGTGCATCGACTGCGAAGCGATAACGCCCGCAAATGCGCCGACGCTCATAAAGCCCGCATGACCGAGGCTCAGGTCGCCGAGGATACCGACGGTGAGGTTAAGCGACACCGCCATAACGGCATAGGCGCAGATGGGGATAAGCTGACCCTTGAAGGAGCTTGAGATGCCGCCGTTCGACATGAGTATCGAGATAACAGCATAGAAGATTATGACCGTTGCATAGGACAGAAAGCTGTTCTTGGTGAATTTGTTGAGCTTTAAAAGGGTACTGTTCTTTTTCATTCCGCTCACCTCAAACTTTCTCTTTTATCTGCTTGCCCAGCAGGCCTGCGGGTTTAACAAGCAGCACTACGATGAGCACGGCAAAAACTATGGCGTTGGCAAGGTTGGTCGAGATATAGGCCTTCGCAAAGGTCTCGATTATGCCGAGCAGTATGCCGCCGAGCATTGCGCCGGGGATAGAGCCGATGCCGCCGAAAACGGCTGCGGTGAACGCCTTGATGCCGGGCATTGAGCCGGTGGTGGGCAGCAGGTTGGGGTACATCGAGCAGAGCAGCACGCCCGCGATAGCGGCGAGAGCCGAGCCGATGGCAAATGTAAGCGAAATTGTGACGTTGACGTTGATGCCCATGAGCTGAGCCGCGCCCTTATCCTCGGAGACGGCCCTCATGGCCTTGCCCATCTTGGTCTTGCCGGTGAAGAGGGTCAGCGCGATCATAATGACCACACAGGCGGCTATGGTGACCAGCGCCTCCGCGGTGATAACGAGTCTGCCGTCAAAGAGCTTGAGCGCAGGCAGATCAATGACCGAGTGGAAGGATTTGGGGGTCGAGCCCCAAATGAGCAGCGCCAGATTCTGGAGCAGGTAGCTAACGCCGATAGCCGTGATAAGCACGGCGAGAGAGGAGGCATTCCTCAGCGGCTTATAAGCCAGCCCCTCGATCACGATGCCGAGCAAAGTGCAGACTACGACTGCCGCAAGCACGGAAAGTAACGGGTTAAGCCCGAGATATGAAGTCACGCAGTATGAAACATATGCGCCTATCATTATAACGTCGCCGTGGGCGAAGTTCAGCATCTTGGCGATGCCGTAAACCATCGTGTAGCCCAGAGCTATGATAGCATATATGCTTCCCAGACTGATACCGCTTATCAGATAGGAGAGAAAACTCATATAATACACCTCTGTTTCAATAATTCAACGCCGGAAAAACAACCGCCGATGCGGCAGGCTTTCCGCCGCAGAATTACAACTTATAAAAACACCGTAGGGTGCAGGAGAGCCTAACCCTCCTGCACCCGGGTATGATAATACGCGTTTTGCTTATGGATGTCAGGCATTCTCGACGCCGACATAGGTAGCGTCCTTGATAACGACTGCCATCGGGGTCTTGGCGACCTGACCCTCTGCGGACCAAGTCATCGTGCCGGTAAGACCAGCGACCTCGATCTCGGTCATTGCCTTTGTAAGAGCGTCGCAAAGAGCGTCGGTCTTCATATCGGAGGTAGCGCCGGACTTCTGGATAGCTTCATAGATAGCGTAAACAGCGTCATAAGCGTCGGCTGCGAACTGGTTGGGAACCTCATTGTAGAGCTCCTGATACTTGCTGACGAAGGAAACGGTCTTCTCGTCCTTACCGTCCGCTGAGAACGGAGTCAGGAGGTAAACGCCCTCTGCAAGGGAGGTGTCGAAGCCCTTGATTGCAAGGATGCCGTCCATGCCGTCAACGCCGAAGAACTTGGGCTCATAGCTAATAGCCTTAGCCTGCTGGAGGATAAGAGCGGCAGGAGTGAAGTATATGGGAAGGAATACAAGGTCTGCGCCTGCCGACTTTGCCTCGCCGAGCTGGACGGAGAAGTCATTCTCGGTAGCGGTGGTGAAGGTGCCGGTGTAAACTATGCTCAGACCGAGCTTCTCGGCCTCTGCCTTAAAGGTGTTGTAAATGCCGGTTGAATAAGCGTCGTCGTTCTTATAGATAACAGCGATCTTGGTCGCGAGGGAGTGCTCGGAAATATACTGAGCGGAAGCGGTGCCCTGGTTGGTGTCGGTGAAGCATACCTGGAACACATTGTCCTTACCGTTTACAACGTCAAGGGAGGATGCGGACGGAGTGATCTCAAAGATCCTGTCGCTGTTGCTTTCCGAAGAAACTGCGATACAGGGCTGAGTGGTAACGGAGCCGAGGACTACCTGCATGCCCCAATCCTTAAGGGAGTTGTAAGCGTTAACGGATTTCTCTGCGTCGCTCTCATCATCCTCAAACTTCAGCTCAAGCTGAGTGCCGCCGAGGGCGTTGATCTCGTCAACGGCGATCTGAGCGCCGTTCTTAACTGCGATGCCATAGGTAGCAGCGGGGCCGGTAAGGGGGCCGATGCCGCCGATCTTGAATGCAGCAGCGCTTGCATTGCCGCTGTTTGAGGGTGCCTTAGTGGTGTTGCCGTCGTCGGATTTGCCGCCGCAAGCAGCAAAAACGGTAAGCATCATAAGAGCTGCCATAACGATAGCGAGAAACTTTTTCATATGATAACTTCCTTTCTTTGCCCGTTTCGGTAACCGCCGATCAATTTTATTCGGCGATCACTTTGGGGCTGATGTTTAAATTTATACAAAAAAGCGGTTCTGCGAAAAAGCAGAACCGCTTTAAAGTATTAAACCTATCAGTTCAATATACAAGCGCCTTCATGCTCTTTCCGCTATTCAAATCCGAAATGACTGCATTGAGCAGTCTGATTAGAGCAAGGTTAATAACTCGTATTATATCATTGAATATAACAAAAAAGGACACCCCGCAGGCGTCCGCAAAAATGGTGAAATAAGAAGAAGCGCAATGATTCTGAGCCGTCTTGCTTTCGCAGGCAGCTGAATTATTAGCGGAGTTCATCCTGTAGTTCATTGCTCTTCTCCTTTCCCCATTTTCCGTTAAGGAACCTTTGGCACAAAGTTCTCTCATGCCTTATAGTTTAATGATTCCGCCCTCTAAAGTCAATGTGCAAAATCAATATTGTTTTTTCACCTTTTGCGGCGGATTATTGTCTGTTTTAACAAATCGGGCGCTCTCTGCGGCATTTGACATTATTTTTTGTTTTTTCTCCTCGGTTCTTGAAAATATCGTAATAAAATGATATGATAACTTAAACTGAAAATTCATATTAATATGCAAAGGAGCAAAAGATGAAATTCACTTTGTTTTCACGTATTCTCGCGTTCATTGTGGCAGCGATTTCTGTCATAATACCGCCGATACAGGGAGGTTATGTAATGGAATTCAAAAACGGCTGGTGCATCGACAACAACGGTTACGAGAGCAGCGGTGAGGAGGTCGAGCGCCTCATCTCCGTCGTGCCGAACAAAAATCAGCTTGCGTTCAACGACCTTGAATACTATAATTTCATCCATTTCGGCATCAACACCTTCACCGACAGCGAGTGGGGCGACGGCACCGAGGATCCCGCCATCTTTAACCCCACCGAGCTTGACACCGATCAGTGGTGCAGCGTGCTCAAGGATACAGGCTCAAAGGGCATTATCTTCACAGCGAAGCATCACGACGGCTTCTGCCTTTTCGACACTAAATACACCGATCACAGCGTCATGCACAGCCCCTACGGCAAGGATGTCGTCGCTCAGCTTGCAGAGAGCTGCAAGAAATACGGTCTCAAATTCGGCATTTACCTCTCCCCGTGGGACAGACACGAGGCCACCTACGGCTCCGACGCATATAACGATTACTTCGTAAATCAGCTCACCGAGCTTTGCACAAATTACGGCGATATATTCTGCTTCTGGTTCGACGGCGCCTGCGGCGAAGGCCCGAACGGCAAAAAGCAGACCTATGATTGGGACAGATACTATGAAGTTATCCATACTCTTCAGCCTGACGCCATAATCTCCAACTGCGGCCCCGATGTTCGTTGGATAGGCAACGAGGGCGGCAAGGTTCGCAAGAGCGAATGGAGCGTTATCCCCGCCAGCACCGTCAGTGTCGACGCAGTAATGGACGGCTCTCAAAAAGAGGACGGCAAGCTGCCCGAGATCGACTCATACTCGGAGGACATGGGCAGCCGCGAGCTTGTAAAGCAGTACCGTGACCTCAAGTGGAGCCCCGGCGAGGCAGATGTCTCCGTCACGACCGGCTGGTTCTATCACGATAATTCATATTATCTGACTAATCCCACCGGCATCCGCTCCGCAAGGCAGCTCGCAAACATCTATTTCAACACCGTCGGCGGCAACGCCTCTCTCCTGCTCAATGTCCCGCCCGACAGGCGAGGGCTCATCTCTGACCGCGAGATAAAAACTCTCAAGAAATTCACCAAGCTCATCAACAAGCCTTTTGAAAGCCCTCTCGATTACTCTGCGTCGCTAATAAACACCTCCGGTGAAAACAGGCTCTCCGACACCGCCGCTGTCAAGCTCGGCGACGACGAATACGGCGTGAGTCTCAAGTTTGACGGCTGCAGCAAGATTTCAACCATAGTCCTGCGCGAAAATATCGAGTTCAGCCAGCGAGTTGAGGATTTCGATATCTATGCCAAGAGCGGCGCAGGCTACCGCAGGATAAGCAAATGCACCGTGATCGGCTCAAAAAAGATAGTCCGCCTCACAGTGCCGGCATACACGGATGAGATAGTTATTATTTTTAACCAGTCAAGAAGCAATCCTGTTCTCTCCGAAATAAGCGTATATTCATAAAGTCTTTCGGGTGCGTCGAAACGGCGCACTCGATTTTTCATCCGTCGATTTAGACAATTTCCCCCATTTTATTCATAAAAAGTTTTCATTCAAAATGTGCTAAAAATCTTAACTTTTATTTTCTTTTGTGATATACTATCATATATGTGATAAAACCACGGATTTTTAAAAATTTCAGGGTGATAATATGGGTGACAAGAGACAAAAGAATAATGATAAATATGAAGATATCACCAGCTACAGCAAGCCTAAGGGGATAACAAAGGGGTTAAGCCACTTCATGCGATATAAATTCAAGCCCTTCTTTCTGCGCAACCACAAGCGCAATCTGAAGGCGCTTCTGAGCATAGTCATATGCCTTGTGCTCGTTTTCTCGGCGTTGGGTGGCGCATATATCCGCAAGATACTCTCGCTCATCAACTATGAGACGGGCGAATCGGGCGACCCGAACGCCACCTTCGCCATTGACGAGGATGAGAATCTCAGCTTCCAATCGATAGCCGATATCGCAAACGCCGACTCGATAAAGGATCTTATCAAGTCGTGGGCGCTCAACGGCGGCGAGAAGCTCTACAGCAAAAATGTGGTCAATGTCCTTCTCATAGGTGAGGATAATGACGACGGCTCCCACCGCTCCGACTCCTGTATGCTCGTGTCGGTCAACAGAAAGACCAAGAAAATCAACATCTGCTCCTTCCTCAGAGACTCCTATTCATATATGAATATCAAAGGTCAGGATCGCTTCGACAAGACCAACCATTCCTATTCATGGGGCGGCGCGGCGAAGCTGATGGAGGTGCTCTCCGACAACTATAAAATCAAAATCGACAATTACGTTTCAATCAATTTCGAGTCATTTGTCAAGGTCATTGACACCCTCGGCGGCGTCACCGTGCCGATAACCGAGGCCGAGGCAAAATATATGAACCGCACCACAAGGATAGCGGGCTTTGAGAGCGGCGACAATGTGTTGCTCAACGGCGAAAGAGCGCTGATCTACTCAAGGATCAGAAAGAATGACAGTGAGATCGAGAGAACAAGACGCCAAAGATGCGTTATCACTTCACTTATAAAGAATGTTAAATCCTCATCGTTCAGCGACCTCAATAAAGCCATCGAGACCTTCCTGCCTTATGTCACTACAAACTATCGCACAAGCGAGATAATCTCACTCGGCACTCAAGCGCTAAGCGAGGGCTGGATGCAATACGAGATAAACAGTATGGTCGAGCCGTCAGATGAATACAGAATGGGCGTTCACCACTTCCAGACCTACACCGGCAAGCTCGACGTTTGGATAGTCGACTATATCAAGGCTGCCCGCGAATTGCAGCTCGCAATATTCGGCACTACAAATATCGAGATAAACCCCGCAACTCATATTTCGGCGCTTGACCTCGCCCGCAACACATCAGCGGAGATCTACGACGACGCATCAGGTCAGCAGCGCAGCACAACAGCGTCGACCGATTGGTCTTATGACGATGAAAGCACGACCAAGAAACGCAGCAGGCTCGACGGCATTCTCGGGCGTAACAACGATGAGACAACAACACGCCGCCGCTACTATCTGCCCGGCGACGATGAGACTACCGCCGAGCAGCCCTATGACGAGCCGACCGCAGAGCCTGTCACCGAGCCACAGCAGCATGATACTCCCACGGAAGCGCCGCCTGCAGAGCAATCCGCAACAGCGGGCTACACCGGACTCTTCGGCAGATAAAATTCATATGATACGCCCTTCCCGGGTTCGTCCCGAGGAGGGCTTTGTTTTCTTTTTGAAATTTTTGTTGCGGCAGCGAATTGAAGCAGCAGTTTGACAAATCAACCCCTCAGTCAGCCTGACCCAACACAAGGTAGCCTTTACAGTGCGGAATTTCAGTGCTTACGGTGGTAATTCCTGCGGCACACCTCATCAGTCTTGCGCAGGCTCGGCGATATTACAGATGGACGGCGCCCACGCAGGCAAATTCCTCGCAAATCTGCAAAGAGAGATCGACAATTTAAGATAAAGCGAAAAAATCCTCCCTGCATCGACAAGGAGGATTTTTTGCATGAAAAAGAGGCTGCTGCACAAAGCAACAGCCTCCGAAAAGATTTAATTATTCGTTGATCTCGATAACAACGCCTGAACCAACGGTTCTGCCGCCTTCACGGATAGCGAAACGAAGACCCTTTTCGATAGCGATCGGGGTGATAAGCTCAACGTCCATATCAACGTTGTCGCCGGGCATGCACATCTCAGTGCCTTCGGGAAGGGTGATAACGCCGGTAACGTCGGTAGTTCTGAAGTAGAACTGAGGACGATAGTTGTTGAAGAACGGAGTATGTCTGCCGCCTTCATCCTTGGTCAGAACGTAAACCTGACCCTTGAACTTGGTGTGAGGATGGATTGAACCGGGCTTAGCAAGAACCTGGCCGCGCTCGATCTCGTTTCTCTGAACACCGCGAAGAAGAGCACCGATGTTGTCGCCTGCCTCAGCATAGTCGAGGATCTTGCGGAACATTTCGATACCGGTAACGACGGTCTTTCTCTTCTCGTCGGTAAGACCAACGATCTCAACTTCCTCAGAAGTCTTAAGCTGTCCACGCTCAACTCTACCGGTAGCAACGGTGCCGCGGCCGGTGATGGTGAAGACGTCCTCAACAGGCATAAGGAAGGGAAGGTCAGCTTTACGGTCGGGAGTGGGAATATACTCGTCAACAGCATCCATGAGTTCCCAGATGCACTGAAGCTCGGGAGCGTTTATGTCGCCGCCGTCATACTGGAGAGCCTTAAGAGCAGAGCCGCGGATGATGGGAGCGTCCTCATCAAAGCCGTACTCAGCAAGGGTCTCACGGATTTCCATCTCAACAAGCTCAAGGAGCTCGGGATCGTCAACCTGGTCAACCTTGTTCATGAAAACGATGATCTTGGGCACGCCGACCTGACGAGCAAGAAGAAGATGCTCTTTAGTCTGAGCCATGGGGCCATCGGTAGCAGCGATAACAAGGATAGCACCGTCCATCTGAGCAGCGCCGGTGATCATGTTCTTGATGTAGTCGGCATGGCCCGGGCAGTCAACGTGTGCATAGTGACGCTTATCGGTCTCATACTCAACGTGAGCGGTGTTGATGGTTATACCACGCTCTCTCT
>OLOV01002863.1_pt1 | contig 11178 bp, 9 predicted proteins | sample 1672931 | NCBI WGS metagenome assembly OLOV01 (sample SAMEA3136738, study PRJEB25190) | human gut metagenome | biome: human gut; feature: human-associated habitat; material: faeces | place: Austria | collected 2013
TTGAAAGACATCTTTATATGGTCGCTATCCGGGCGACACTTTTTAGGGCAAAAACAAACGCCGATACTATAAGTACCGACGTAACATATGCACCGGTAACAGCAATATCACCTCTTGCAATTTTCCGATGCCTGCTTTTCAGCAAGAAGCTGTTCTTTTCCTGTCGCCCTCTTGATTACCGAACAGCAAAAACAGGCTTGGCTGGATTTGCTATCTTAGCCACTATGCTTTACTCAAAATATCCGTTTAGATAATTTGCCGTATCTTCGCTCACTGCAAAAATCATATCTAAATCATCTAAACCGTAAATCTTAATGCCCATGTAAGAACCATCATATAGTGTGATAGTGGTAACATCATAAAGTGTTCCATCTTTATCGGTCTGTCCCAGTTTGATCGTTTTCTCTTGTATTAGTTTCCCAATAATTACTATCTTTATTTCCGGTGAATTCTACTAATGCCAACATTCAACAGCTACTTTTATAACACCATCTCTCTTATTCTCGAAAAGATCATAAGCCTCATCAATCTTACTTAGAGGATAGGTATGCGTGATAAGTGGTTCTGTATTAATCTTTCCATCAGCAATCAGTTGCAATGTCTCATCGCAGTCGCATCCATCTACTCCACCGGTTTTGAAGATAAGATTTTTCCCATACATATCTGGAAGCGGTAATCTCTGTGCTTTATCATACAGTGCAACGATTGTTACAATTGCATTTGGTCTTGCGCACTCCCATGCAAGACGAAACGTTGATTCTGCTCCGGCAACTTCGAGAACAACATCTGCTCCACCATGATCACTTGTTTTCTTAACAAATTTCTCGCATTCTTCCGGGGAAACAGTAAGTACATCTGGATAATGCTTATTAATAAATTGAATACGTTCTTCGTCTTTCTCACACATGATAATGTGCTTTGGATTCTTCAGCATAACGCAAAGCAATGTACAGATTCCTGTAGGACCTGCACCGATGATCAGTACTGTGTCATCTTCTGTAATTTCAGAAATACGAGTTGCCCAGTAGCCGGTAGCCAGAACATCTCCAACGAATAATGCCTGTCTCTCTGTAACTTCATCTGGAATCTTGTTTAAACCTTGATCTGCGAACGGCACACGCACATACTCAGCCTGACCGCCATCGATGCGACAGCCAAGAGCCCAACCGCCATTTTGGTCAGTACAGTTATTGACGTAACCTTTTTTACAGAAATAACATTCACCACAAAATGTCTCCACATTTACTGTTACTCTGTCTCCCGGTTTAACATGAGTAACAGCACCTCCAACTTCTTCAACAATTCCAACCATCTCGTGACCAACAGTAATTCCCAAAACTGCACGTGGAACACTTCCATGCTTGATATGTAAATCACTGGAACAGATACTCGCAAGCGTTACCTTTACAATAGCATCCCTTTCATGCATAATTACCGGTTTCGGTTTTTCTCTTAATTCAAATTTTCCTTTTGATACATATGTATAAGTCTGCATTGTTTTTCCCCCACCATTTTCAAGTAGTATAAAGCATTTTTGCTCGTAACTGCTCAGTACCTTCACCGTTACGAGCAAAAATACATTTAAAATCTCCTCCGCTCAAGAAAAGAATCGTATATTAATCACAGCCTTCTTATATTATAGGTTTCCATCTTACGAGTTACAAGCGAAAATAGATAGGAAAAGAAAGTTCCTTGCTTATAACGACTCTCACCGATTGTCAACCTTCTCCGGGAACATATCATGATTACTCATGCGGTTCCAGGCAACCTTTTCCCAATCCGTACCTGGCTTTCCGTAATTACAATACGGATCAATGGACAATCCTCCTCTTGGGAGAAATTTACCCCAGACTTCTATATATTTCGGTTCAAGAAGACTGACCAGATCCTTCATGATTATGTTGATCACATCTTCGTGAAAGTCTCCATGATTTCTAAACGAGAACAAATATAATTTCAAGGATTTACTCTCCACAAGACGTTCATCCGGAACATAAGAAATTGTGATCGTTGCAAAGTCCGGCTGTCCGGTAATCGGACAAAGGCTTGTAAATTCGGGGCAGTTAAACTTGACAAAATAATCATTTTCAGGATGTTTATTCTGAAATGCCTCTAATACAGATGGATTGTAATCCATACTGTACTCTGTTTGCTGATTTCCCAATAATGTTAAATTTTCTTTTTCTCTCATCGTTTTCTCCTCTATCTCAATGCCGGATCTTCCATATGGTTTGCCTGAAATGCCGCTGCACGGTCAATGCATGTTCCGCATTTTCCGCAAGGCTTCTCGCCTCCTTCGTAGCAGGACCAGGTCAACTCGTAAGGAACTCCCAGTTCTAATCCAATCCTTACTACTTCAGCTTTGGATACATTAACAAAAGGTGCTTCTATTTTAAGCTGATGTCCGGAACCTTCCCATATTGCTTCATTCATAGCCTGATTGAATACCGGCGAGCAGTCCGGATACGCAAAGCCTGCAGAATCATCTGCATGAGCTCCATAATAAATTACTTCGCAGTCCTTGCTCAGTGCGATACTTGCCGCAGAAGAAAGAAATAATCCGTTTCGGAACGGTACATATGTGCTTACTGGTTTATCACCATTTGTTTTTGAAATCTGTTCTGCGTAACTTTCCTCCGGAATGTCTTCCGTAGACTGTTGAAGCAGTGAACAGTTACTATATTGAAATATCTTACTCAAATCCAGGAACAAATGCTCCACACCATAATATTGGGCAACTGCTATTGCAGCTTTAATTTCTTTATCATGTTTTTGTCCGTAGGAAACCGAAAGGGCAATCACCTGGTCTTTCCCATACTTTTGGATTGCCAGTCCCAATGCCGTTGTTGAGTCGATTCCTCCGCTAAAAAGAACTAATGCTTTCATCTCTATCACCTCACTATTTATACTCCCCGTTCATCTGGATCCCAGATCACTTTATGCATCTGTATCTGCAACCGCACACCATTCAACCGATGCTTCAACATGAATTCTACTATTTGCACCGGTTCTATTGAGCCAAAAACAGGGCTAAGATAAACATGACATCTGTTGGTCAGATCATAAGTCCGAATCAATTCCAATGCTTTCAGCAAATCTTCCTGACTGCCAGATACAAATTTTACAGTATCATCCTTTCCAAGCAGTTCCATATTCTCTGTTATCATATGGTCTTCGCACCCGCTTGATGGTAACTTATAGTCCATTGTAAATACCGGACGTTCTTCACAAAATGCAGCCAGATCGACTGCTCCATTTGTCTCAATCTCAACCTGCAGTCCTGCTTGTAAAAGAAGATGGATGAGATCCCTGATATCTTTTTGCAACAGCGGTTCTCCGCCTGTAAGTGTCACATTGTGAATTCCTGTTCCAAGAACATAATTTAGTATTTCTTCCGGAGTTTCTTCTTTATATGGGCACTCAGGTTCATTCGCCCACATAGTATCACAATAACTACATCGCAGGTTGCACCCTTTAAAACGGATAAAAACTGCAAGTTCTCCTGCACGCGTGCCTTCCCCATTAATACTGGTAAACTTTTCTACTACTTTCATCTACTCTTCCTCATAGACTGCACAATTATTAGGTGTCTCATATACTTCCACATAATGAACTCCATACCCTAAATCTGTTAATTTTTTGTAAAAATAATATGCGAAATTTTCTGCTGTAGGACGAAATGAAACTTCCTCCAAATGAAAATCTTCATTCTGAAGTGCAGCTACGGTCTCTGCTTTCAGAGATCCCGTCTCGTAGATCAGGCTATGGTCAAAGTAATCACAAAGTACCTTCAGGTCTTTTTTCAGATTACCAAAATCCACTACCATTCCTCGTGTCTGTCCTTCTTGTTCTAACTCCTGACTCTTGATTTTTGCAACAACATTCCAACGATGTCCGTGGATGTTTCTACATTTTCCCTCGTATTTCCAAAGAAAATGTGCTGCATCAAAACTGGCTTTTGTTTGTAAATAATACATATTTCAACTCTCCTGTATGTGAAATGTATGTACCTGTTAAGAGCTATGCATTCTAAATAGAGCAGTTTTTATATATCAGAAAATCCATATCTAATATACAAAAAGCTCTGCGTACTTTTTCGCACGCAGAGCCTGAAATCCTCATGATTAGCCCCGGTTTTATTTTTCGACAGGAAGGTACAACTGAACTGTCGGCTGTTTTCACAACATGAAAATTATACCACAGAAAGTCAGATTGTCAAATTGATTTATGATATTGACAAATATTGTAAAATCAAAGTGAAATTATTCTGTTCAGCATTTTTAATGTTTCATCAACACTATTTTATACATGCAGATTTTTCTGCATCTCTTCTTTAAATTCTCTTCCTTTAAATAATATCACCGCTACAAGAAACAGGAAACATATTAACGCCCCAAACATACTTACTGTTGGATTTTTCACCACTTTGCATAAGAGTAAGGTTACCGGAAGAATCAATCCGTATCCGGCAGCCATAATTTCGTAAATAAGATACTCTCGCACAGGGCTTTTCTGCACTTTAGCGGTTACAAACATTGCTATAAGTGTAGATACACTCATGATCGGCAGCACAAGATCTACAGACCAACTGTGCCAACCGGTCAGTGCATCCCATATAAAGCAGATAACAGTACCGATAAAAAGCTGCCACATCGCATTTTTCAGCAGGTTATAGCGTTTAAAAAATCCAATCGATGAGGCAATCCACATTGTCACAACTCCTCCGGCTGTAAATACGGTCCAGCGAATTCTGGGATGGAAATTACACTCCGTAACAAGCATCGCTGCAACAATTGCAATACACAGAAAGCTATAAATTTTATAGACTTTCATTTCCTGTTCGCTTGGCTCATCTGTCTTTGGAAATTCAGGTTTTACTTTTTCAGATGCAATTCCCTGTTCTTTTAACAAGCGATAAAAATTACGTTCAATGTTCACTGTGTCGTATCTGGATGTAAATGCAAATGATAATTTATCCTGAAAAGAACACAAACACAATTCAAACTTAGGAGTGTTTGTGTACACACCAAATCGTTCAATATAAGGCACATAACTCGCATGCATTTTAACCGCACTCATATTAGAGAAGATTGCTGTCGTGTTCTTCTCTGAATATTTTGCCCCGGCCTGAATACATAGATTTTTCAATTCCAAAGGTGCAAGCCTCAGAATCGGATGCAGTTCCAAAGCAAGCAACTCGCTGATATGCGCTGACATCTTTTCTTTTGTCAGTTCTGTCTCAAAAAATTCTTTCGTATATTTCAGTATTGCCTCAAAACTTTGATCTTGTGTAGTAAAATTATATCCCGGCTCAATCCAATTAAAAAAATTCAGCATCGATAAAGACGGGAAAAACTTTCTTAAGTTAACCGGAACCATTAACACGACCGGGTTTTTCTTTTGCATCTTAGACATTTCTTCATTTATTGCCATCATAAATAATGCTGTCAAAAAGACTGTCATAGATACTCCGAGTTCCCTGCTCCGCTTCAATACTGCCTGAACTGAAACAACAGATTCATGGACGTGCAGATGATTTCCATCTTTCTTTTTTCTCCGTATCTGGAAAGCATGTAGTTTTCTTTTTTTCGGTCGTTTCTGATCTTTTGAATAATATTTCAAAAAACTATCAACTTCTTGATCTTGTACCGTCATATCTTCTGGTAACAATGAAACTGGTTCTAATCCATTTACTTTGTGAATAAGATAGAGATAATTTTTTACCAGTTCTTTTAAAAATTCTGTCGCTCCTGTGCCGTCTGTCAATACATGGAATACTTCGAAGTTGATTCGTTTTTTATAATAGGTCACTTCAAAAAGCAGTGTCTTCTTATCCTTTATATAGAGTCTACTACAAGGCTCTTTGTACTCTTCCTTTACCATCGGTCGTAAATTACATGGCTCAAGATAATGCCAGAATAATCCTTTGCGAAGTACCATTAAAAACGTAGGAAAGATTTCTATTGTCTGATTCAATGCTTCCTGCAAAACGTCAGGATTTACTTCTTCTTTCAATTCGCAGTAAAACCGAAACACTCTCGTATCTTTTTTATTACTGGCAGCTGAATATAATTTTGCTGCATTATCTAGTTTTCTCCAACGTGCTTTTTTCTTACTCACAGTGTTTCCTCTTTCAGAAATTCATTGATATAGTTGAAACTTTCCTGTACATGAAGCTGCTTGATCCCCAACGCAAAATATCCGTGTAATGCATCTTTAATCCGATGTATCTCCACATGATTTCCAGCCGCTTTTAAGCGCTTCCCATACGCTTCCCCTTCGTCTCGAAGAGGATCAAATTCACATGTAAGAATCAATGTATCAGGTTGATTCGCTAAATCTTCTGCTATGTATGGTGCAAAATAAGGATTCTTCTTATCCTCTTCATTTCTCGCATAAAGATCAATATAATCCTGCATCTTCCCGGCTGTCAAAAGATAATCTGCTCCATTTTCCTTAACAGATGGAAATGGTGAATTTTCTGTATAATCATTATATGTAGCCGGATAGATCAGTATCTGATCTCCTTGTTCCTTCTGAACGATCTTACGGTCCATCGCCAGATCGACCAGCTTGGCGGCCTCCTCCATGCCCGCGTCCAGATAGACGGCGGCGATCACCGCCTCCATCGTATCGGCGAGGATGGACGGGTTTTCGCGCCCGCCGACGACCTCCTCGCCCCGGTCGAGCTTGAGGTAGCTGCCCAGCCCCAGCCGCGTCGCGGCTCTGGCCAGATTCGCCTCGCAGACCAGCGCGGCGCGCTTGCGGGTCAGCTGCCCCTCGCGCAGCTTGGGGTATTTGTGATACAGCACGCGGCTGACGCAGATTTCCAGCACCGCGTCGCCCAAAAATTCAAGGCGCTGATTATCCTGACACTTATGCTGAAGCGCATAGGACGGATGGGTCATCGCCAGATCGAGCAGGGCGATATCGGCAAAGGAATGGCCGATCGTCCGCTCCAGCGTTTGATAATTCATATTTGCCTCGCTTATGCGTCGCCCCGTCCATTTCGCTTCGCGCGAAAGGCCGCGCGAAATGAAATACACGGGAAGGGCGCGCCGCCTGCGCGGCACGTCCGCTTCCTGTTGTTGTTTACCCTCGGGTTACTGCTTATCTTCGATGTACTTGACCAAATCGGCGACGGTCTTGACCTTTTCAATCGCGTCGTCCTCGATTTCGATGTCAAACTCGTTTTCAATATCCATCACGAGCATCATCACGGTCGCGCTGTCCGCCTTGAGATCCTCCTTGAGGCGGGTTTCCGGCTTCACTTCGTCCTCGCTCACGCCGAGCTGATCGGCGATCATGGTTTTAAGCTGATCGTATACCATACGTTCTCCTCCTTGTCCTTTTACCATTATTTTTTTACAATGTTCCGTTTATTCCAAACCCATTTCGGGTTTCCAGCTTGTTGACATAAGCAAACTTGGCTTGAATAGCAAAATCAAGAAATTCAGCTATTCTTTCATTTGCGGAAAGGGCTATTCTCCCCCTTCGGGGGAGAATAGCTTTTTTTCTACGGTCTGACCCCTCAGGCCTGACGCGCGCCGCAGAACCCCGCAATCACGGCGACGAGCCGCTCGATTCGAATCGGCTTGGGCAGATGCGCGTTCATGCCCGCCTCCATGCACTTGCGCGCGTCCTCCTCAAAGGCGTTGGCGGTCATCGCGATGATGGGGATGACCTTCGCGTCCGCACGATCCAGCGCGCGAATCGCCCGCGTCGCGTCGAGCCCGTCCATGTTGGGCATCATCACATCCATCAGGATGGCGGCGTAGGTGCCCGGCTTGTGGCTTTCAAACGCCTCCAGCGCCTGCCGCCCGTCCGACGCGGCTTCGACCTCTGCCCCGCGATCCTCCAGCAGCTTTTTGACGATTTCGGCGTTCAGCGCGTTGTCCTCAGCCAGCAGGATGCGCAGGCCGCGCACATCCGCCGCCTCCGTCTCCCATGCCGCCTGCTGCGGTTCGGGCAATTCCTCGGCGATTTCAAAGGGCAGGGTAATCACAAATTCCGAACCCTCGCCCTCCCGGCTGCTCACCTCGATGCTGCCGCCCATTTTGTCAATCAGGCTCTTGACGATGGCCATGCCCAGCCCCGTCCCGTGATAGACGCTCCGCGCGTCGGTGTGCTCCTGCGCGAACGGGTCAAAGATGTGCGCCAAAAACGCCCGGCTCATGCCGATGCCCGTGTCGCGGATCACCCAGCGATAGGTGACGATTCCATCCCGCTCGCCGACGTTCTGGCAAAGCGTCGTCACGCTGCCGCCGACCTTGTTGTATTTGATGCAGTTGCCGTAGACGTTCAAAAACACCTGCCGCAGGTGCAGCGGGCTCCCGTATACGCAGTCGGGCTTCATCCGCTCGAATTGCCGCCTGTCATATTCAAGCGCAACGCCCGCCTCGGCGGCGCGCTGCTCCACGATGGTCAGAATATCGCGCAAAAGGCGGTTCAAATCGAGCGGCTCGTGCGCCAGCGTGATTTCGCCGCTTTCCAGCTTGCTCATTTGCAGCACATCGTTGATGAGGCTGAGCAGATGGTTGGCCGCCACCTTCATCTTCTCCCGGTTCGCGGTCAGCAGCGCGACGTCGCTCGGGTGCGCGTCGTCGATTTGCAGCAGACCGATGATCCCGTTCAGCGGCGTTCGAATGTCGTGGCTCATGCGGGAAAGGAAGCTGGTCTTGGCCGCGTTGGCGCGATCCGCCTGATCCACGGCGGCGCTCAGCTCGGCGTTCGCGGCGCGCAGCTTCTCCGCGTATTCCTTCTGCACGCGATACTGCCGCTCCTGATAGCTCTGCGCCGTCCGAAAGCGAACCGCCTTGGCGAACGCGAGGACGACGGCATAGAAAATCAGCGCGAACAGCATGCTCTGCGGGGTCGTTGCAAACACCGTCTTTTCCGGCATATACACATAGACGTAAAAATTCCGCCCGCACCCCATCATGCCGTAATACCGCCGAAAAGAATCCTCCGGCCAGCTCGCGCGCACCAGCTCACCGCTGCTGTACGCCTGACGAATCTGCCGCAGAATCGCCATTTCCTCCGCGTTGCCGCCGATGAGCGTCTCGTCGTTGCTGGCCACGACCCTGCTGCCGCCGGTGACGACAATCGTGCCGCTCGTTTCCGGGCTGTACCCCGAAAGCATCAGCGCGATGGACAGCCGAAACGCATCGAGATATTCCACCGGCGTTCGGTAATACGCCGCGACGATGCCCGGCGCATCCCGCCGCCCGACGGCGGCCAGATCAATCATGCTCCCGTCCGCGCAGGCAAAGCGCGTGGCGTAGCGCTTTTCGGGGTAAAGCGCCGCGTCCAGCAGCGCGGGGGAATCCAGATATTCGCCAAGCTGCCGGGGCGCTTCGCCCGTCCCGTGATAATCCGACAGAACGAACCCCGTCTCATCCATCACAATCAGCCCGGAGACATATCCCATCTGCGCATACTCCGAAAGCGGCGCGCTTTCTTCGCCGTCCGCCGCCATCTGACGGGCAATATGGCCGACGCTCTCCATCACGCGCATCAGGCTCTTGGTCTCGCTGGCCAGCTCAATGCGGTTGTAGCGGTTGCATTGTTCCTGGATGTATTGAATGGTCGTCGCCATCTGCTGCCGCGCGGAAACCGTGTCCGAATGGGCCGCCGTCAGAAACACGACGCCCAGCAGCGCCAGCGCCAGCAGAATTTCCATGTGGACGAGGCGAACGGAAAGCCGGTCAGCTTTTGATTTCGCCTTCATCGCTTTTCCCCTCCATGTATCGCAGCGGCTCATCCAGATACCGCCCGATGATCTCCTCCATGGTTCCGTCCGCCCGCATCTGCTCGAAGATATCGGAAAGCGCCTGTTCCAGCCCGCGCGCGTCGTCCAGCGCGAAGGCCACGCCCAGCCCGACGGTCAGCAGCGGCTCATCCAAAATGCGGTATTCCAGACGGTAATCCGACATATACTGCAGAATCGCCGTTTCATGCGCGGCAATGGCGTCGGCGTAGCCCTTGCTCAAAAACGGATAGATCAATTCCCGGTTTTGCAGCGAAAACACCTCGCGCAGCGCCGGAAGCCTCGGGTCGGCGTGCGAAAGGAAAAGCTCCTCCGGCTTCGTCGTGGATTGAACGGCCACCCGCTTTCCGGCCAGGTCGGAAAGGGCATAAATATCGCTGTCCCGGCGCACCGCGACCACCTGTCGGCTGAGCATGTACGGCTCCGTCCAGCGATACTGCGCCTCCCGGCCGTCGATGGAGAAGCTGCCCCATATGCAGTCGATCGCGCCGCACTCCACCAGTTCCTTTTTATTTTCCCAGTCGATGACCAAAAACGCCGCCCGATACCCCAGCCGCCCGAAGGCCTCGGTCGCCAAATCCACGTCAATCCCCGTCGGCAGGCCGTTCGCGTCCTCATAATTAAAGGGCGGATAATTGTCGCTGCCGACCACGATAACGGGTCTGTCGTCCTCCTTCGCCCGTTTGGCCGCGTTTGCGCGGCCGCATCCGCCGATCAGCAGCGCCACGCACGCCAGCGCGATACACGCCAGCGCGCTGAAAAAGGCGGCAGCTTTTTTCTTCCGCATAGCAACACTCCCCTGTTCCTGTGCCCGTCGAAGCATCCCATTATGTAATATATTTCTATGCTTATTAAATTATTCCTTTTTTTCTCTTTTTTCGCGAAGATAAAACCTGCCCGCGCAAAATCCGCATTTTTCGCGATTTGCGGTTTCGCAGTTTACAGAACATGGCAAAAACCCTATAATTAAAGAAACGAACGTTTCGAATTTTTGCAAAAACGTCAAATCATTCCCCGAAGGAGGAGGTTTTCCAATGCCATCCATTCGCCTGACGGGCGATATCGCCCACATCATGGAAGGAACGAGGGCGCAGGCGGCCGATTTGAACCTGACGCTCGCGGAAGACGGCTTCCCCGTTGCCGTGACGATTCGAAAAGGGCCGCTGGAAGTGCTGACGGAGGCGGAGAGCGGCGCGATTTTCTGCGGGAGCCGCGCCGAATTTTTCCGCGGGCTGACGATGCTCGCCGCGCGGTTTGACGAGCGCCCCTTCCGCGTGCGGGAAACGCCCTCGCTCGACCTGCTCGGCGCGATGCTGGATTGCTCCCGAAACGCCGTTCCGACGATGGAGGCCGCGAAGACCTTTCTGCGCAGGCTGAGTCGCATGGGCTACAACGCGGTGCTGCTCTAC
>OLOV01002865.1_pt1 | contig 11171 bp, 11 predicted proteins | sample 1672931 | NCBI WGS metagenome assembly OLOV01 (sample SAMEA3136738, study PRJEB25190) | human gut metagenome | biome: human gut; feature: human-associated habitat; material: faeces | place: Austria | collected 2013
TGTCCTCCACACGACGCACAGAAACACCGGCAAGGTACATCTCAATGAGAGCTTCTTCCACGCTGCTCTCACGGCGGCGATACCGCTCAATGATGGCCGTTTCAAAAGAGACTCCCTTGAGCCGGGGTACATGGAGTGTGACGTCACCGGAGGTCGTGGTAAGGTTCCTGTCGTAGTGGCCGCTGCGATAGCCTTGGCGGGCCTCGTTGCGCTCGTAGCGGGCAGCCTGAGTCAACTGCTCGGCCTCCTGCTCCAGCAGTTCATTCAGCGTTTCTTCCACGCTGCCGCGAACCAATTCTTTCAGTTGCCCCTTGATTACTTCCTCATTTAGCTGTACAATCTTCTCGGACATAGTTTGCTTTCTCCTTTCAGAATGGTGTGTCGTGACTTCATTCTACCAGAGTCTGCAAACTATGTCTCTCTTTTTTGCTATCTAAATTTGCGCAACTTATTATACCTTATCAATCCCTCCCTAAAGGGACTAGGCCACAAGCGGCCGTCGCCGGTAATGAGGCGGAAGAAGTCCTCTGGGCGTCCGATAAGCGCAAAACAGGCTGCCTCACAAGAGGCAGCCTGTCCGAATGTGTGATATTTTGCTTTTCGGCTTGGGTCGTTATCCCATTAGAGCGCCGGCCGCGGTGATGAGTGACGGGAACGCCATGCAGATACCGAACACCACGAAGGAGCCGAGTATGTACCACAGCAGGTACTTGAAGGTGGAGCCTATCCTTATCTTCATAAGGTCGCAGGCCACATACAGGCACATGCCGACGGGCGGGGTGACGAGGCCGACACCGATCATGCAGGTGACGAGAACGCCGAGGACGATGGGGTCAACACCGACACTCATGGCGATGGGGAACACGATGGGCATGAACAGGGTCAGCGCGGCGATGGATTCCATGAACATCGTCACAAAGAATAACAGGAGGAGGATCATCGCAAGGATGCTGCATTCTTTCATCTTTTCTTTTTCCATGTTGTATATAAAGGTTTTTGCGCGCAAATAAATCAGATCAGGCCCTTCATTTCAAGCGTCTTTTTCAGCTCCGCCGCGCCAAAGCGGGGGCTGCCGAGGAAGGCCTTGCCATAGACCTGGGTGAGATGCGGCTCCGCATAGGCCATGCTGCCCTGTGCGAGAACCACGACATCGACCTTGTCGATGATGCCGGCGGCGGCCTCGGTGAGGCGCGCCTTGAACTGATCCTGATCAAGTCCGAATGCGCCGTCGATGAGACACTCGACAAGCTCAACATGCTTGCCGGCTTCCCTTGCGACGCGGGAGACGGTGTTCATCGTCGGCACGAGCGTCGTCGGGAGCGTCGCCATGACGCCGATGCGGCTGCCAAGGCGGACGGCCTCGCGGCACATCTCCTCATCCACGCGGACGATGGGAACGCCGAGATATTTTGCCGCGTCCTGCACGCAGTCGGCAACCTCGCCCACTGAGGAGCAGAGATTCAATATCGCGTCAACGCCCTGCTGTGCGGCGGTCATGTACATTCCTATAAGCCTTGCAGCGGGAGCAGTCGTAACGTAGCCTGCGGCGCGTACATCTGCAAGAATGCTGGGATCCTGAAGACTGAGCAGCTCAACGTCGTCGCCCAACTGCTTTTTGACTTCCTGCTCCACAAGCTCTATAAGCTCGGGAGTCGTGCTGGTGTAAACAAGTCCAACTTTCATATTGATCCTCCATGCGGTCCATGCCGCATTACAAGTTTGAAAGGCCTCACTTCGAGGCCAAGGGTGCTGTGTTTTTGCGATTTACGTCCTGCATCCTACGTTGGTTAAATGTTAACATTCCTTTTCCCTGTTGTAAATTGGGAGTTGTCACCAGAATGGCAAGTCAAACTTAGCTACTTTTCACAAATGATTCACATTTTGCCCGTTAATTTTCTTAACGTTTTTGTATATTTCGCGTTAATTTTCTTAACGCAGGCAGATTTCCATGCAAAATATAGCAGTGAAAATGGCGCATTGGGATGGAAAACGGCACGCTGGGATGCGGCGTGCCGTTTTATTATGCATACTTTGCCTGCTTGCAGTCAAGCACATTCATAAAAGAAAGGGCGTTTTGCTGATGGAGAGATCCCTCCGGATCGTAAAAGAGAATGCATCTGGCCGTGGGAAGGAATCCCTCCGGCGAAAATTTGCAAATTTTCGCCACCTCCCTTTTCAAGGGAGGCATAAGTGCGGCACGTTTCAATACGTACCTCAATGGAGGCAAAGGCACGACGTAGGTTTGTCATGCGCGCTGAATGACGCGAGAACACATCCGTGCACCAATTAATTGATTCGCTGTGCGTGGATCACCGCTGCTGCTTCATAGCCCCCTTGCAAAGGGGGCTGGCACACGCATACTTTATGTATGCGATGTGACTGAGGGATTGGCTCTCTGCGCTGTCCTTTCTACACATGAAATTGAGCTTTATCTGCGGCGATAATCCCTCCGGCAAAAATTCGGGAATTTTCGCCACCTCCCTTTTCAAGGGAGGCATGAGTGCGGCACGGTCAGTCCGTGTGCTTCTCCCAGAAAACATAATGGTCGAGCACGGCCTGTTCGATGCTGTCCTTGTCGGCATCCCTGACAATATTATAAAGCTGCCTGTGCAGGCGGGCGTAGGACTCTATCTCGCCCGCGGCGATGACGGTCTCGGTCGTCTTTTCGCGGCTGGGAACGGTGATGCGGTTTATATACTCGGAAAGCGTTATAAGCTGGGGATTCTGCGTGAGGGATATAATAGCATTATGGAAGCTGCAATCGGCCTCGGTTATGCGGCGGACGTCAAGCTGCGGGGCGCTGACGGCCTCCTCCAGCCGGACAAGCGCCTGCCTGAGCGTGTCGAGCTGCTCCTCCCCCGGCTTTTTCGCAATGAGGACGTACAGCGTGCCGATATCGACCGCGCGGCGCAGATCCACGAAGTCCTCCCACCGGTTATTCTGGAGAATAAGGCTGTACAGCACGGGGGAAAGCATCTTGGGGTCGAACGAGTCCGTCACAAAGGTACCCTCGGCACGTTTTATATACAGCACGCCGTAGGCCTCAAGCTGCTTGACAGCCTCGCGCACACTGTTGCGGCTGGCCCCCATATTTGCGCACAGCTCCGCCTCCGTCGGCAGCTTGCTACCGGGGCGGAGATTCCCTTTTATAAGCTGGTCGATTATCCAGTCCTTTACACTCTCCACAACGGAGGTATTCTTTATCATGGCATATTGCAGCCCGGTCTCATTCTTGCTCATTTCTACTCCAAACTCGGTTGGCCATATTGACCCATTTTCATAATTTAGTATATTACTGCAAATTCCCCTATTCTGTCAAGGATTAGTGTGCAATTAATGTGAATATCTTCACGAGATTTTGAAAAGTGCACAAAAACGGCAGGGCAAAAATGTTCATTTCTACAAAACGTCAGTTAAATCACAAGAAAGGGCTTTACAAATCGCGCGCTTGTTGATAAGATTCAAACATCCTACATACTACGTTTAATAATTTTGGAGGTGCACTCAACAATGACTGTTGACGAGCTGTCCCGCATGGCTAACCGGCTGCGCATGGATGTTGTACAGGAAGTACACGACGCAGGTGACGGTCACCCCGGTCCCTGCATGTCCATCGCAGAGATAATGTCCGTACTGTTTTTTGATGAATTAAGACTTGACCCCACCCAGCCCCGCTGGCCGGAGCGCGACCGTTTTGTGCTTTCCAAGGGTCATGCCTGCCCCATTCTTTACGCAGCGCTTGCACGCCGCGGCTATTTCTCCCTTGACGAGCTGAAGGGTCTGCGCACGATCGGCAGCTTCCTTCAGGGTCACCCCGACATGAACAAGATCCCCGGCGTTGACACCGTGTCCGGCTCTCTGGGCAACGGCGTCGCCATCGGCCTCGGCATGGCCGTCGGCTGCCGGATGCAGGGTATTGACAACAACGTTTTCGTTATCGTCGGCGACGGCGAGGAGCAGGAAGGCATCATCTGGGAGGCCGCAATGGCCGCCGCGAAGATGAAGGCCGGAAACCTCATCGTTTTCGCAGACCTGAACAACCACCAGTCCGGCGGCAAGGTGACGGAGCTTTCCAGCCTCTACCCCGTGCAGGATAAGTGGGAAGCTTTCCACTGGCACGTGCAGAGCATCGACGGGCACGACGTGGCCGCGATACAGAATGCAATTGCCGAGGCGAAGAAGGTCACTGACCGTCCCTCCCTCATCGCATGCAAGACTCTCAAGGGCAAGAACATCCCCTACATGGAGGACAACAACGCCTGGCACAAGAGGACGCCGACCGATGAAGAATTGGAGATCGCCAGAGAGGCGCTCCGGGATAAGATGTGAGGTGCCGTTATGAATACTAAAAGTACCAGAGAAGCGGCCATGCAGGCCATTTTGGAAGCCGCCCGCAAGGACGACAAGATAGTTATAGTCTCCCCCGACTCCGTCGGAGCCGCAAGGGCGACCAAATTCAGAGACGAGTTTCCCGACAGGGTGATAGAGGTCGGCATTGCCGAGCAGGACGCCGTGGACATCGCGGCGGGCCTTGCGACGACGGGGATGAAGCCCATCGTCGTTTCCTACGCAGGCTTTCTGACCATGCGCGCATGTGAAATGATCCGCACCTTCGTGGCCTATCCCGGCCTGAACGTCAAGCTCATCGGCCTTAACGGCGGTATGCTCGGCGGCGAGCGCGAGGGCGTGACGCATCAGTTCTACGAGGACGTCGGCATCATGCGCTCTATGCCCGGCGTGAAGATAATCGCCCCCGCAGACGCACAGCAGACCTACCTCGCCGCACAGGCGATGCTGGAGCTGGACGGCCCCGTGTACCTGCGTCTCGGCAGCGGCAGAGAGCCCGAAGTGTTCCCCGAGGGCACGCCGTTTGAGTACGGCAAGATCCGCGAGGTGCTGCACTACGGCGACGACGTTGCGATATTCGCAAGCGGCTTTATCATGAACCGCGCCATCGAGGCCGCGGACAAGCTCAAGGCCGAGGGCATCAACGCAACGCTTATAGACGTATCCACCATCAAGCCGCTCGACAGCAAGGGCGTGGCAGAGGTCCTGCGCCGCTGCAACTGCGCCGTTGCGGTCGAGGATCACAACTTCTTCTGCGGCATGTCCAGCGCGATATGCGAGGTCGCATGCCACTTCCACCCGTGCAAGGTCCGCCGTCTCGGTCTGCGCGACGTTTACCCGCGCAGCGGCAAGGCCGCGGAGCTGCTGGATGCTTACGGCCTGTCCGTGGACGACATAGTCGCCGCGGCAAAGGACGCAATGGTCAAGGAGTAAGACGATGCTGAAAAGTGAAAAGATATATTCCGGCGTGGAGCACGCCGACGCGCGCAGCCTGCTGTACGCAACCGGTCATCTTCAGGAGAACATAGGCCGCAAGCCGCTCATCGGCGTTGTGAACACCTTCAATGAGATCGTTCCCGGCCACTTCCACCTGCGCGGCATTGCCGACGCGGCGAAGCAGGGCGTTCTCATGGCTGGCGGCGTGCCCGTGGAGTTCCCCACCATCGCTATCTGCGACGGCATTACCATGGCGCACAAGGGCATGATGTATCCCCTGCCCAGCCGTGAGCTCATCGCCGACAGCATAGAGTCCATGACCATGGCGCACGGCCTTGACGGCCTTGTGCTGGTCGTAAGCTGCGACAAGACCATCCCCGGCGCGCTCATGGCGGCGGCGAGGATGAACATCCCCGCGATCGTGATAAGCGGCGGCCCCATGCCCACCGGCCACTACAACGGCGACGTGTCCGACTACAGCGCGTGCATAGAGACCGTCGGCAAGGTGCATAACGGCGACATGACCCCCGAGGAGCAGGAAGAGCTGACCCAGCACTGCTGCCCCGGCTGCGGCTCCTGCTCCGGCATGTTCACGGCAAACTCCATGAACTGCCTTGCGGAAGCACTTGGCATGGCGCTGCCCGGCAACGGCACTATCCCATCCTACTACGGCGAGAGACTGGCGCTGGCAAAGCGCGCGGGCATGAACGCCGTGCGCATGGTCGTGGAGAACGTCCGCCCCAGCGACATACTCACCGAGAAGGCGTTTGAGAACGCGATCCGCGTGGACATGGCCATCGCCGGCTCCACGAACACGACGCTGCATCTGCCGGCCATCGCAAACGAGCTTGGCCTGAAGCTGCCTCTCAAGAAGTTTGACGAGATCAGCCGCCAGACGCCGAACCTCTGCCACATAAGCCCCAACGGCCACCATCACATGGACGACCTTTACCGCGCGGGCGGCATCTACGCCGTGATGAACGAGCTCAACAAGCGCGGCTTCATCGACACGACCTGCATGACCGTCGCCGGAAAGACGCTGGGCGAGCTTATCCCCGCGCATCCCGTGAAGGATTACGACGTTATCCACAGCATCGACGCGCCTTACTCCCAGCAGGGCGGCCTTGCCGTTCTGTTCGGCAACCTCGCCCCGATGGGCTGCGTTGTGAAGGCCGCTGCCGTGTGCGACAAGATGATGGTGCACACGGGCCGCGCAAGAGTGTTCCACTACATGGAGGACGCGGCGCAGGCCATACTCGACGGCAAGATCGTTCCGGGCGACATGGTCGTCATCAAGTACGAAGGCCCCAAGGGCGGCCCCGGCATGAGAGAGATGCTCTCCCCCACGGCGGCAATAGTCGGCAAGGGTCTTGGCGAGACCGTCTCCCTGCTGACGGATGGACGCTTCTCCGGCGCAACGCGCGGCGCGGCCATCGGCCACGTATCGCCCGAGGCGATGGAGGGCGGCGTGTTCGCAGTCATTGAGGACGGCGACACCATCACCGTCGATATCCCGAACAGGACCATAAACCTCAACGTGGACGAGGCGACCATCAACGCGCGCATCGCCGCGTGGGTGCAGCCTCCGCTGAAGGTCAAGTCCGGATACCTCGTGAAATACTGCAAGAGCGTTTCCTCCGCCGCGACCGGCGCTATCACCACCGAGTACTGCGAGGGCGCATTCTGACAAACAAACCGTCACTGTGCCCGGCACAGTGACGGTTATCAAAAGAAAGGAAAGACACGCACAATGAAAATAGCAATGATCGGCTGCGGCGCAGCGGGAAGCTGCTTTGCAGGTTATCTGCGCAAGGGCGGCGCTGACATCACCCTTGTTGACATGTACAAGGCGCATATGGACAAGGTCGCAAAGGACGGCCTTGAGTTCATCGTTTACCCCGACACGCACTATCATCTCGACGGCTTCAAGACGGCCTACACCGCCGACGACATCGGCATCATGGACATCGTCATCTTCGTGACCAAGGCGACGCAGCTTGACGCCGCGGTCAAGAGCGCGATGCCCTGCATCGGCCCGGACACCGTTGTGGTCTCCCTCATAAACGGCCTTGGCAATGACGACATCCTGCTCAAGCACTTCCCGGCAAACCGCATTCTGTGCGGCTCCGGCGCGCTGGGCACCGAGCTGCGTGAGCCGGGCTGCTGCGTCTCCACCGAGGTCAAGGGCACGCTGGTGCACTTCGGCGCACTGGAGAACGGCCCCGTCACCGACAAGGCCGGCGCACATCTGGCAGAGGTGTTCACCAAGGGCGGCTGCCTCGCAGAGTTCAACGAGGACGACAGGCCCAACGTGTGGAAGAAGGTCATCATCAACTGCACCGTCAACACCGTGTGCGCGGTACTGCGCCTGAAGATATACGAAGTGGCGCAGGACGAGTTCGGCATGCAGCTTTTCCGCGGCGTCGTGCAGGAAGCCTGCGCGATCGCAACGGCGAAGGGCGTTCCGTTCGACGCTGTCGAGTTTGAGAACACGCACCTGAAGAACTTCATCCAGAACATGGGCGACTACTACCCCTCCATGGCACAGGACATGCTGATAAATCACCGCCAGACCGAGATAAGCGTTCTCAACGAGAAGCTGTCCGAGTACGGCAAGCAGCTCGGCATTCCCACGCCGGTCAACGACGTGCTGACCGTCATGGTCAAGGCCATTCAGGGCAACTACGACAGACAGTACCTCAAATAAATAAAACGATCAGCCAATCGTTTCGATCCAAGAAGCCTACATCCGGCGCAATGCCGGATGTAGGCTTAAAACTGTCGAAAAAGCGGCGAAGCCACTTTTTCGAGAAGGCTCCGCTGCGTTCTGCGCCTCTGTTGTCCGCTGACAGCGGACAATTCGACGCTCACTCCGCGCAAAGTGTTTTCTGCCACGCACATGTCGCGGCAGAAAACGTATCATACCTCTTTCGCGTCTGCGGACGCGAAACTCTGCGAGGCTTTTTTGACATACTGAAGCCTACATCCGGCGCAATGCCGGATGTAGGCTTTATATTTTATCTGTGCAGTATATCAAAGCCGCACGATCTCAAGGCGGCGCTCTATCTGATAGCAGCCCGCAAGGCCGCGAGGCGCTTTCAAGAACAAAGACCACTCGCCGTCGTCCAACAAGACCGTCTCGCCATTGCTGCACAATGCCGTGGTTCTGACGCAGAAGCCCTCCGCGCCCTCCAGCGCGCTGCCGGGGACAAGCGACGGCCACGGCGTGATCACTTCGCCCCATGCTCCCTTTTCGGCCCGCGTGCGGCGCGCCTCATATGTCTCAAGGCTTATTCTTTTGAACAGGAACTCGTCCGACTCATAGCCGGGAAACTCACTGATCAATTCGTGATCCGTCACTATATGCAGCCAGCTTCCAACCACGCGCGGAGCGGCAACATTCGGCGCTTCTTCCTCAAGATTCGCAAACACCGGCCCCGCCCCGGGCAGCGCGGCATATATGCTTTGCAGCGTCTTCATCGCCGAGAGGCGGTTCTCCGCGCCGCGCGCGGATACGCCGGGCAGGGGCCGCTCATCCCCGGCGAAGAATTCTTCTGCAAGCTTTGCAAGCTTCGCCTCCTGCGCTCTGCTTAACGCTTCGTTTTCCACAGGTTACTCCTCCTATATAAATGGCAAGGAGCAGGAGCTGTAAAACAGCTCCTGCTCCTTGCATTCCTGTCGCTGTTTGGCGGCGATCAGTAGTAGCGCTTATTCTTGTTCTTGCGAGCGGCCTCGGACTTCTTGCGGCGCTTGACGCTGGGGCTCTGGTAGTACTCCTTCTTCCTCAGGTCAGCCAGAACGCCGGACTTTGCGCAGCTTCTCTTAAATCTCTTAAGAGCGTTGTCCAAAGACTCGTTTTCCTTGACATATATTTCAGACATCTATTTCCCTCCCTCCAGACACGCCTTGTGGGCGCTTCAAGGGCCAACAATCGGCTGTTTAACAGTAGTATTATACCTATTTTTCCTCAGCTTGTCAACAATCACTTTGCCGGCTTGAGGATCAAATTTATTAATTTATTTTTAACGACGATGGTCTTGACGAGCTGCATCCCCTCCATCTGGCGCTTGATCTTCTCATCGGCGCAGGCGGCGGCAATAATCGTGGCCTCATCGGCGTCGGTGGGCACGATCACCGTCGTGCGCAGCTTGCCGTTGACCTGCACGGCCATTTCGCGCTCAGCGTCGATGGTCTTGGCATGGTCGAACTCCGGCCAGGGCATCTGCATGGCCATCTTGCCGTACTTCTTGGCGAAGCCCTCAAGCTCCCACATCTCCTCAACGATATGCGGGGCGAAGGGGCTGAGCAGCAGGAGAAGCTGTTCAAGGTCGCCCTTGGTGAGGCCGTTGGAGTAGAACTCGTTGACCATGGTCATCATCGCGGCGATGGCGGTGTTCATCTTGAGCTGGTCTATATCCTCCGTGACCTTCTTGATGGTCTTGTGGATGATGGATTCGTTCCTGGCGGAGACGGCAAGCTCGTCCTTTGCGATATCCATCAGGCCCCAGCAGCGGTCAAGGAAGCGCTTGCAGCCCTTGACGGCCTCGTTGGACCAGATAACGGCCTTTTCAAAGTCGCCGATGAACATGATGTACATGCGCATGGTGTCCGCGCCGTACTGATCGACGATGTCATTGGGGTTGACGACGTTGCCGCGGGATTTGGACATCTTTATGCCGCCCTCGCCGAGGATCATGCCGTGCGAGGTGCGCTTTGCATACGGCTCCGCCGTGTGGACGACGCCGATATCGTACAGGAACTTATGCCAGAAGCGGGAGTAGAGCAGGTGCAGCGTGGTATGCTCCATGCCGCCGTTGTACCAATCGACCGGGCCCCAGTACTCCTCCGCCTGCTTGCTGACAAGCGCGTCGTCGTCATGCGGGTCCATATAACGCAGGAAGTACCAGCTTGAGCCGGCCCACTGGGGCATGGTGTCGGTCTCGCGCTTGGCGGGGCCGCCGCAGCAGGGGCAGGTGGTGTTGACCCAGTCGGTCATCTTGGAGAGGGGGCTTTCGCCGTCGTCGGTCGGCTCATAGGAGTCAACCTGCGGCAGAACAAGGGGCAGCTCACTTTCGGGCAGGGCGACCCAGCCGCACTTTTCGCAGTTGACAAGGGGGATAGGCTCACCCCAGTAACGCTGGCGGGAGAACACCCAGTCGCGCAGCTTGTAGTTGACCTTCTCGTGGCCGATGCCCTGCTCGGTCAGCCATTTCTTCATCACGGGGATGGCCTCGCGGACGGTCAGCCCGTCAAGGAAGCCGGAGTTGACCATGATGCCGGTGTCGTCCTTGAGCGTGAACGCGCCCTTCTCGATGTCGCCGCCCTTGACGACCTCAACTATATCGCAGCCGAACTTCTTTGCAAACTCCCAGTCGCGGTCGTCGTGCGCGGGAACGGCCATGATGGCGCCCGTGCCGTAGGTGACGAGGACGTAGTCGGAGATGAAGATGGGGATCTCTTTCCCGTTGACGGGGTTTATCGCGCGCACGCCCTCAAGCTTGACGCCGGTCTTTTCCTTGTCCAGCTCGGAACGCTCAAAGTCGGACTTGTGCGCGGCTTCCTCAACATAGGCGGAGACGGCATCCCAGTTCGTGAGCTTGTCCTGCCACTTCTTCACATACTCATGCTCGGGCGCAAGCACCATATAGGTCGCGCCGAAGAGCGTGTCGGGGCGTGTGGTGTAGACGACGATATCATCGCCGCAGGTGGTGTTGAAGGTGACCTCCGCGCCGGTGGAGCGGCCTATCCAGTTCCTCTGCTGGATCTTGACGCGCTCGATATAATCCAGACCGTCCAGATCGTCTATAAGGCGCTGGGCATACTTCGTGATGGCCAGCATCCACTGGCTCTTCTCCTTGCGGATGACCTCGCTGCCGCAGCGCTCACAC
>OLOV01002866.1_pt1 | contig 11168 bp, 8 predicted proteins | sample 1672931 | NCBI WGS metagenome assembly OLOV01 (sample SAMEA3136738, study PRJEB25190) | human gut metagenome | biome: human gut; feature: human-associated habitat; material: faeces | place: Austria | collected 2013
CTTGGTGCGAATCCCTCGCGAGCATCACCATCCCGGAGAGCGTGACATCCATCGGCGATAGTGCGTTTTCTTGGTGCGAATCCCTCGCGAGCATCACCATCCCGGAGAGCGTGACATCCATCGGCGATAGTGCGTTTTCTTGGTGCGAATCCCTCGCGAGCATCACCATCCCGGAGAGCGTGACATCCATCGGTGACGGCGCGTTCGATTCCTGCAAATCCCTCGCGAGCATCAGCATTCCAGACGGCGTGACTTCCATCGGCGACGAAGCGTTCTCTTTCTGCAAGTCCCTCACGAGCATCAGCATTCCGGAGAGCGTAACCTCCATCGGCAAGTACGCGTTTGCCAAATGTTCTGAATCGCTCACGCTGACGGTCGTCCGCAATTCGTGGGCGGCGAGCTGGTGCAAGGAGAACGGCATGAATTATACCTATACCGACGCGCTCGACTGGCTGAAGCAATAGGAACGAAGGGATGATCTGGCCGAACAGGGAAAAAGGACGTTGTGATTACCGAACCCGACCGGTTTGTGTTTCCGGCGGTGATGAGCGTTCCCGAAGCCTCATAACACAATCAACCGCGCGCGGGGGCAACGGGAGAAAGCAGACAGGCGGCGCATTTTTAGCGCTTGCCTGTCTGTTTTCTACGCGAGGGGCTGTTCGATCGGCGTTTCGTCGGAGAAAAGGCGGGGGTTTTTGGCGAGGTATTCGGCGGTGATCTGGTTCATGGCGGCGGCGGAGCCGACGGCGCAGGGCGCGTCGCCGAAGCGGCCATAGCGCATGGCGCCGCGGGCGGCGAACACGGGCTCCATCTTATCGTAGAAGCGCGAGGGGTGGGAGCCGTTATGGCGATACTGGGTCACGGGGTAGCGCGCGCCGTCCGCGTCGACGACGGTGAAAAGCTGCGGCTCGGTCTCGAGGCGATCCGGGATGTTTTCCCATTCCTCCGTGCCGTGCAGAAGCGTGTTGCAGGTGGTGCGGCAGCCGAGGAAGAGAATCTGCGCGTCCCTGTCCACCAGCTTGCCCCAGCAGCCGCCGCGCGCGCAGGGCGTTTCAGCCAGCTGCTCGCCGCGCACGTAGTCCCGCGCGTCCGCGCCCAGCGCGGCGACGGAATGCGTGGGGTGCAGCGAGCGCACGACGCCCGGGCGCTTCAGAAACAGGTTCGGCAGGATGCCCGTGCAGGCGGGCTCGGTGGCTGCGTACATGACCGGGTTTTGCCGGTTTATGGTCGACCACGTGTGCGTGGGGAAGACAAGAAGGCCGTCCCGCATGTATTCGATAAACGCGTCCAGCACCGTGTCCGCCCGTCCCTCCACCTCGCCGATGGCCTTCATCGACGAGTGCACGAGCAGGACGCCGCGGGGGTTGATGTCCATGGCTTCAAGGCAGCGAAGCAGATCCTGTCTGGTATACATGAGCCGATTCCTTTCTCCTGTAAAAGCGAAAGCCATTCGAAGCCGGCTTCGCGTAGATTTTGGCTCCGAATGGCTTCGCTTCCAATTTATTCGCAGACCACCATCTGGTGCAAAAGCACCTGCGGGACGGTGAAGGTTACGCGCGCGCCGTCCCATTCGAAGGGGATGGGGGTCTCCTCGGGCGCGAGGCAGACCTTTCTGGGGGCTTCGGGCAGGCGGAGGGACACGGGCACGTTCAAAACGGGCACGGCGTCCTCGATGACCTCGGTCTTTTTGCCGCGGACGGTGGTATGGGCGAACAGCAGGTGCACGACGTGGCGGCTGCCCTGGCGGGTGACGGTCACCACGCCGCGATCGGGCAGGGTCGTGCGCACGGTGCGCTCGTCGCCGAGCAGGCAGTCGACGGCCTTCAGCACCAGCTCGCGGTCGACCAGCTCGCCCTTGTTCGCGTAGTCCTCAAAGATGTTCCAGCCGATGTAGGCGATATTGCCCTTCACGACGGCGGCGGGCGTCTTCGGCGCGGATACGTCGTTGGGCGTGTGCTGGTGGGAGCTGAAGTGGAACGGCCCGCGGTTGAAGTACGGCTTCTGCCGGTACGCCAGCACCGTGCCGGTGACGTTCTTGAGCTTCTGCCCGGCAGAATACATCACGTATTCGGTGCGGCCGTTGACCGCGTCGAAGTTCGGAATCATGTAATCCGGGGTGTACTCGCTCGCGCCGTCGTACTCCGCGCCCACGTCCAGCATGAACGCGGTTTTGTCGAAATTCAGGCCGGAGCAGCCGGTCAGAAGCACCCTGCCGCCCTTTTCAAGGTAGGCGTTCAGGCGCGCGGCCAGCTTCTCGCACAAAAGAATCTGATCGGGCAGAATGACGAGCCTGTAGTTCTCAAACGGCGTTTCCTCGTCGATGAAGTCGTACAGGTGCTTGCCCTCCAGCAGCATGCGGCTCGCGCCGGCGTTGCTGTCCGTGCCCGCGCCGTTGCGCCCGCCGCCCAGAACCGCTTCGCAGCTGAGCACGGCGATGTCGGCGAGGTTCTTCGCGCCCTCGCACCATTTTTCCTTCTTCTCCACCAGCTCGTAGGCCCTGCCGATCAGGCGGTAGGTGCTTTCGTTCATCTCGCCGGAGGGATGCATCTGGTCGCCCACGGAAATCGCCGCGCCGCACGCCAGCGAAAGCCCCGTTTCGTAAATCAGCGCGTTGGGATGCTTGAAGCCGCCGAACTCGCCCCACGTGGTGTGGAACTTGCCCGTCATGCCCAGAAACGGCTTGTTCAGCGTGCGCACATACGCCGCGGACATGGGGAAATGGTCGTAGCCCCAGCCGCCGGTGGGCAGGCTTTCCAGCTCCAGATGCGTGTCGTAGCCGGCAATGTCGCGCCGGCCGTGGGCGATGTGCCCGGCGTTGTGGAAGATGGTGGCGGTGCTGGAATACTTGCGCACGGCCTTTTCCACGCGCAGGCAATAGGTTTTATAGACCTCGCGGCCGTGACGGCGCACGTCGTCCATGTTCGTGGGGTCCATACCCTTTTCCAGCATCGACTTCACGCAGCTGCCGCACACGCACATGCGCTCGTTGGAGATGTCCAGAAACACGCCGCAGGGGTTGTAGCGCTCCATGACCTCTTCCACCTGCGAAATGAGCTTGTCGAGATAGGGCGTGTTGTAGCACATCAGGTGATAATGCGCTTCGCTTAAATAGTTGCCGCCCCTGTTGTTCGGGTCGACGTTCAGCCATTCGGGGTGGTCGAGCACCTCTTTTTCGTCCAGACCCGCGGAAATATACACCGGCGCGTTCACGCCGATTTCGCGGCAGGCTTCCAGCTCCGCGCCCAGCAGGTCGAACGTCAGGTTCGGGTGCATGGTGTTGGCCGTGGACGGATGGTACGCCCAGCCGTGGTGGCACTTGGAGAAAACGGTGATGGAGTCGACGTGGCCGAGCTTCAGCGCCTTCTGAAACTGCTCCTTGGAAAAGCGGCCGCCGATGTCCGGGATCAGACCGGAGGTGTGGAAATCCAGATGCACCTGACGAAATCTCATTCGTTGTTCCTCACTTTACGCGTTTTCAAGCACGTTCACGCCGTCGATGAACACGTACTTCATTCTCGTGGCAATCTCAAACGGGCAGCCGTCGGCGATGGCGATGTCCGCGTCCTTGCCCACTTCCAGCGAGCCCACGCGGTCGGCAATGCCGATGTGCTCGGCGGGGTTGATGGTGATGGCGCGGAACGCGTCGAACGGATCCATGCCCGCCTTCACCGCCAGACCGGCGCAGATGGGCAGGTACTTCTGCGGAATGACCGGCGAGTCCGTGATGATGGACACGTGGCAGCCCGCCTTCGCCAGCGCGCCGGGGGTGATCCAGCTCTTGTTCTGAAGCTCAAACTTGCTCGCGTGTCCCAGCGTCGGGCCGACGGCCAGCGGCACGTTTTCCTGCGCCAGCTCGTCCACGATCAGGTGACCCTCGGTCACGTGTTCAAGGGTGATCTTCACGCCGAACTCGTGCGCGATGCGAAGCGCCGTGAACAGGTCGTCCGCCTGATGCGCGTGCGCCTTCAGCGGCAGCTCGCCGCGGATGACCGGCAAAAGCGCCTGCAGCTTCATGTCGAACGCGGGCTTTTTGGACGGATCGTCCTTCGCCGCGTCCAGCTTTTCGGCGTACTCGCGCGCCTTGAACAGCATCTCGCGCAGCTTGGCGGCGGTGCTCATGCGGGAGGAATTGCCCTTGTCGCGATAGCAGCGCTTCGGGTTCTCGCCGAAGGCGCACTTCATCGCGGTTTCCTTCTTCACGATCATGTTGTCGACGCGCACGCCCGCCGGCTTGATGGCGCAGAACGTGCCGCCCAGCACGTTGGAGGAGCCGGGGCCCACGTTCAGGCAGGTAACGCCCGCCTCGCGGGCTTCCTTCAGCGCGTAGTCGCGGGGCTGAATGCCGTCGATGGCGCGCAGGTGCGGCGTGAGAATGTCGCCGTACTCGTTGTAGTCCTGCCCCTCAAAGCCGATGCCCCAGCCGTCCAGACCGATGTGGCCGTGCGCCTCCACAAAGCCGGGCATCACGGTCAGCCCCGCCGCGTCGATCACGTCGCCGCCGTCGGCGATCAGGTTCGGGCCGATTTCAGTGATTTTTCCGTTCTCCACGCGAATGTCCACATACTGCGGCTCGCGATGAATCGCGTCCAGCACTTTTCCGTTTTTGATCACGAACATAATGGAAATCCTCCCCGCTTTTGAATCGCTTCCATTATACAACCCGCTCGCGTGCCGTGTCAACCGGCGATTGCACGCGGACGGCGAAACCGTTTTGCATATTACCTGTCAAGATGTTCAATATCTCGGGCGGAAACTTTGATATTTCCCCTTGACGTTACGAGAGAAGCATGCTAAAATAAACAAAGACCGCGGGACGCACGGTTGGACGTCTCTCAACGTCTGTCGCTCCGCAGGAGCGGCACAGAAAAAGGAGGATACCCCATGAAACGCACGCTCTCTCTGGTACTGGCCGTTCTGATGGTGCTCGCGCTGTTCGGCGCGGCGGCCGAAGACACGAAGAAAGTGGAGATCCGCGTCAACATGCAGGCGGGCACCGGCGTTGCCGAGGCCTGGGCGGCCGTTGAAGCGGGCTACGAAGCCCTCCATCCCGAAGTTGACATCATCATCGACCTCAAGCCCGACGAAGGCTATGCCGATTGGGTAAAGGCGCAGTTCAGCTCCGAGAATCCCGAGGCCGACCTGGTCGCCATCAACCTGGCGGGCCCCGCCGCCTCCGGCAAGAGCCTGAACTTCTTCGAGTACGCCTACAACGAGAGCCCCTACACCGGCAAGGAGTGGAAGGATCAGGTCAACTTCGGTGCCCAGGTTCGCGACATGGCGAAGGGCGAGTGGACCTCCATCAGCCTTCAGTCCGTGCAGGTTCTGTGGTTCTACAACGCCAAGATCTTCGAGGAAGTCGGCGTGACCGCGCCCAAGACGTGGGACGAGCTGATCGATGTCTGCGAGAAGATTCAGGCTGCCGGCTATCAGCCGCTGGCCGTGCCGGGAGACTTCCAGTCCTTCTGGGCCATGCAGCTCGGCTGGATCGCGCAGGCCTATGTCGACCAGACCACCCGCGCGCAGATTGAGTTCGTGAAGGCGCAGCCGGACGACTACTGCTATGATCCCGAAATCGACGCCAACTTCGTCTACGACGTGACCGATCCGTGGAACGACGATCCCGCCTACGTCACCCAGAACGGCCTGCGCTACTGGCAGGCGTTCCGTGACGGCGTGGTTCGCGCCGATTCCGACGGCATCAAGGCCGTATACGCCAACTTCGCCAAGGTGTTCCCGAAGTACGCCGGCGGCGAGAACTTCTTCGGCACCAGCGACGCCGGCTACAAGGCGATGTTCGCGCAGGGCAAGGCTGCGATGATCATCGACGGCGGCTGGAGACTGACCGAGCACGCCCGCGACATGAAGGCGCTGCAGAAGGGCGAAGCCCTGAAGGACGCCGACGGCAACGTCATTGAAAACGCGCAGGTGTTCGAGCTGGGCACCTTCAACATGCCCTCCATGGAAGGCCCCGAATTCCTCGCCCCCGCCCGCACCATCGAGGTGGCCGTCGGCTTCATCGGCGCCATCTCCAAGAGCGTTGAGCACGACGAGGCGGTCGTCGACTTCCTGATGTACTACACCTCTCCCGAAGGCTACGGCGCGTACCTGAGCACCGGTATCGAAAACGGCATGTCCGTCAACGGCCCGGCGCTGGTGGACGGCGTTGAGCTGCCCGAGGAGTACGCCGCGATGTTCGCCAACCTGTCCTTCATCGGCAACTGCCAGAAGGGCTACAACGCCGCCCTCGCCCGCGGCATCGGCGACAACCAGGAAGCCCTGCGCGCCTGGTACGGCTACACCATGGATCTGCTGAACGGCAAGATCGACATCGACACCTGGGGCAAGATGCACCAGGAGAACCAGATGGGTCACCTTGCCGAGGTTCTCGCGGCCAGCAAGATCAATCCCTCTGACCTTGACAACCCCGCCAACGAGCCCACCGGCGAATAATCCCATAGAAACCCATCCGAGGGGAGCGGTTTTCGCTCCCCTCTTTTCACCTCAGGAGGCGCTCAACATGGAGAACACTCGAAAAAAAAGACAGCCGAAGCTCAGGCGAATCACGGCGTATCTGATTCTCGCGGTCGTGCTCACCCTCGCGCTGGGCGCTTCCGTCGCCGCGTATATCGCCGCGGGCGACCGGCTGAATATCGTGAACCGGCTCCCCTATGGAAGCGAGCTTCAGAACAACCGCGTGACGTATTCCCGCGCGCTGAAGTATACCTATCTGGGCACGTATAAGGACACCATCGTCTGCGTGGACGCGGACAACAACGAGGTCTGGCGCTATCCCACCAAGGGCGCGGTGAGCGCCATCGTCTACGATAACGCGAACAATCGCATCATCGCGGGCAGTCAGGGCAAGCGCGTCTACATACTGGACGGCGCGACCGGCGCGGAGATCCGCACGATCGACTGTAAGGCCGTCGTCAATGACATCGACTATAATGAAGAGAGCCGTCGGCTCCTCGTCGCCGAAAAGGTGAACGCGGGCAAGGGCTACGTGAGAATATATACCGACGAGGGCGAGATGATCTCCTCCACGCCGACGATCAGGCCGGCGAACAGCTGCGCCTTTGCGGCGGACTTTCGGAGCTTTTATTATTGCAGCAAGCGCCTGTACCGGGCGGACATGGAGGGCAACGAGCTCGCGAGCGCGACGCTGAGCAAGGATATCTACGCCCTCGACGTGTCCGAGGATACCGGCCGCGTGGTCGCAACCGACGACAACGGCTGGGTGGCGTGCTATGACGGCGAGCTGAACGAGATTTTCAAGGTCGCCATGAACAATCTGGACAGCGACGGCCGCGCCGTTTCCATCACGCGCGACGGCACGATGGTCGCCGCCGGAACCCGCGAGGGCGACGTGTTCGTGTTCGACGAGACCGGCAGGACCATGTTCTACAAGCGCCTGTCCAGCGCGATCGCCGACGTGGTGATCGACGGGGAATACAGCTTCGTCGTGCCGCTGAGCACCGAGCTGTATTCGCTGGATATGTCCGCCGCGGCGAAGCTGTCCATGTATTCGAGCGTGCGCCAGATCGCGAAGACGGCGATGCTTGCGCTGCCGCTTTTCGCGTTCCTCGCGTGGGTGCTGGCGTTCGGCCGCTCCCGGGGCGTGTTCTACGCGTTCTGCAAGTCGACGCACCGGCACCGCACGGCGTACTTCCTGCTGCTGCCGTCGTTCGCGCTGATCATCATCTTCAACTACATTCCCGTGGGACAGGCGTTCTGGTTCGCCTTTACGGACTGGAACCAGAACACCACCTCGATGCGCGACGTGGAGTTCATCGGCCTTGACAACTTCTCCAAGATGCTCAGCGAGGGCTACTTCCTGCTGGGCGTGAAGAACATGCTGATCATCATGGCGTTCAACTTCCTGAAGCTGCTGGTGCCGCTGATCGTGGCGGAGCTGGTGTTCGCCAACGGCAGCAACCGCGCGAGGTACTGGTATCGCTTCCTGCTGGTGCTGCCGATGGTCGTTCCCGGCGTGGTCTCCACGCTGATGTGGAAGCAGATCTACGACCCCGCCACCGGCCTGATCAACAAGGTGCTGGAAATGGCCGGCCGGCCCGACCTCATGCGCAGCTGGCTGGGGCGCGAGGATACCGCGCTGTGGGCGCTGATCTTCATGGGCTTCCCGTGGGTGAACTCGTTCGCGTTCCTCGTGTTCTACGGCGGCCTGATCAACATTCCCGCCGACCTGTTCGAGGCCGCGCGCGTGGACGGCTCCAACCCCTTCTGGAACCTGACGCGCATCCACCTGCCGCTTCTGATGCCGCAGATCAAGATGATTCTGATTCTGACGTTCATCAGCTCCATTCAGGACTACGGCTCCGTGCTGCTGCTGACCGACGGCGGCCCCGGCTTCGCCACCTACGTGCCCGGCTTCGAACTGTACATGAACGCCACGCGGCTGGGTCAGTACGGCTACGCGTGCGCGCTGGGTCTGGTGATGTTCATCGCCATTCTGGCCGGCACCATCCTGAACATGAAAATCAAGACCGACGAGGCCTTAGGCTGAAAGGAGGGAACACCGATGAGTCAGAACCAGATCACGACCCCGACCACGACCCTGCAGAAGGCGCACAAGGCCAAAATCGCAAAGCAGGTGCGCACGGTGTCCTTCCAGACGCTGATCAACGCGCTGACGATTCTCATCGTGCTGCTGGCGTTCATTCCCATCATGCTGATGATCTTCCTGTCCCTGAAGGAGAACATTCAGATCAAGCTGGACTTCTGGGCGTGGCCGAACCCGCCCGCGTGGGAAAACTATTCCATCGCGTGGCAGAAGCTGATCCAGAACATGGTCAACTCGCTCGTGACCGTGGCGGTCGGTACGCTGCTCACCGTCATCCTGTCCAGCGCGTCCGGCTACGTGTTCGCCCGTCTGGATTTCCCGCTGAAGAGCTTCCTGTTCATGGCGATGATGGCGCTGATGATGATTCCGGGCGTTCTGACGCTCACGCCGTCGTTCAAGCTGATGCAGCGCCTGAAGCTGACCGATACGTGGTTCGCGCTGTGGTTCCCGTGGGCGTCGGGCGGGCAGATCATGGGCATGTACCTGTGCCGCACGTTCATCTCCGCGCAGCCCGCGTCGCTGTTCGAGGCCGCGCGCATCGACGGCGCGACGGAATTTCAGGCCTACTACCGCATCGCCATTCCGCTGGCCAAGCCGATTCTGGCGACGCTGACGGTCATGAACCTGATCGGCTTCTATGGCGACTTCATCTGGCCGCTGCTGGTCATCTCCACCAACACCCGGCAGGTCATCTCCGTGGCCGTGCGCGTGTTCCAGACCAGCCAGTCCGCCACTAATATGGGCGCCATGATCGCGGGCTTCGTGATGGCCACCCTGCCGCTCCTGATCATGTTCCTCGCAAGCTCCCGCCTGTACATCGAGGGCATCACCTCCGGCGCGGTGAAGGCGTAAAAAATCCATACGGCGCAAAAAAGAGTCGGCAAACCGCCGGCTCTTTTCGTCTGCCCGTTGGAGCGCGTCCGCTAAAATTGAATTTCCCGCTCCGCGGAGAGCACTTTTGAAGGATAGGGGATTGCCCGCACGAAGCGGTTTTCCCGCTTCAGGCGCTCGAACTGGGGGGTGGTTGAGGTGCACGGGATAGCGGAGGAGGGACATTCTGCCCTGCCGGAACAGGGTCTCGCTGTAGGAATCCTTTTCCAGCGTGCCGGTCATGACGGCGGCGCCGCCGCGCGCGAGCACCTGTTCGGCGATTTTCCGCGCGGGCTCGCCGCGCAGCTGCGGGTCGCTGACGAACACCACGCCCCGCGTCTGTCCGTCGCAGGGCGAAACCGCCGCGTCGATGGAAACCGGCCGGTACCAGAAGCCGCCGGCGCGCTGCTCGGAGAGGTTTTTTAAAAAGAGCGCGTCCGCGGAAAAGGAAACGCCGCGCAGACACTCGGACAGCCGCTTCAGAAGCTCAAGCCCGCGCCCGTATTTCGGCACGGGAAACAGCAAAAGCCCGTGCGCGGACAAAAGCCGTTCCGTCTCCCGCGCGAGCCGGTCGCAGGCCGCTTCATAGGGCGTTTCGTCCAGCCCGTAGGCGCAGTCCAGCACGGCGAGGTCGGCGGTCTGCTCGCGGATGGGGTCGCAGGCGTACACCCGCGCGTCCTCCGTGTAGTCTCCGGAGAAGAGAATCCTTATACTGCGCGTCCGCCAGCGCGAGCCAGTCGGCGTTCAGCTCCGGAACGACGGTGGTGTTGCAGATCACGCCCACCGCGGAGGCGCTGGAGCCGAACAGCGTGCTGTCCGCGTCAATCCAGCCCGGGTTGACCTTCTCGGCGTTGGCGGGCGTGTAGCTTTCCAGCTTGCCCTCGGCCTTCATGCTCAGGCCGTCCGACCACGAGGCGAGAATCACCACGTCGGCCACGGGATTCTCCTGCTCCGCTTCCAGACGGGCGAGGATCTCGCCGGTCGTCCCCTGGAACTGCTCCACCTTCACGCCGGTCTTTCCGTGAACGCCGCGGCCAGCTTGTCGGCCAGACCGGCGGGGCTGGGCATGTAAACCGTCACCTTGCCGGACAGCTTCGCGTCCGTGGTTTCCGTCGCGGCCGGAGTCGTCGCGGACGGGGTCGTTTCATTCGCCGTTTCCTTGCAGGCCGCCAGACCAAGGCACAGGCACAGCGCCAGACATACCATGCGCTTCTTCATGCGGATAAACCCTCTTTCTTCTGAAACGTAACGATTTGAGCCGGATCTATGGAAACGGACAGCCTTTCGCTGGGCTTTGCCTTTCGCCCGCTGAAGAGCGTCCATGTACCATTCTGATAGCGAACGGTGAGCTCATAGGTGTTCCCGAGGTACTGCACCTCCTGCACGGGCAGCTCATAGCGCGGCGCGCCGGAAATCGGCGCGAGAAACGTTCTCCGCGAGCCATCGAGCGTCGCAGCGCTCTTATCCCTCCGTCACGGTCACCGGCGTGTCGGAGAACGCGCGCCAGAGCGCCCGCGCGGCGACGTATATCGGCAGCGTGGGAAACGTTCTTCCCGCGCCGCTGAGCATCGGAAAACGCGTTTCAAAGCATACCCGCTATATCGGCGGCGCGAGAAACGTTCTCCGCGCGCCATCGAGCGTCACAGCGCTCTTATCCCTCCGTCACGGTCACCGGCGTGTCGGAGAACGCGCGCCAGAGCGCCCGCGCGGCGACGTA
>OLOV01002875.1_pt1 | contig 11137 bp, 9 predicted proteins | sample 1672931 | NCBI WGS metagenome assembly OLOV01 (sample SAMEA3136738, study PRJEB25190) | human gut metagenome | biome: human gut; feature: human-associated habitat; material: faeces | place: Austria | collected 2013
AACGAAACTGGCAAGTTGTTCCCAGGAGAAAATATCCAACAAGAATTTCCTTCCGTTTTTGGGCATATTGTATACCTTGTCAAAAAGAAATTTGCCGCAGCTTGGCAAAAACGTGTGCGTCCCGTCGAAATGCAACAAAGCGGGAGAGCATACAGACAAGAATCACAAAAATACCCTCTTTTTGAGCAAGAGAACTTGCAAAACGAACAGGCCCCCACTTTCGGAGAGCCTGCCCAAGAAAGTATTTTCTTTGGAAAATGAATGGAAAAATTGCAGAAACGATCCAAGGGAAAAAAGAGAAAAAAGGTGCCCCGCTCTGGCCGTGGGGACCCAATTAAAACCTGCACGAGATGGCAGGTGGGTCGCCTCCGTGATGCTTCACGCTCCCTTCTTCCAACCCGAAGGCCGGGAGGTCTGCGATCCACACCACGAGACCAGCGTCCCGTTTGAAAAATGTGGGTTTAAAAGTGTCCATTTCCACGCACCGAGCAGGGCTAACCTTGTTCCATGCTGTTGCGGTCTTATTAAGATGTTATGCAGGGGCCTTGGTTATTCTTCCTCGTCCTCGGAAAAAAGTTCCTTCATGAACTCGTTGTAGACAGCGTCGATCTCCTCGTCGCTGTCCAGGGTGCTGAGAAGCTCCTCGCCGTTTTCCATGACGGACTTGAGAATGACCAGACCGAAGTCCTCGGCGGCGGCCTCGTCACCTTCGTCGTCCACGGTGGGGAAGAAGGCCATATAGGTCTGGCCGTCCACCTCGATGGCGTCTACGTACTCCAGCTCGATGTCGTTGCCGTCCTCGTCGGTCAGGGTGATGAAATTAGGGCCGAAATCCTCGCTCATGGGGATGACCTCCTTGATGATGTTATCTGTATTGTACCCGATGACGGAGAAAAAAGCAAGTGGCAGGAGTTGGCGTTTTCTTCCGTTCTCATTACTAAAACGGGGCAAAATAGGGAATAATTACCGAAATGTATAGGGGGCAAAGGCGCTTTTTGACAAAAATAGCTCTTTTTTGGATTTGACAGGTGTGGTAGAATACTCTTTATAGTGGGAATTTATGTGATGCTCACGAAAAGTTATCACGCCTGTTACAGGTTATACACTGAAAAAGAAAGGAAGGTGCCCTGTCTTGAGTGAAAACAAGCGCAGACGTTCGTCCCCGGACTTTATGGGACGACTGAAGCAGAGCGCCCGGCACATACAGCAGGATGCAAAGGAGGGCGCGCGCCGCCTCCAGCACGAAGCAGAGGAGAGGGTGGAGCACATGACCCCCAGGCAGCGCAGCGGCTGGCGGAAGGCGGGCCGGATCATCGGCACGATCGTGCTGGTGGGCGTGCTGACCATGGCCATCTTTGCCGGGATCTTTATGGCATACGTCAACAGTGCCCTGCGGGGGAAGGTGGAGGTGTATCTGGACGAGTTCGAGGCCAGCGTCTCCACGGAGCTGTACTATCAGGATCCGGATACCCAGGAGTGGGTCATGTATCAGACGCTGTTCATGAACGCGGAGGACCGCATCTGGACCGATCTGGACAACATCCCCAAGCACTTGCAGGAGGCGGTCATCGCCATTGAGGACAAGCGCTTTGAGACCCATCACGGCGTGGACTGGAAGGGCACGACCCGGGCTATTTTCCGCACCCTGACGGGAAGCAGCGTGCAGGGCGGCTCGACCATCACCCAGCAGCTCATCAAGAACGTCACCGGCAACAACCAGGTGACGGTGAAGCGCAAGGTGACGGAGATCTACCAGGCGCTGGAGCTGGAGAAGCGGTATGAGAAGGACGAGATCCTGGAGGCGTACCTGAACGAGGTGTTCTTCGGGCGGCGCTGCTACGGCGTGGTGACGGCATCCAAGAAGTACTTCAACAAGGACGTGAGCGAGCTGACGCTGGCGGAGAGCGCCAGCCTGGTGGCCATCACCAACAACCCGTCCCGGTTTGACCCCATCCGCAACGACTGGACGCGGGAGAACAACCGGGAGCGGCAGCTGCTGGTGCTGGAGGCCATGCTGGAGCAGGGCAAGATCGACGAGGCCACCTATGAGGCGGCCAAAAACGAGGATGTGGTGTTCTCCGACGGCTACACCATCACCGGCAAGTACGTGGGCGGCGACCCGGACAAGCTGAGCCCCACGGAGGATACCACGGACGAGACGGACACCGACACCGCTGCCGACGAGGAAGAGGAGAATCTGCTCCCGGCGGAGAACTCCTGGTTCACCGACGCCTTGATCGACGACGTGGCGGAGGCGCTGGTGGAGAAGCTGGGCCTGACGGATAAGGTGAACAGTGACACCGGTAAGACCGTGTCGGCGTACGAACAGGCTGTCAATATGGTCTACGGCAAGGGCTATAAGATCTACACCACACAGAACCCCAAGTTCCAGAAGATCGCGGAGGACGTGTGCTATGATCTGGACAACATCCCCTACACCGCCAGCTACACCGACAGCGAGGGAAATAAGAGCACGGATCAGCTGCAGATCGCGCTGACGATCGTCGATCCCACCAACGGCTACGTGGTGGCCATGATCGGCGGCGCAGGCGAAAAGCGGGCCGACCGGGGCTGGAACTGGGCGGTGAACGCACGGCAGTGCGGTTCTGCCATCAAGCCCCTGTCCACCTACGCCCCGGCGCTGGATGACGGCACGATCAACGGCGCAAGCGTTATCGACGACTATCCCATGCTGCTCAACGGCGACGTGTGGCCGCGGAACTTCGACTGGCGCTATCGCGGGCTGACGGCGCTGCACACGGCGCTGGCCCAGTCCCTGAACACCTGCGCGGTGCGGACGAACCTGGCCTACGGCGTGGGGCGCTCCTACGACTTCCTGGTGGATAAGCTGGGATTTGAGAACCTGACGTTTACCGACTCCCAGCAGGTGGGCAACATGGCGCTGGGCGGCTTTGAGAAGGGCGTGACCACGGAGGAGATGGCGGCGGCCTTTGCCACCTTCGTCAATGAGGGCATCTACACCAAGCCCCGGACGTTCATCCGGGTGGAGGACGCCAACGGCAACGTGATACTGGAGAACGAGGCCCAGTCCAACGTGGCCATCAAGAACACCACGGCGGCGATCATGAATAAGCTGCTGCAGGAGGTGGCGCGGGTCGGCACGGGCAACGAGGCCCAGTTCAGCGGGATGCACATCGCCGGCAAGACCGGTTCGACCAACAGCAACAAGGAACGCTATTTCGTGGGCTATACGCCCTACTACACCTGCGCTGTGTGGGCGGGCTATCAGCACAACCAGCAGATCGTGGCCAGCGGCAACCCCTGCTCCGCCATCTTCCGCAAGGTGATGAGCGCCATCCACGAGGATCTGCCGGATAAGGACTTCTTCTCCTGCTCCGGACTGACATCGGTGTCGGTCTGCGCCGACAGCGGTATGCTGGCGTCGGAGAACTGCGCTCTGGACGTGCGGGGCAGCCGGGTCTATACGGCGCTGTGCGCCACGGACAACGCGCCTACCACCGTCTGCACCATGCATACGTCGCCCACCTATACCGCCAACATGACGGATGAGGACGGCAATGTGACCACCGTGGTCGGTTCGCTGCTGAACTACCAGCGCGAGCTGATCGAGGGCCATGAGGACATCGTGGTGGAGGACGCCTTCATGATGGTGGGCTACGGCGGGTTCTTTGGCGACGACCAGAACAACAACGCCAATATGCCGGGCGCGCCGGAGGAGGACGACGTGGGCAACGACCGGGACGATGGCGGACCGACGGAGACAGACGATCTGCCGCCGGATATGGGCGGATTCTTCGGATAAGAGAAATATGAAAAAGCCTGTGACCGGGAGGTCACAGGCTTTTTTGGTGGGGAGGGGGACACTGAGTTTGTGCAATGTGCATAATGTATATAGTGGTAAATTGTGTGAAATGATGAGTTTTTTGGCAAAAAGGCGGTTGACTTTGGAAATCGACTTTGCTACAATGTGCCCATCACATTTGAAGCGAAGGGAGGCGGCCGCCATGACCCGCACCATGAACCGCAAGATGAATACCATGATGACCGCCGCCTGCGCCGGTGCTGCTTCCTGCTGCGCCTGTGCCGCTTCTCATACTGTCATTCTGTCCGTGCTGGGCGCCATGATTATGGCGTCCATTATTATTTGCGCTCTGCTGCTGGTCGTCGTACTGGCCGGCTTTACGCATACGCCATTGGCACGGATAACCGCATGACACGCTGATACATGATACAGCAAAGCGGCTCCGCCAGTTGGCGGGGCCGCTTTTTTGTATACCTCCGGCAGAGCCGAAGGACAATAATTCCTCAAAAAATGCAAAGGAGAACGAAATCATGAAAAAGAGAGTATTTGCCATGTTGATGGCCTGTGTGATGGCGTTGAGCCTGATGGCCTGCGGCAGCAAGAGCGACAGCGGCGACGCCGGCAATAACGGCGGGGACAGCGGTGTGGAGACCATTAAGCTGGGCGGCGTAGGCCCGCTGACCGGAGGCTATGCCAACTATGGACTGTCCGTGCAGCACGGTGCGCAGCTGGCCGTGGATGAGATCAACGCCGCAGGCGGCGTGAGCGGCAAGCAGCTGGAGCTGAGCTTCCAGGACTCCCAGGGCGATCCCGAGAGCGCTGTGGCGGCCTACGGCAAGCTGATGGACTGGGGCATGAACGTATTCCTGGGCGGCGTGCTGTCCGGTGAGACGGCCTCCGTGGTGACGGCGGCCAAGGCGGACGATGTGTTCATCATGGAGACCACCGGCTCTGCCGACAAGTGCATCGACGGCAACGACAAGGCCATCCGTGTGTGCTTCTACGACTCCTATCAGGGCACGGCCGCGGCGGACTATCTGAACGACAACCAGCTGGCCACAGAGGTGGGTGTGTTCTATCAGAGCGACAACGACTACTCCGCCGGCCTGTATAACGCCTTTGTGGCCGAGTGTGCCAAGACCGGCGTGACCATCAAGGAGACTCAGACCTTTACCACCGCCACCAACACCGACTTTTCCACCCAGGTGAACGCGCTGGTCAACGCCGGCGTGAAGGTGGTGTTCATCCCCATCTATGCCGAGGAGGCTTCCACGTTCCTGACCCAGGCCAAGGGTAAGTTCGCGGAGGATGTGTACTTCTTCGGTGCGGATGGCCTGGACGGCATCCTGGGCAAGGTGAGCCAGGACGTGACCATCGCGGACAACGTGCTGATGATGACCCCCTTTGCCGCTGACTCTACTGCCGCCAACGTGCAGGCCTTTGTAAAAGCCTACGAGGCGAAGTACAGCGCCACCCCCGACCAGTTCGCAGCGGACGCCTATGACGCCGTGTACGTGGTGAAGGCCGCTGTGGAGGCCGCCGGCGGCAGCGTCTCCGGCGCTGACTTGGCCGCGGTGATGACCTCCCTGACCGTGGAGGGCGTGACCGGTACGATGACCTGGACCGCAGACGGCAACACCAACAAGGCCGCCAGCGCCATCCTCTACAAGGACGGTGTGGGCACGCTGTTCGGCCAGAACGCAGCGTAAACCAGCTTTCATTCTACCTTCCTCACATAGCCGACTGCCCTCCCGGCTTCGCGCCGGGAGGGCGGGACAGGCGCAACGCAGATGACGCAAAGGAATGACGACTATGACGAATTTGATACAAACCTTGATAAGCGGTCTGAGCCTGGGAAGCATCTACGCGCTGATCGCGCTGGGCTACACGATGGTCTACGGTATCGCCAAAATGCTGAACTTCGCCCACGGTGACGTGATCATGGTGGGCGCATACAGCGGCATTGTGGCGGTGGCGCAGCTGGGGCTGTCTCCGTGGGTGACGGTGATCGTCAGCATCGCGGTGTGCGCGGTGCTGGGCGTGGTCATCGAGTTCTGCGCCTACAAGCCGCTGCGGCAGGCAGCCCCCCTGAGCGTGCTCATCACCGCCATCGGCGTCAGCTACTTTTTGCAGAACCTCGCACTGCTGCTGTTCGGTTCCCAGCAAATGGCCTATCCCACCCTCATCCGGCTGGGGCAGGTCAGCGTGGGCGGCGTCACCATCGATGGCATCACCATCCTCACCCTGCTGGTCACGGCGCTCATCATGGTGGTGCTTTCCTTCTTCATCAATCACACCCGGCTGGGCAAGGCCATGCGTGCCGTCAGCGAGGATAAAGCCGCCGCTTCCCTCATGGGCATCAGCGTCAACCGCACCATCGCCCTCACCTTTGCCATCGGGTCGGCGCTGGCGGCCGTCGCCAGCATCTTCTACGGGATGTCCTACGTCTACATCAAGCCCACCACCGGCGCCATGCCCGGCATCAAGGCCTTTACGGCGGCGGTTTTCGGCGGTATCGGCTCCATCCCCGGCGCCATGCTGGGCGGCATACTGCTGGGCCTGATCGAGCAGATGTCCAAGACGTATATCTCTACCCTGTGGGCGGACGCCATCGTGTTCGCCGTGCTGGTGGTCGTGCTGGTGGTCAAGCCCACGGGCCTGCTGGGCAAGCCCATGCAGGAGAAGGTGTGAGGTGAAGGAAATGCAGCTGACACAGAAAAAAAGACAGCGCACGGACCTGCTGACCGTGGCGGCGGTGGCCGCACTGTTTGTGGTAATGGCGGCGCTGCTGTATACCGGGCATCTGACCCGGCAGGTAACGAATATGCTGGTGCCCGTTGCGGTGTACATCGTGATGGCGGTGTCGCTGAACCTGGTGGTGGGCCTGCTGGGCGAGCTGAGCCTGGGCCACGCGGGCTTCATGTCCGTGGGACTGTTCTCCGGGTGTCTGGTGGCGATCGCGCTGCACACCACCGCCCTTCCGCTGGGCGTACGCCTGCCGGTGAGTATGCTGGCGGGCGGCCTGATGGCGGCGGTTTTCGGACTGCTGGTGGGACTGCCGGCCCTGCGGCTGCGGGGCGACTATCTGGCTATCGTGACGCTGGCCTGCGGCGAGATCATCAAGAACATCATCACAAACCTGAACATCACCGGCGGCGCGCTGGGTCTGGACACCTCCTCCATCTACGCCGGGGCGAAGGACCTTCTCCCCTACGGCGCGGTGCTGGTGCTGCTGACGGTGGCGGTGATGCTGAACCTGAAGCGCTCCAAGTACGGCCGGGCCATCATGGCCATCCGGGACAACCGCATCGCGGCGGAGTCCGTGGGACTGAACGTGACGTGGTACAAGCTGGCGGTGTTCGTCATTGCGGCATTTTTCGCCGGGTGTGCCGGCGTGCTGTACGGCCACTCGCTGGCCAACATCAAGGCGGCGGCCTTCGACTATAATATGTCCATTGAGATCCTGGTCATCGTGGTGCTGGGCGGCATGGGCAGCGTGCCCGGCTCGGTGGTGTCCGCCATTGTGCTGACGGTGCTGCCGGAGGCGCTGCGGGAGGTGGCGGACTACCGGATGCTGGTGTACGCCATCGTGCTGATCCTGGTGATGCAGGCCACCAACAATCCGACGATGAAGCGGTTCTTCGGCTCTGCCCGTGAGAGGCTGACCCCCAAGAGAAAGGAGCGTGCGGCGCTGTGAGCGGGAAAACGAAATTGGTGCAGCGGCCCTCCTCGGTGCTGCTGCCGGAGCGGGACATCGACAAGTCCCCGGTGCTGGAGTGCGTGGGGCTGGGCGTGACCTTCGGCGGCCTGAAGGCGGTGGAGGACTTCGACCTGACCATCGGCAGGACGGAGATCGCGGGGCTGATCGGGCCTAACGGCGCGGGCAAGACCACGGTGTTCAACCTGCTGACGAAGGTGTATCAGCCCACGGCGGGGGCGATCCTGCTGGACGGCAAGGACACCCACAGCATGACCACGGCGCAGGTGAACAAGGCGGGCATCGCCCGGACGTTCCAGAACATCCGGCTGTTCAGCGACCTGACGGTGGCGGAAAACCTGATGGTAGCTATGAACGACTCGGTGCGCTACGGGCTGGCGGGGAGCATCCTGCACTTCCCACGGTACGCCCGGGAGGAGCGCATCGCCCGGGAGCGGACGGAGGAGCTGCTGAGCATCTTTCACATGGAGAGCCACGCCGACGAGCGGGCCGGGTCACTGCCTTACGGCGCCCAGCGGCGGCTGGAGATTTTGCGGGCGCTGGCGTCCAACCCGTGTCTGCTGCTGCTGGACGAGCCGGCGGCGGGCATGAACCCGTCGGAGACGGCGGAGCTGATGGAGAACATCCGGAAGATCCGGGATATGTTTCAGATCGCGGTGCTGCTCATCGAGCACGACATGAGCCTGGTGATGAACATCTGTGAGGGCATCTGCGTGCTGAACTTCGGGCACATCATCGCCAAGGGCACGCCGGCGGACATTCAGGCCGATCCGGCGGTCATCGAGGCGTATCTGGGCAGGAAAAAGGAGGCGAGGGCATGAGCACCGTTTTGCAGGTGGAGAGCATCAATGTGTACTACGGCAGCATCCACGCGGTGAAGGACGTGTCCTTCCGCGTGGAGCAGGGCGAGGTGGTGACGCTGATCGGCGCTAACGGCGCGGGCAAGTCTACCACGCTGAACACCGTGGCGGGGCTGCTGCACAGCCGGACGGGCAGCGTGCGTTTTATGGGCGAGGAGCTGCGGCACGTGCCCGGACACAGGCTGGTGGGGCGGGGTATGGCCCTCGTGCCGGAGGGACGGCGGATCTTCCAGCAGATGACCGTGCAGGAGAACCTGGATATGGGCGGCTACTGCCGGGGCGGCGACCTGAGCGCGGATATGGAGCGGGTGTATGAGCGGTTTCCCCGGCTGAAGGAGCGGCGCAGGCAGGTGGCCGGGACGCTGTCCGGCGGCGAGCAGCAGATGCTGGCTATGGGCCGGGCGTTGATGAGCCATCCCAAGCTGCTGATGCTGGACGAGCCGTCCATGGGGCTTGCACCGCTGTTGGTGGAGCAGATATTCGAGATCATCCGGCAGCTTCACGCCGACGGCACCACCATTTTGCTGGTGGAGCAGAACGCCCAGGCGGCGCTGGCTGTGGCGGATCGGGGGTACGTGCTGGAGACGGGACGTATCGTCACCGAGGGAAGCGGCGCGGCGCTGTTAGAGAGCGACGCCATCAAGAAGGCGTATCTGGGCGGGTGAGGGTATGCCGCAAAATAAAAGACCGCCATCTCAGTGAGCGAACGGCTCTCCTTGAGATGGCGGCCTTTTTATACGCGGTCAGATCGTACGCCTGCTGTTATCTGGCGTTGTAGGCGGCGATGCCCTTGGCCAGCAGGTCCATGGCCCGCTCCAGGGCCTCCTGCTTGAGCACGTAGGCGATGCGGATCTCGTTCTTGCCCTTGCCGGGGGTGGCGTAGAACGGCTCGCCGGGGGCGAACATCACCGTGTCGCCGTTGTCGTCGAATTCCTCCAGCAGCCACTTCTGGAACGTGTCGGCGTCGTCCACCGGCAGGGCGGCCATGACGTAGAACGCGCCCTTGGGGCACTCGCAGACCACGCCGGGGATCTGGTGGAGCTTGCGGATGACAGTGTCGCGGCGGCGCTTGTACTCGTCGCGGACGGCGGCGAAGTAGTCCGGGCCCACGGTATACAGGGCGGCGGAGGCCACCTGGTCGATGGTGGGGACGGAGAGGCGGCACTGGGCGTACTTCATGGCCTGGGCCATCAGCTCCTTGTTGCGGGAGATGAGGCAGCCGATGCGCGCGCCGCAGGCGGAGAACCGCTTGGACACGGTGTCGATGACGATGACGTTTTCGGCGGCATCGGCGAACTGGCCCATGGATTGCAGGGGCTCGCCGGCGTAGACGAACTCGCGGTAGGCCTCGTCGCCGATGATGAACAGGTCGTGGGCCTTGGCGATGTCCACCATCATGCGCATCTCCTCGGGGGTCAGGACGCAGCCGGTGGGGTTGCCGGGGTTGGTGACCATGATGGCGCGGGTGTGCTCGTTGATCTCGGCCTCCACCTTGGCCCGGTCAGCGTAGTGGTAGCCATCGTGGGGGGAGGTGGGGATGGGGTGGATCTTCGCGCCGCAGGTATAGGCCATGGTGTTGTAGTTGGGATAGAACGGCTCGGGAATGAGAATCTCGTCGCCGTCGTCCAGGATGCAGTTCATGGCGATCTGCAAAGCCTCACTGCCGCCGTTGGTGATGAGAATGTCACCCTTTTCAAAGTGCATATCCAGATCATCGTAGTACTTCTGGATGGCGTCGATGAGGGCGGGGATGCCGGGGGAGGGGGCGTACTCCAGCACCGGCAGGTCGAAGTGCTTCACGGCGTCAAAATACGCCTTGGGCGTTTCAATGTCCGGCTGGCCGATGTTCAGATGGTAGATCTTCTTGCCCTTGGCCTCGGCGGCCACGGCGTAGGGGTGGAACTTGCGCATGGGCGAGAGCCCGCATTTCAGGACCTTGCTGGAAAACTTCATACTGTATCCTCCTTCACCTTTTGTGGCATTATAGTAGCGCTTTTTCAGCCGATTTTCAATAGGAAAATGAAAAAAGGGCCGCCCGAAGGCGGCCCTTTTATGGTCAGTTCATCTGACGGCGGCGGGACAGGTTCACGGTGCCGTCGGTCATGGAGTTCAGGGAGTCCAGACTCCTGCCTGTGCCCTCGGCCACGCAGGAGATCGCCCCCTCGGCCACCACGGTGTGGATGCCGGTGCGGGCCTCGATGAGCTTGTCAAAGCCATCCACCAGGCTGCCGCCGCCGGTCATGACGATGCCGTTGTTGGAGATGTCGGCCACCAGCTCCGGCGGGGTGCGCTCCAGCACGCCGTGAACGGCCTCCAGGATGCGCTCCACCGGCTCTTCAAAGGCCTCCAGCATCTCCGTGGAGCTGACGTTGATGACCTTGGGCAGGCCGGTCATCAGGCAGCGGCCCTTGATCTCGATGGTGCTCTCCTGCTCCTTGGGGAACACGCAGCCGATCTCCATCTTCATCAGCTCGGCGGTGCGTTCGCCCACCAGCACGTTGTGCTTGCGGCGCATATACTTGACGATGGACTCGTTGAACTGGTCGCCGGCCACCTTGATGGAGGCGCTCTCCACCACGCCGCTGAGGGAGATGACGGCGATGTCGCTGGTGCCGCCGCCGATGTCCACCACCATGTGGCCGTCGGGCTTGGAGATGTCGATACCCGCGCCGATGGCCGCCGCCACAGGCTCTTCGATGAGGTACACCCGGCGCACACCGGCCTGGATGCCGGCGTCCACCACGGCACGCTCCTCTACCTCGGTGATGCCGGAGG
>OLOV01002876.1_pt1 | contig 11130 bp, 6 predicted proteins | sample 1672931 | NCBI WGS metagenome assembly OLOV01 (sample SAMEA3136738, study PRJEB25190) | human gut metagenome | biome: human gut; feature: human-associated habitat; material: faeces | place: Austria | collected 2013
TTGACTTCCCGAACGAGGAGGGCAAACCGTATAAATCGAGTGGCGGAGCTATGGTATGGAATGATAAGCTGAAGCGTGAGATACCCTCTTGCTTTGAGGTTGTTAATATGGGAAAATTATGCGATTTTAGGAATGGCATAAATTATTCTAAAGACGAAACAGGCAATGATTACCAAATTGTAAATGTGCGTAATATATCTTCTTCAAGAATATTACTTGATGGAGAAGATTTTGATGTAATAACAGTGCCGACATCAAAAGCGGAAAACTATGTATTAAAGCCTGATGATATAATAATTGCTCGAAGTGGTTGCCCAGGTTCAACGAGGTTACTCTTATCGTCAGCAAACACTCTTTTCTGTGGTTTTATTATATGTTGCTCTCCCAATGATTGTAGTATGCGCAATTACTTGGTATATTGCTTAAAACAATTAGAGGGAACAAATGCAACGACCTCTGGTGGGTCTATTTTACAAAATGTTAGTCAAGATACCTTGAAAGGATTACATGTTATTGTTCCAAAAAAACAGATTATTGATAAATTCAACAAAACAATAGAATTAATATTTGCTCGTATGCTTAACTGCTTAAAGGAGAGCAAAGCTCTAACTAAGCAGCGCGACGAGCTCTTACCCCTCCTGATGAACGGTCAAGCCACGGTAAATTCGGACTAACGTCCGCATTTACGGCTGCGCCTCGGCATAGCTCAAACTGCGTTTGGCTCTGCGCTCGGCTTGCACGTAAATTATCATTTATCAGACGATTGACGTTTACCTTAGTGCAAAATGATAGTATCATATTGCCGATACACGCCTCCTCTGCTAAAGAGAGTTTCGGAATGGAGTATCGCATTATCTGATCCCTATCTCCACGAGGCATCTTGCTACCCTTTTTCCCTTTCATAACATAGTCGTAAAAAGTGTCTTGAAGTAACAATGCGTATAGAAATTCTTGAGAATGACCAGATTTCGCCCGAAAGACAAGGACATCAGCAGAAGCTCCACCTTCCCTATCGGCGAACCAAATTTTCTTAAGATATGGACGAATATTAGCGACTAAAACATCGCCACACTTATAGTGAGTAAGAGCACACTTCTGCGGAGGAAGATTTTGCGCGACACATCGTCCTTCTTTATTCGGAAGTAAAGAGTCTGTTGTAACATAATCAGTGAGCAGTACATTCTCCAGTGGAATTTTATCTGTCACAAAATATGCAATTTCGCACAATTGACACAACTGTAATCCCATTTCTTAATATTTTGCAAATCAAATAATTCTTTTTACCTTTGCCATTGGATTTTCAAAGCAAGGAGAGGCAAGCTCCAAGCTGATAGAATAACAGGGTTTGAATTTAATATTCTGCCCTGTTTTTTTAGTATAACGGGCGAAGTAATCTTTCACTAAGCCGCTTTCAGCTTCCAATCTTGCTATCAAACATTTTGTTAAATGAAAATCCAAATTACTATCAGCTTGGAAAAGCGCCTTGATGATGATCACAAGGAAGCTTTTCGTAAACAAGTACTTGTCCGCGGCCACTTTAGAGTGATCAGAGGCAAGAAAGTTTATGTAATGGCCCACTACCGCAAAAAGTAGGTGAGTATTAGCTTCATCTCGTCCGTTAGAGAGTCGCCGCTCGTAAGATTGGCGACTCTCTTTTTTCTCATTCATTGAATTTAAGACTATCAAGTTGCTTCATTATCTCTGCTTCCAGCCGGTGACTTTCTTCAAACTGCGCTGTAAGCTCAGCTTTATAACCGGCCATCCTCTTGTTGAATTCCTCTGCGGTAATATCCACATAATCAATCTTGATATCGAAGTACTGCCCGGCGGAAAGGGAATAACCTTTCTCCTTAATCTCGTCATAGGTCACTGCAACGGAGAAATCATCGACGCTCTCCTTGTTCTGAAACACCTTCACAATCTTATCCACCTCGAAATCCCTCAAGCGTCGTTTCTGATTACTGCCTTCCTTGTACTCTTCTCCAAGCTTGCTTGCATCGATTAGGATGACCTTGTCAGAACTTGCACTTTTATCGAAAAAGAGTACCGAAACATTAGTTCCCGTGGTAGCGAAGACATTAGACGGCATTGACACGCAGCCATAGACAATCCTTTCGTTCACAATTTTCTCCAGAATCCTTTTCTCCACCCCGCTCTTGGAAGTAATAAATCCAGTAGGAATGACAATCGCTCCTTTACCCGTCGATTTCAGAGAATTGATGACATGCTGGATGAAACAGGTATAGATGGCCATCTTCGGCTTTGCCGGATCTATCTTGGATACTGCATTAGGAACTCCGGCCCAGAACCTGACTCCGTCAGATGCCAAGGTATCCCTATATTCTGGAAAATCAAGTTTGAACGGAGGATTAGACACGATGAAATCAAACTTCTTCAACGTACCGTCAGGATTTCTGTGCGATGGTTCAAGGAGGGTGTTTCCCTGCACAACATTGGGGAGCGAAGCCGCGAAGTTGTTAAGAATCAAGTTAAGACGTAGCATCTCACTGGATTTTTCGGAAATATCCTGGCTGTAGATTGTACAGCGATCTTCTCCGATCTGGTGTGCAAGAGCCATAAGCAGTGTTCCCGTTCCAGCTGACGGATCGTAGCAGGTCACACCTCGCAGTTCAGCGTTGTCCCCTACAAGAAGCCTTGCCATTACTTGAGCGATAGCTCTCGGAGTATAATACTCAGCGTATTTTCCGCCTCCCGCATTGTTGAAGCCCTTGAGAAGATGCTCGAACACTCTTGAGAAGAAATCATATTTTTCGGTAAAGACATCTTCAAAATTGAACGAAGCCACTTTGCGCATCAGCGACTTTGCGAACTCGTCTCGTTTCTGCGTGTCAGTCACATAGGATGTAACAGCCGAAAAAATATTCACACGGCTCTTTCCAGACGTGGAAACCGAGAACGTATCAGAATTAATCTTTGCGATGTCAATAAGCGTCGCATCTAAAAGGGTAGAAAAATCGCCCTTACCTGTGGCGTTGTAGAGATGGGCAAGAGTGTGCTCAGGCTTCAGTCTCGGCACCGAAGAAGGAAGATAGCTGAACAGGTCTTCCACCTCCTCGTCTGTAAATGTGTCATATTCGGCATCCCATTTTTCCGCTCTCCTCAACCGCTCTCCATAGACCTTGTCCTTCTTGGCTTCATAACCGAACTTGTCATTGAAAAATTTATAAAGGAAGATTTCTATGACAATTTTATATTCACTTCCTGTTCCCGCAAGACCGAACTCTGCCGTTGTACTCTTGAGTGAATCAATCAAGGCTACCGTTGACTCTGTAATGTTTATATCGCTCATTTATAGATAGTTTCTCTGTTGAAAATATTCTGCTGTAATAAGATTGTTGATGAATTTGCGGTCAGAAAGCGTGGCCGGTATGCCCATATCAACCAACTTGGAGCCGATAATAGCAAGCACATCCCTTTTGAAGGCATCCTCATTGTCGACAATATGGGAATTAAGGTATATCATATTGTCTATCTGCGACTTCATTTGTGACAAATTCTCTGCGATTTCGTATTCTCCGGAAGAGATTATAGGCTTCTCCCTCTTCGCATTCTCCTCTTCAATTCTCTTGTGGATACGCACAAAACGCTCGTCACCCCTATACTTCTTCTTCAGAAGATTATTGCGCCGGTTGATTTCACGGATTTTTGCCATCACGGTATCCATATACTCGATGCTTTCCTTCGCCTCCGCCGTGTTTTGTGGTACGAAGCCCTTCTTACGGAAGTATTCGCGGAACTGGTCGGCAAGAATCACATACTTATCCTCTCCCTTGTCAAAATTAGCCTCAAATTCAGCCTGTACCTTGTCGCAACGCTCACGGATGTCATTCACGACTATTCTCATTTCCTCCGGGACACCTTTCTTGAACTCAAAATCGAGTTCGGAGAGAGCAATGTTTATGATGCCCGAAACATCAGCCATATGCTCGGTGTTTTCCATCAAATTGATGCGTTCGATACGGTGACTTACCTCCGAAATCAGAGTTGGAATGCCGACTACCGCCAGTTTTTCAACCTTTGACTTAAGCTCCTCGTCACCGAATGCCCTGACCTGATTGATTATAGCCTTCGCTTCATTAAGAGTGGAACGGAGTGCATAGAGAGCGTCCTTGCTACTGATTTCGTCAAGCTCCTTGCGAAAATCCTCCGGGTTCTCACATGTGAAGTTGAAAAGGATATTCTTTATCTCCTTCATCTTGGAGATAACAGCCTCTTTGTCCTCGATAATCACATTACCTACTGGTGCATCGACTGGGACATCCGCCGTATCCACAGTGCGGTTCAACTCCCTTAGATAACGGTCGTTGGTCGTCTCAAAGTTTTCCTTTATATCGACAAAATCAACCACGTAGCCATATTTGAAGTCCTTGTATGGACGATTGACCCTTGTAAGCGCCTGCAACAAGTCGTGTCCGTCAAGGCTCCTGCCGAGATAGAGCTTTTTGAGCCTCGGCGCATCGAAACCTGTAAGAAGCATCTGGTTGACAATCAGCACATCTACTGACATCTGCTTCTTAAACCCTTCGATATAGGCCTTTCTCTCAAGTTTGTCGCCTTCATCATGCAATATAAGAGAAGCCTTGAGAGGCTTCTTGGGAGAACCATATGAAATCATCGGGTCTTCGAGCATCATCAGTTTTTCTTCCTGCTTCTTCTCGACATACAGAGACCGTGAGAATCTCTCCTGCCACAGACGATACATTTCTCTTGCCTGTGGATTTGTCCTGCAAACTATCATCGCACCGATACTTTCATCATCCTGTTCCTTGCGGAAACGGCGGAAGTCGGTGATTATGTAGTCAAGAAGAGCATTAAGATAACTATCGTGCTCAAGGATTTTGTTCTTGTCAATGTCGCTCTTCTTGATTTCCACACCTCCGGCCAACTTGTCCAATATGCTTTTTATCTTTTCCTTATAGACCGTTTCTATAGGCTCGCGCATCAACTTCAGGGTATATCCGTCAGAGATTGATTTGTCGTAGTAATATGTGTCAATGTAATTACCGAAAACGCGCCAAGACTCTCTTTCTTCCTTAAGAAGAGGCGTTCCTGTTAGAGCTATCTTTACGGCATCCTTATCAGCTTCAAGCAGGTTTGCAAGGAAACTCCCCTCTGGATTGTAGCCCCTATGCGCTTCGTCTATAAAGAACACCCGTTGAAGAGATGTGCTGTAACTGTTGTCCAACTGTATCTTCTCAGAGTCTTCCTTGAATTTCTGTATGTTGACGACCATTATCTCAGGCTTGCCCACGCTGTTCTCCACAGGGTCGATGCTTCTGAAATCTTTCATCAGTTCATTCCTGCTGTTCGCAGTTCTTACAATCAGTCCTCTCGCTGCAAATTCATCGCTTGCCTGTTCCATAAGAGCGATGCGATCAACGATGAAATAGAATTTCACGGCAGTCTGCCTCTGAGCATAAAAATCCGTAAGGCTTCGCACGGAATAGTATGCGAGTGCGGTCTTACCACTCCCTTGAGTATGCCAGATGATACCGCTTTTGACTCCAGCGGCTAATTTTCTCCTGATGGCCAAAGATGCGAACTGTTGCTGATAACGCATCACGTGCTTTTCCAAAGAAACCTTCTTGCTGCCGTTGTCTTCTTCCGTCGTCTTGTTCACGTAGGCAAAACCATATCGGAGGAGAAACAGGAAACGCTCCTTGCTCAACATCGATGTCAGAATCCTGTTGGTAGGAGTAGATGGTTCTTTATTAGTCTGATAGTCAGGAAGATTTTTAATAACTACACAGTTGCGATGCTTGAGAACCCTTTTCTCAAGTTCCTCTGAGACCTCTTCATAAGGATAAGAAGAGACAAAGTTTTTGTCTGCCTCGCGAAAGACATTGAAGAACGCCTTATTCTCTGAGATGCAGCAATAAAAAGCCCCTTGAATCGGAACACGGTTGTCGTTATCATATTCTTGATTATTGGAGAAAATCATCAACTGCGTGATGTTGATAAAGCGCCTGAATGCCTTGTTGGACATTCTCTTGTTGATTCTGTCTCTTTCAGCGAGAATTCCATCGTGATTATTCGGTTTCTTGACTTCAATGAAGGCAAGCGGAAGCCCATTCACAAAACAAGTTATGTCTGGACGGAAACTGTCACCAGTGTCAGAATTCTCACAGGTAAATTCCGTGGTTACGTGCCACTCGTTATTGTCAGCATTCTCGAAATCGACAAGTTTAAGACCACTGTTGGCAGAGAGTATGGTATAGAACTCTTTGCCCAGATCATCATTCCGAAGCATTCCGACTATCTTGTCAAGCATCTGATGGCTTCCAGTCTCATCCAATTCGGGATTCAATCGCCTGAGTGAGCGAAGAAATATGCCGGTCAGAATGTTTGTGTCAGGATTATAATCTGAAATGTCATCGAGATAGGTATATCCCAGACGACATAAGTGCAATGCCGCCGGCACTTGCACGCGAGTGTTTTCCGTAAAGCTGTTCATTTCCTATCATCAATCTTGCCAATTTACAAATTTAGCAAATTTTACCGACATTGAAGACAATCACTTCTGGTACCTCAAGATAATTATGGAGTATTAACGGAAATGATCGTTGTCATCACATTACTGCGTTTCTGGCGTAACAGATAGATAATAAGTCCATTGTAAATTATTACTTTGTGATAAAGACGGTCATTTGATGTAATAGTCAGCAGCCCCTTGCTGGTTGTCAATCTGACAAGTAAACTAGACAAACAATCTTCTTAATCGACAAAATTACCCTAAAAAGCACCTCTTATCCGACAAAATTGCTTATTTTTGTTATCAACACCACTGTTGTTGGAAAAATTTCAATGAGGTTATTATTGTAAAAGCTTCGACTATCCACCCGTTACTAATCACTATAAGACGCAGAACTATCACATATCATGTTATCCGCCATTCCAACACTCCCCTGCTGCTGAACAATTTAATCGACATCTACACTGTGAAAAGATGTTCACCAATAAAACTATCAGCACAACTTAGTCCTACATAGAGGTTTGTAAATAATGAAATAAGCTGAAAAGTGTTGAATACGTTTGGAAAGTCGCTTGGAAAAATGTAGCTCCGCAGCGAAAAGTCGCTTGAAAAAGTGTAACATGCTCAAACGTAAGATTGAAACCGTCCTTCAGGACTGGAAAAAGAACCCTTCAAGGAAGCCCCTCGTCATCAAAGGTGTCCGTCAATGTGGGAAGACTTTCTCCGTGCTGCGTTTTGTCGAGGAAAACTATGCGCACAACGTCTATATTGACTTCTATGAGATGGAGGAAGCCAAGGCCGCTTTCCGTGGCTCCAAGAAAGTGGATGACATTGTGATGTATCTCACCGCCATGATTCCGGGTGCCACGTTTGTTCCCGGAGAGACCTGCCTTATCCTTGACGAACTGCAGGAGTGCCCGGAGGCGCGCACCGCCTTGAAGTTCTTCAAAACTGACGGTCGGTACGATGTCATCTGCACCGGCTCCTTGCTGGGTGTCAGCGGCTACGGAACCAAGAAAAAGAAGAAAGACCAGAAGAAGGACACGTCAGTCCCGGTGGGTTACGAGACCATCGTGGACATGAACCCGCTGGACTTTGAGGAATTTCTGTGGGCAAACGGCATCACGCCGGAGATCATCGACTTTCTCCACGAGTGCCTGAAGAAGGAAGTCCCCGTCCCCGAGGCCATCCACAACCGGATGAATGACCTCTTCCTGCAGTACATTGTCGTTGGCGGTATGCCTGAGGCTGTGGGTACCTTCCTGCAGAACCACGACATCGGCCAAGTCCTGCAGGTCCAGCGCAACATTGTGGACGAGTACAAGGACGATATGGTTAAGTATGCCGACGATACGGACAAACCCAAGATCCGCGAATGCTTCGAATCCATCCCCCGCCAGCTGGCCAAGGAGAACAAGAAGTTCCAGTATGCGACAATCCGCAAGGGAGCCCGCTCATCGGAGTATCTGGGGAGCCTTCAGTGGATAGAGGACGCCGGCATCATCTCCAGATGCTACAATCTCACTCAGACTGAGTTGCCACTGGACGGCAATGCGGAAGACGATGTCTTCAAGGTTTATATGCGGGACTCCGGCCTGTTCCTCTCCATGCTAGAGCAAGGCACACAGTCTGATGTTCTGCAGGGAAACCTTCTCGGTTACAAGGGTTCCATCTTTGAGAACATCATCGCAGACGTTTTCTCCAAGATGGGCCGGGACCTGTACTACTATCACAAGGAGTCCGGGTTGGAGGTCGATTTCCTGATGCGCTACAAGGGACAGATTACCCTCGTCGAGGTCAAGTCCACCACGGGCAACATCAAGAGCACAAAAACCATCTTGAAGAATAAAAACGTCTATCACGTGAACAGCGCCATCAAGCTGGGCAGGTACAATGTCGGACGCGATGGCGAGACGCTTACCCTGCCGTTATATATGGCATTCCTGCTCACGGCGTATTGATCAGGTCTGCACAATAGCAAAAAAAAAGTCGTAACTTAGCAGTCGTGGCCTGATGCCAGGCTGCATTTGTTAACACCGGGTGCGTTTCCGCCCCAAAGCGGGGACGCACCTTTTATTTTTCTCACTTCTCCCCCACCAATCGACATCGATTCCCTTCTTCAGCATCTGCTGATAATCGCGTGGGGCGATGGCAGAAGGTTGGGCGTTAGCGATAAATGCTGTTAAAGTCAACATCAGACTTAAATAATCTTCTCAAAATGAACAGGCCTATATAGCATCCGCACAATGAAATGCCAGAGCAAGACAATCCTCAAGCAGAAAGCAGTCGAAGGTGGTGGATTCGCGATCTCGTTCGAAGAAGTCAGTGGACGATAACCAGCTGACTGCCAAGCAGATAATAAACCGTCTTTGGTTCATCCAAACCAAAGACGGTTTATTATTTCTCTGATATTAAGCTTATTACCAATCACGATGCTTGCCAAAAGCAGACTTGTGATTGTCGCTTATGCCTTCGTGAAGTTGAGGGCGATCTCGAACTCGGTTGTGGCATTCCAAAGAGTCGCCAGATCAGAAGGCTTCTCAAGACCAAGGAATCCCATAACCCCCTTTATTTTCCGGGCGGTTTCATTTTCCGCCTGAACCAACTGCTCAAGAAGGACATCAATTTTAGGAAGTGCCGGAAGAAGAGCTTTTACGATCGGGTCGCAAAGGGCCTTGTCCACGTAGATTCTCAGACTGTCACCATCCAGTGAATATTTCAGCTCGACTCCTCTCTGAAGAATCTTCTGAAGTTCCGCATTAAGAGCGTCTACATCCACTCCAAATTCCTTGAGTTGTGCCAGAATCTCCATGATTGAGGTGAGATCTATTCCGGAAGCATCCGATCTGACGGTCTCCGAGTCCGCGGCTTCAATGATAGCGGCAACATTAGGAACAACGAAGAGTGAGTTTCCTGTAGCATACCAGAATGCGAGGTTGGCTTTAGGTGACTCCAGCCAATCAGTATGATTTTTTGGTTTGTAATTGTAGTATCCATCTGATGGAGGGAAGAATAAGGAAAATGCTCCCGCCAGACTATCATCTACTCCCAAATCGGGCCAGTAACGGGCCATGATATTGCCTGTCTCGTCAAACGTGACCTGATCGAACACCTCTGTCAGAACACAGTTCCCGAAGTGATTGAGATAGGTAACACGAGATAAAAGCGTTTCACCTAACCCATCAGATATTTTCCATTTGAACTGTATCGGAGAGAGATCATTTGGATCCATACACTTTTCTTCAATGTACCTGCTCTTGCGGACAATGTTCCAGCTTCCGATCAATGGAGCCGAATCCCCTTGAACCTGAGTCGCGACAGTCACTTTGACCGCACCGTCAAGAGTGATGGATCCATCAACACTGAAAGCATAACAAGGATTTTCACCCGTACTGCGCAGAGTGGCAACTATTGATGGCGGAGTTGACACGATGGTCGTACCCTTGAACGCGAAAGAATCATCTGACTTCTTAAGAAGATCCACACTCACTTTCACGTCATTGTAACCTGGCACGACTCCTGTCAATGTAAGAGTGGCTGCATCATCGCTGTCCGCCACCAACTGAACATTTCCATAGTTACAAGGGATATCATTGACCGAGATTGTGGCTTTTCCGCTTTCCACAGAGATCTGCCCGACAGGCAGTTGTTTCCAAGTGTCATCAGCCTTGTCCTTCTGGCAGGCTGTCATGGCAAAGATGGAGATCAGAATGGCCATCATGCCCAAGAGTCTAGTTTTCATATTCATCAGTTTTAAAATATATCCAATTACAAATAACCATCCTTTAGCTAAAAGATCTATATGGCAAGCCTCAAAACGTCGCGATTGCGAGACGGTTCCGCACACTATCAAGCTTGGCTTTTGTCATCCTCCTTAGGAAGGACAATGGTGCGGAAGCGCTTCTGACGACGCTCCCAACGCTCACGCGCTAACTGCTGCATGTCTGTGGCCTGGTCGTTCTCGTCGATGATCTCAAGACCGAGGATCGTCTCGATGATGTCCTCAAGGGTGATTATGCCCTGGAAACAACCATATTCATCAATGATGAGACCGATCTGCTCGTGCTTCTTGAGCAGTTCCTCCCAGATGTGACCGCAGGAGTCCTCCTCTGTGAAGAAAGAGATCGGACGTTTCAGTTCCACAAGACGCTTGTCGAACTCATCATCTGCCAGTCCCTCAAGTGCGTCACTCAGAAGAATATAGCCGGTGATATATTCAGGAGAATCCCCATAGACCGGGATTCTGGAGAAATGCAGATAAGTATCGTTTTTGTAGAAATTCTTCAGAGACATGTTCTCCTGAGCCGTCATCGCCACGATTTTCGGGGTCATCACATCGCAGGCCTTGACATTGTCCAGTTTCATGATGTTCTGGATGACCTTGTTCTCGTCGGAATCAATCACGCCTTCCTCAGCCCCGATGTTCGCCATCGCCGTCACTTCTTCCCTGCTGACGGTAGCCTCGTCCTCATCCTTGGTCATCAGATTGGTGATCAAGCGGATCATGATCACAAGCGGCCACATCAGGACAGACAGAAACGAGATGGCCGATGTCACAAAGCCCATTAGGTTCTTCCAATAGGATGTTCCGATGGTCTTAGGGACAATCTCGGAGAACACCAAAACCAGCAAGGTTG
>OLOV01002878.1_pt1 | contig 11123 bp, 9 predicted proteins | sample 1672931 | NCBI WGS metagenome assembly OLOV01 (sample SAMEA3136738, study PRJEB25190) | human gut metagenome | biome: human gut; feature: human-associated habitat; material: faeces | place: Austria | collected 2013
GCATTCGGTGACGAGGAGCTTAAGTCAAAGGTTGAAAAACTGGCGTCACTGATTCCAAGCTTTTCCCCCTTTTCTATCTGCATCTCAAGAAATGTCTTTCCGTCTATTGTCAGATCTGATTTGTCCCGTCCCATGCGGCTGCTGGCACCGCCAGCAAGAATAATCATAGAAATTTCTTTCTTTCTCATTATCAGTTTTCCTTTTTGACAAGTATTGATTTTTTCTTCATATTTATAATAAAATCACAGACAGATATGTCTGCATAACGGTTAGGGTGTCTTACATATCTCACCCGCCAATCTGTGACATTCCTCTGATTTCATCCTGTTCTGTCTTCGCTTCATAAAAATTATGGCTCACCGGTTTATTCCAGATCACCTGATAAATTGCTTTTTTCAGTTCCGAATCTGTGCAGCCGCCGCGCATAAGCCCCCGCAGGTCTGTACCTTTCTGATACTGGAGGCATCCTTTCATGAATCCTTCGGATGTAAGACGTACTCGATTGCACTGACTGCAGAATTTGTGGGTCATTGCACTGATAAATCCGATTTTTCCCTTAAATCCTGCGATTTCATAGTAATGGCATGGACCGTTTCCGTAGCGTTCATTGACTGCATGCATCGGACCGTAGGCTTCTTCCAGTACTGCTTTGATAGATTCTTCATCCTGGAATGGGAACTGTTTTCCAAATCCGATTGGCATCATCTCGATAAAACGCACATGGATTGGATATTTCTGCGCCAGTCCTGCAATCCCGATGAAGTTTTCTTTTTCCTTGATCACCGGAACGCTGTTGATCTTCAGGGAAAGTCCCGGATGTGCAAGTGCTGCTTTGATTCCCTCAAATACCTTTTCCAGTCCGTCACGTCTCGCTACTTTTTTGAACAGTTCCGGATCCAAAGTATCCAGACTGATATTAATGGCGTCAATTCCTGCATCCAGTAATGCATCCAGCTGCTCGGCGAGCAGGATTCCATTTGTTGTTAATGTCACTTTCTCAATTCCCGGGATCGCCTTGATCTGTTTTGCAAGACTTGCACAGCCCTTACGAACAAGAGGCTCACCGCCTGTCAGTTTAATCTTACGGATTCCCAGATCTGCTGCGCACCTGCAAATGCGGAGAATCTCATCGTATGTGAGAATTTCTGCATGAGAAAGGGATTTTACGCCTTCTTCCGGCATACAGTAAATGCATCTGAGATTGCACCTGTCGGTGATCGAGATCCGAAGATAATTGATCTCACGTCCATATCTGTCTTTCATAGTTAAATTTTCTCCGTTCCTTTTTTATTTTGTCTACCCCACTTTAAAAAGGCTTTTATTGTTTTATATCTTAATTTGTTCTTTTGAAATCCCCTGATTTCTGCTATACTTATCTATAAATATATACAATAAAAGCTTTTTAGCATTGGAGAAATTATGCATATTAACGAACAATACCACGATCTTCCATTACTGGAAACACAAACCTATCAGTTCATCGGCAGGGAAGGTGAGATTCTTACCAAAGAAGAACAGGTCCTCAATGAGCATCTGATCGATGTCTATCTCAATGACCAGCTTACCATGAAACTGATCTGTCTCCCGCAGCATCTCACAGAGCTCGTCCTCGGACGGCTCCTGACGGAACATATCATCCAGTCCATCGACGATGTCGAGCAGATCTACATCTGCGAGTACGGCAAGCGCGCCAAGATTTATCTCAAACAGTCTCAAACAACCGAAGCAAAGAAAAATTCTTCCTTCGTAGAGACCACCCCTACCTGCTGCACCGGCAAACACATCCTGAATGATTATTTCTCATCTGACTATCCGCCGGTTCCTGTCACCCCGATCGAATGGAAACCGGAATGGATCTTCCACATGGCAGACACCTTTGCCGATGGGATGCCGCTTCACGGTGTCACCTTCGCCACCCACAGCTGTCTCCTTGCCCGCAGAGACGAGATTCTTTTTTCCTGTGAGGACATCGGACGGCATAACGCACTTGACAAAGTGATCGGCTATGCTCTCCGTCATCAGATCGACCTTACGGAATGCATGGTCTATTCCAGCGGAAGGATCCCGACCGATATGGCAATGAAAGCGATCTATGCCGGAATTCCGGTGCTTTCCAGCAAGGCATCTCCTACCACAGAGGCGATCGAACTTGCCAAAGCCTATCGCCTGACCCTCGTCTGTGCCGCCAGAAGAGACCGGATGAAAGTCTTCAGTCAGGTCTGATCTTTCTTATCTGTGCAGAAACTGCGACAGGATGCTTCTGTTCGAAACGAAACATCCTGCCGCATCCTCATAGCTACAAATATTCCTTAAAATATTCCTTAAAATATTTCTCAAAAGCCTTCTGGCTTATTTCTTTCATTTCTTCCAGTAATGCTTCATAGCGTCTCATAAACTCACGGCCTTCTTCCGTGATCCTTGAATTTCCTCCGTGCGGTCCGCCGTTATAGCGGTCAAGAAAAGTAAATTCCATCTGTTCCTCCGCCCGGTTCAGAAGCTTCCAGCATTTGGAATAGGACATTCCCATCTTCTTGGATGCCGCATGGATCGTCCCTTCTTCATCAATATACTGAAGAAGATGAAAAAGCCCCGGTCCAAAAAAATCGATATTCTTCGACAGAACGATCTTGGTCTTTATGCCAAACACTGCGTCCTCGTTCTGCTGCTCCGTTGTAATATTCTCTGTTTTTTCACTCATTCCGCGTTTTGTTACTCCTCATTTTTGCTGTGCTGGTCATTGCCGTCCGGTCTGTCTCTGTCTCCATAAGCAATAAATCCAATCCGACAGAACTTCTGTTTCATTCAGGTCAAAAAATGGCAGTTCTTCCGGCAAAGCGCTTCCCGCCGCATCCAGTTCTTCCCTTCGAAGATCCGTCACGATTCCCAGAAGGAATCTCGGATCACAGACAGATCTCGAAGAATTTCCCCGTCGTATGACCTCGATCTTGGGGTATTCCGAATATTTAAAACCCTCCAGCAAGACCACATCTGCCTCAGGAAAGCAGGCGATCAGTTCGTCCGTCTCTGGTGACGGCTGATATTTGACCATCATATATTTTGTCCCGGAAAAAACAAGCGTCCCGCAGGCTCCGGCTTCCCCGAATCTCCAGGTGTCTGTCCCCAGTATATCCGCTTCAAACTCATGCCCGTCATGCTTGATCACAGCAGCTTTAAGACCTTTTTGTTTCAGCTTCGACAAAAGTGATGCGATCAATGTGGTTTTTCCCGAATTTTTGACTCCGCTTACCGCCAGTATCAGCTGACCCTTCTGTTCTTTCATTTCGCTCATCCTGTCACAGAAGAAGAACTTCCGCTTCTTCTCCTGCATGACTTCCGGTCTTTCCCTTCTGCATCTCGATCAGACAGTTACATCCTGCCATGGTCGAAAGGATTCCATTCGAATGGATCTTGGTAGGGATCGTCACGGTTTCTCCGTCTGTGACCGCACGTACATAACGGCGTCCTCCGACACTCTTACCAAAATCATTCGTCAGAGTACATTTCTTCCTTACCGGACGAAGTGTGTCGTCCTGTGTCAGCTTCTGGATCATCGGACGGATCAGAAGATCCACAGATACCGCCGCCCCAAAAGGATTTCCAGAAAGACTGAGCATCGGTGTGCCTTCATAGACAGAAAAAAGCGTCGGCATTCCCGGCTTCATCTCAAGCCGCCAAAAAATCCTCTGTGCTCCCAGGATCCGGACTACCTCGTGCATGATATCCTTCTTGCCTACGGATACCGCGCCCGTTGTAATGATCAGATCTGAAACCTCCGCCGCTTTTCTGACTGCCTCTGCCATATCCTGCGGGTTGTCCGGGATCTTATCGATCCGTGTCAGTTCTGCGCCAAAATCCATCAGTCTCGCTGCAAGGAGACTCTGGTTGCAGTCATAGATCTTGCCCAGTTTCAGTTCTTCTCCCGGCTTCATCACTTCATCACCGGTTGTCAGGACCGCAACTCTCGCCCGTCTTATAACAGGAACTTCTGCCACACCCATGCTGGCAAGGATTCCTATCTCTATAAAACTGAGTTTTGTACCCTTTTTCAGTAAAACTGTACCTTTCTTAAAGTCTTCACCCTGAAAACAGTAGTCCTCCCACTGTTCCATGCTCTTGTAGATCTGTACGGTATCCTCTCCATAATCCGTATTTTCCTGTCTGACGCAGCAGTTACATCCTGCCGGAATCGCCGCACCTGTCATAATACGTACCGCTTCCCCGTGCTGCACGGTTCCGTCAAAATATTCTCCGGCATCAACTTCCCGGATCACTTTGAGTGTGACCGGCTTTTCCGGCAGTGCTCCCGCCAGATCCTCAGCCTTACAGGCATAGCCATCTACCGGTGCACGGTCAAATGGAGGATTGTCTCTCTCTGCTTTCATGTCCTCTGCCAGTATCCTGCCGTTTGCTGAAAGTAAAGACACAGTTTCCGCTTCCTGTACCGCTTTCGTATACATCAGCAATTGCTCAATTGCTTCTTCTACCCTGAGATTTTCCAAAATATTTCTCCCTTGTCCTTCAAACATCGTTTTCCAAACTGGTGTCTGATTAATGATATTTTTTCTCAACAAAATGTCGCAATCCTGTTTTCGATTTATTGTAACATATACACAAAAAAAGCTCAACCTTTTTGCTTCTTTTGAACAAAAAAGCAGAGGATATTTTCGACACCTCTCCGGTCTCTGAAAATATCCTCTGTTCTGAATCATTTATAACATCTGATCTTATGCTTTTTCAATTCGGATCGCACATACTTTGTATTCCGGGATTCTTGCATATTTATCAAGTGCTGCATTTGTCAGCCAGTTTGCATTTCCATCCGGGAAGTGGAATGGCATCCAGGATTCTCCCTTGGATACTTTGGTTCCCACACGGGCGGTGGATTCGATCTGTCCTCGTCTGGAGGTCACACGTACTCTGTCGCCGTTCTTGATTCCCAGTTTCTCAGCATCCTGCTCATTCATTTCGATGAAGGATCTGCCCTCGATCTCCATCAGTTCCGGTGTCTTTCCTGTCATTGCTCTTGTTGTGTAATGATACAGGATTCGTCCGGTCATAAGGATGATCGGATATTCCTCATCCGGAAGCTCTGCTGACGGAATGTACTCTGCCGGATAGAACCATCCAAGTCCTCTCGCAAATTTGCCGACGTGCATGATCGGTGTTCCAGGATGATCCTTGGTCGGGCATGGCCACTGGAGGCCCTTGCCGCCTACTTCTTCGCTGTCCAGACGTGCATGGCTGATTCCGCCGAAGGATGGTGTTACAGATGCGATTTCATCCATGATCTGGGCGGAAGTCAGGTGCGGCTGCGGATATCCCATACGGTTCATCAAATCGATGAGGATATCGGTATCCAGTCTTGCATTTCCCGGAATCGTCACTGCTTTACGCACACGCTGTACACGACGTTCTGTATTTGTAAAGGTTCCCTCTTTTTCTGCATAGCTGACACCTGGAAGGATGACATCTGCATATTCTGCGGTCTCTGTCATGAAGAGTTCCTGGATCACAAAGAATTCCAGGCTTTCCAGTGCCTTGATGATGTGATGTGTATCCGGATCGGTAACAACCGGGTCTTCACCATAGATATAAAGACCTTTGATGTCACCCTTGATCGCTGCCGGGAATACCTCTGTTGCATGAAGTCCTGGATTCGGGTTCAGCTTGGTGTTCCATGCTTTTTCAAATTTGGCAATTACTTCCGGATTGGCTACTTTCTGGTATCCAGGGAAGTCTCCAGGGCATGCTCCCATATCGCAGGCCCCCTGTACGTTGTTCTGACCACGGAGCGGGTTGACACCACAGCCCTCACGGCCAAGTTTGCCGACCAGAAGTGCCATGTTGGACATGGACATAACGCCCTCTGTACCGGTGGAATGCTCGGTTACACCAAGGCAGTAGATGATCGGTGCCTTGTCAGCTTTTGCGTACATGATCGCTGCTTTTCTTAAGTCGTCAGCATCAATGTGGCAGATCTGAGCTACACGTTCTGGTGTATAATCCTTAACGATCTCTTTGATCTTCTCATAACCCTCGGTTCTCTCTGCGATAAATTTGTCATCCTGAAGTCCCTCGGAAATGATCACGTTCATGATACCATTTGCGAATGCAACGTTGGTACCTGGTTTCAGTTTCAGATGAATGTCTGCATGTTTTGCAAGACCGATATCACGCGGGTCAACAACGATCAGCTTGCAGCCGCGCTGTACTGCCTGACGGATCTGCATACCAACGACCGGATGTGCTTCTTCCGGGTTGGAACCTACGAGCATGATCACATCTGGTTTCTTGGTGATATCCTCGATCGGATTGGTCATCGCGCCGGAACCAAGTGTCATCGCCAGACCTGCTACAGATGCGGAGTGGCATACACGTGCACAGTTATCGGTATTGTTGGTTCCGAAGCAGGTACGGACCATCTTCTGGACCATGTAGATATCCTCGTTCGGTGAACGGGAGCATGCAAAACCAGCCAGAGATTCGGAACCATATTTCTTCTTGATCTCCATAAATTTGGATGCAATCAGATCAAGAGCCTCGTCCCAGGTCGCTTTCTCAAATTTACCGGTTTCTTTGTTCTTGATCAGCGGATCTGTGATCCTGGACGGATGATGTACGAAGTCAAAGCTTCCGCTTCGTCCCTTAACACAGAGAAGTCCTTTGTTTGACGGTCCGTCATAAGCTTCTGTATCTACGATCTTACCGTCCTTGACAAGCAGGTAATACTGACATCCTGTCGCACAGTGAGGGCAGGTAGTAAGGACTTTCTTGTCGATTTGGTATGCACGGTATTTCTTTCTTCGTTTCATGGTGAGCGCACCGGTCGGACATGCCTGTACACAGTTTCCGCAGGACTCGCAGGTGCCGTCTGCCCAGAGACCTTCACCGTTTCCGATCACGGACTGGAAACCACGTTCCAGAGTTGCGATCGCGCCTCTTCCTACGATCTGGTTACAGGTGTTGACACATCTGTGGCACAGGATACAGAGGCTTGGATCATAGGTAAAAAATTTGTTGGAATCATCAATCTCTCCACCGCTCTTCGCTCCTGTATAACTTGATGTTTCTACACCATACTCATAAGCATAGTCCTGGAGTTTACAGTCACCGTTGCCCGGACAGGAGAAACAGTGAGTGTTGTGGTCAGACAGAAGCAGATCCAGTGTCTGTTTTCTTGACTCGACTACTTTTTCTGACATGGTGAAAACTTCGTCACCCTCAGAAACCTGCATCGTACAGGCGGTATCTATTTTTGTTCTTCCATTATTCTTTACTTCAACTACACATAAACGGCAGGAACCGTCCGGCAGTAGATCTTCTATATAGCACAGAGTAGGAATCGTAATCCCTACCTTCTTGGCTGCGTGAAGGATGGTCGTACCCTTCTCGACTTCAACAGGCTTGCCATCAATCGTCAAATGAATCATGTCGTTCCCTCCTTTTCTGCATCTGTTTATTTCACGCCGATCGCACCAAACGGGCAGTTGTCCATACAACTTCCGCATTTGATACATTTGGACGGATCAATCTTGTGCGGCTGTTTCTTCTCGCCTGCGATCGCACCAACCGGACAGTTACGTGCACATTTCGTACATCCTTTACATTTCTCAGGATCGATCTCGTAAACTTTCATTGCCTCGCAGACATGTGCACGGCATTTACCCTCTACGATATGTTCGATATATTCGTCACGGAAGTTCTTGAGCGTACTGAGGACCGGAAGAGGTGCACTCTTGCCAAGTCCGCAGAGAGAACGCGCCTGGATGAATTTCGCTGTTTCTTCCAGTTTGTCAAGGTCTTCCATCTCGCCCTTGCCGTCTGTGATCTTCTCAAGGAGTTCGAGCATACGCTTCGTTCCGATTCGGCACGGACCGCATTTTCCGCAGGATTCTCTCTGAGTGAATCCCATGAAGAATTTCGCAACATCGACCATACAGGTGCTCTCGTCCATAACAACCAGACCGCCGGAACCGATGATCGCATTGTATTTCTTAACCTGGTCAAAATCAAGCGGAACGTCCAGATTCTCTTCTACGAGACATCCGCCGGAAGGTCCACCGATCTGAACACCCTTGAATTTACCGCCGCCCTTGAGGCCGCCTCCGATATCATAAATGATGGTACGGAGTGTGGTTCCCATCGGAACTTCGATAAGACCGGTATTGTTTACGTTACCGGTAAGTGCAAATGCCTTGGTTCCCGGGCTTCCCTCTGTACCGATGCTTCTGTACCACTCTACACCATTGGAGATGATCATCGGTACGTTGGCATAAGTCTCAACGTTGTTTAATACGGTTGGTTTTGCAAAAAGTCCCTGCTCTACTGTACGCGGCGGTTTCACACGCGGCATACCTCTCTTACCTTCGATAGAAGCTGTCAGGGCACTGCCCTCACCACAGACAAAAGCTCCCGCTCCACGGTTGATGTGGAAATGGATGCAGAAATCTGTTCCGAGGACATTGTCACCGATCAGGCCGTATTCCTCTGCCTGTGCGATCGCTTTCTGCAGACGCTCTACTGCCAGAGGATACTCGGCACGCACATAAATATATGCATTCTGTGCACCGGTCAGGTAAGAACCGATTAGCATACCCTCGAGCATCTTGTGCGGGTCACCTTCCATGATGCTTCGATCCATGAATGCACCCGGGTCACCCTCGTCACCATTACATACAACATAACGCTGGGTTTCCTTCTGGCGGGCAACCTGTTTCCATTTCCTGCCGGCCGGGAATCCACCGCCGCCTCGTCCACGGAGGCCGGATTCTTCCATCATATCCAGTGCTGTATCCTTGTCTATGTCAAAAAGTACCTTCTCCAGTGCGGAATAGCCGCCTACAGCGATATACTCCTCGATATTCTCTGCGTCGATATGTCCGCAGTTCTTAAGTACCAGACGCATCTGTCCAGCATAGAACGGAATCGCTTCCTCACTCTGGTAAACCTGTCCGTCCTTATGATACAACAGTCTCTCGATCGGCTGTCCCTGGCAGATCGTCTTCTCATAAATTTCTTCGCAGTCTTCGACTTTGACCTTGATATAGAGGATTCCGAGAGGCTCGATCCTCATCAGAGGTCCCATCTCACAGAATCCGTGGCATCCGCTCTTTCTGATCTCAGGATGCGGAACTTCTCCCTCAAATTCTACAGAAACCTGTCCGTTTCCCTCGGACAGTTCTTTCATCTTGTCATAAATTTCCTTGGAGCCGCTGGCAATACATCCGGTTCCTGCACAGACCAGGACGCGGAGCTTCGCTGCATGCAGACGTTCCTCTGCTTCTTTACGCAGGTTCTGAAGTTCTTCTCTGTTATGTAAAAACATTACTCGGCACCTCCCTCTCGCAGTTTGTGGATCAGCTCTACTGCCAGATCCGGAGTCATCTTCGGATGAACATCGTCATTGACCATCATGACCGGTGCAAGTCCGCATGCACCCAGACAGGATACGATCTCTACAGTAAAAAGCATATCATCTGTGGTGTGCTTCTTGTCATTCAGTCCAAGCTCCTTCATCAGGGCTTCTCTGACCGGTACAGATTTCCTTACATGACAGGCAGTTCCGTCACATACCTTGATCACATATTTACCTTTTGCTTCGAATGAAAAATTCTCATAGAATGTTGCCACACTATATGCTCTTGAACGGGTTACCCCGATCTCATCTGCTACATAGTTCAGAAGTTCTTTCGGCAGATAACGATACGCAGCCTGGATGTCCTGCATGATCGGGATCAGAGAATCCGGCTTGCGTCCATAAACAGCGATGATCTCATCTGCCTTATCATAGTATGATTTGTCTAACATTCAGTTCCCTCCTTTTCACGTTCACTGTGTTTTTGCATTGCTCCCACATATATTTTTATTATAGAAGATGTTTTTTCATATTTCAAGTATTTTTTGTGTATTTTGCTTATTTTAACCCTGATTTTACAGTTATTTTTTGTATAATTTTACAAAACAACTCGGTAAGTTATAGTTAACTCGATATTTTTTCAAAATAATGCACAAAAAGACACTGAAATGTCTCTTTTCATTCCAGTGTCTTTGTCTGTTGATATTTCTTGATTTTATGGTAGCTTACTGCATACCGAAGGATTTCCCACGAAGCAGAAGCCCCGCCAGTTCTGCCAGTCTCTTTACGCCCATCTCTGCCGTGGAGACAGCGCTCTCCACATGATTAAAATCTGTCGCGCTGTAATCAAACAAGATATTTCCCTGTGCCTCAAATTCATCGTCACAGTCCCAGAAATAGAACCGCATCGGTTCGCATTCAAAGGCATTGATCTGGTAGCCGACATCTCCCTGTGGAAGTTCTGTACCGTTCAGCTTAAGAAAAGCCTCCCTAAGTTCCTTCGCATGACCGGAAAAAGTCGCCGCGAACACATCCGTCACACCGATCTTGTATGCAGGCCCAAAAGGTCTCGCATCACGAAGATCCGCAAACGGCACCCACTTGTCCATGAAGGAAGCATTTTCCTTGACATAGCCGAGAAGGGTGTAGATATTCAGCATCTCCGTCGCATTTGCTTCGCCTTTTCCATCCAGGCGGTCGATCCTGCCATCATCCAGGCGGATCCCAAACGGGACTCCGAAGTGTGTGATCTTGAGATAACCGTCCTCTTCTTTCAGTTCAGGAAGTCTTTTCTTTAATTCTTCTTTGTCCATCTGAAGAAATTTCTCTGCCCATTCGCTGCAGAGTTTTATATAATTGGATACTTTTTCGTTTGTTTTCATGATGATTTTACCTTGTTCCACAGATCTCCGTATACCTGATCCGCCTCTGTTCCAAGATACTGGAAAGTTTCCAGATTGTCATACTTGGAAAGATCCGGGAAAGCGATCTCACTGTTTCGGATGGATTCATCCTCGATCAGCTCTCTTGCGGCCTCATTCGGTGTGGAGTAAGTGATATATTCAAAGTTCATCAGCGCAATGTCCGGTCTGCAGAGGAAGTTGATGAATTTTTCTGCATTTTCCTTGTGCTCTGCATTCTTCGGAATTACCCAGGAATCGATCCAGATATTGGAGCCTTCCTTCGGGATCACGTATTCCAGGTTCGGATTTTCTTTCTGTGTGTAGATTGCCTCGCCGGAATAGATCACGCCAAGAGCTGCCTCGTT
>OLOV01002881.1_pt1 | contig 11115 bp, 9 predicted proteins | sample 1672931 | NCBI WGS metagenome assembly OLOV01 (sample SAMEA3136738, study PRJEB25190) | human gut metagenome | biome: human gut; feature: human-associated habitat; material: faeces | place: Austria | collected 2013
CGCTTGGTTCGGGACCAAGAGGCCGGGGGTTCAAGTCCCCCCACTCCGACCAAAATAGAGTATTCATGTCACAGTCAGTCATGGATACTCTATTTTCATATCCACATAGGCACAAAGAGAGGTGTTTTTATGCAGGCGATAGACAACGAATTCTTTGAAGCCTATAAACGTTTAGACCGTCTTTGCTCGGATATATACGGCTGCCGGAATGGAGTCAGCCAGTACATTGAGGATATGGAGCGGGTGTCTTATCAGGGACGGCTTGCAATTCCTTCGTGGGAGCAGGCATACAGGACGCTAAAACACCTTCGGTGGGTGCGCAATCAACTCGCACACGATTCAGAACAATTGCAACTCTGTGGAGAACGTGACATTCAGGACACAAACAACTTTTATGACGACATTATATTTGGGTGCGACCCGCTCACGCAGCTTCGCAGATACTAAGAAGACCATCTCGCCGTCAAAAAATCGGCGCAACGTGCGAAACCCGTAGCCATGCCAACTGTTTCCGATCACTCTGATGCTGCTCGACAAACTCGCCGCACAGGTTGCTTTCCTGTGGCAATACTGCTCCTCGCCGGTGCTGCTGCCATAGTCATTTACTTTTTGGCATATTTACTGTAACTACAGGTCGGCAGTTGAAGCAGGGCCTATATTGTGAGTATCTGAATCGCAAAGAAGATGTAGCCGTTGTTCGTGGCAAAATCGATATGCCGGGAACCATACAGAATCGCCTCGCCAGGAAACGGGTACTGACCTGCGAGTATGACGAGCTTTCAGAGAATAATCTGCTGAACCAGATCCTGAAAACGACTGTCATAATACTTCTGCAGCACGCCAAGGTGGATGCGGAACACAAGAACGACCTGAAAAAGGAGATGCTGTTTTTCTCCAATGTGGATACGGTTGATCCTACAACGATCAGGTGGAGCGCGATCCGCTTCCAGCGGAACAACAACACCTACCGGATGCTCATCAGCCTGTGCCAGTTGATTCTGGAAGGAATGCTAATGACGACCCAGGAGGGTGAATACAAGTTGGCTTCCTTCGTGGACGAACAGCGCATGAGTAGGCTGTATGAGAAGTTCATCCTCGAGTACTACGCCAAGGAATGCCCGCAGGTGAAAGCCACCGCTTCCCAGATCCCCTGGGCGCTGGACGATGGCGTTGGCACCTACCTGCCGGTCATGCAGAGCGATATCACGCTCACGCAAGGCAACCGAGTGCTGATTATTGATGCGAAGTACTACACCCGCACGATGCAGACGCAGTATGACGTGCACACGCTCCATTCTGCAAACCTGTATCAGATCTTCACCTACGTGAAGAACAGGGATACAGAATTCGGCGATCAGCCTCATGAGGTGTCCGGGATGCTGCTGTACGCAAAGACGGATGAGCTGTTCCAGCCGGACAACATCTACCAGATGAGCGGGAACCAGATCAGTGTGAAAACGCTGGATCTGAACCAGGAGTTTTCGGAGATAGCAAAGCAGCTGAATGCTATTGCAGCGGAGCACTTTAGATAGCGAAGGTATTTCCCAGACTCCGCATCATTCACCACCTGTAGTCTTTCCTGCTCATCCCGCAGGGAAACAACAGTTTCTCCGCTCTTTGGATAAACGCCAGCATCTCCTTTGTCGCGGTCATGGCTTTGAAGACGCAGGCTGCGATCGGCGCATATCCGTTCCCGCATATGGATGAGGTTGGAGGCTTTTACCATCTTCCGGTATACGCCTCGGTGTGGGGAAAATCACTGGTCAGGCAAATCCTCCCGGGTGATGCGCTGATAGGGGATCCAGACAAAGCGCTCGTCGGTGATCGGATAGCTGTAGGTATCGGCGGAAATTTCTTCGCCGCGAGCCAGAAGAATCGCCAGATCGACGGCGGCCATGGCCTGACGCTCGCCATCGTTGAATACCGTGCCCAGCAGGGAGCCCTGCCGCAGCGCCTCGATTGCCGGGCTGATGGCGTCCACGCCTACCACGGGCATAAATCGTCCGCCTGAAAAGTACCCGGCAGCCTTCAGGGCGTTGATGGCGCCCAGTGCCATTTCATCGTTGTTGGAGATAACGCACTCGATTTGATCGCCCCAGGCCAGCAGAAACCCGGCCATCTTTTCCTGCGCCAGCTGTCGCCGCCACATGCCGGTGTCCTCCTGAAGCTTCTCTACGTGAAACCCCGCCTCCTGAAGGGGCTTCAGGGCGTTTTGCGTGCGCAGCTCCGCGTCCTGATGGCCGGGCTCCCCCTTAATGAGTACATATTGCACCGTGCCGTCGCCGTTCTTGTCCGCTTCCGGGTGGGCCAGAAAGTATTCCGCAAGAATCTCTCCACTCAATCGTCCGCTTTCCGCGCCGTCCGCGCCCACATAAAAAGCGTACTCATACAAGAGCAGATCCTCCAACAGAGGCTCCTTGTTGATAAACAGCGCCGGAGTCTGCCGCTGCCGGGCCTTTTCGATCAGGTATCCTGCAGCCAACCGATCGACAGGATTGATAATCAGCACGTCCACGCCGGCCTCCAGCATGCTCTCCACCTGATCGTTCTGCAAATTCTGATCATTCCGGCTGTCATAGACGGTCAGCCTGGCCTTTCCCTGGGCGTAGGTTTCCAGATGCAGGCGCAGGCTTGCCATGAATGTATCCGTTCCGTCATATACGCACACACCGAATGCGGGCAGTTCCTCCGCGAATGCAGGCGTCCCCAGCAACATCATGGCAAGCACTGTGCAAAGCAGTTTTTTCATCCTGTTCATGCTATTCATGCGTATTCCTCCTGCGCCGTCAATACAGCAGCGGAAAGACCAGCTTGACGTTCTGCGCATCGTACATGTTTTCAGGCGTAACGACAAATGCTGGTGCGCGATATCCTTGCCCGTTTTTGTTCCACAGGGCCTGCGACGCCGCGATATACCCGGTTGCATAGGGCGAGGGAAGAACCACTGCATGCACATGTCCGGTTTCCAGCCAGGATGCAGCTCCTTCGCCTGGATTGACCAGGATCAGCGGCTGCGTCCACTGCCCCTCCGCCTTTTCCTGAAGGAGGCGCGCCGCCGTTTCCTCGTCCAGCGCCATCACGGCACAGGATGCAGCGCCAGGATCGACCGACTGCGCATCCAGCCATCGGCTGCGCAAGACTGACTTTGCGGCTTTACGCAGCGGCTCACTACCGCCCAGGCAGATTACGCGCTCAGCCTTCGCCGCCGCGCCGGACGCCAGTGCAGCGTATTGGGCGCCGTCCTGTTCCACCGAGGGAACGCCTTCCTCGTGCGCATCGATGAGCGCGATGGGCATCCCCTGCTCGCGCGCGCTGCGCAGCGTCTGTCGTCGCAACGTTTCATCCTGGATATAGATCAGCACGCCGCTGTATTCTATCCCGCCCCACAGCACATCCGTCATCGCGGCGGGATCGACGATTTGCGTGCTCAGTGTGCAATTCTGTTCCTCCAACGCCTTGAGGATGCCCTGACGCAGCTGCATGAAATAGGCTCCCGTATCCCTTTGGGTCAGCAGCAGTACCGGGCGCTGAATACCGGCTGCGGACTCCTCCTGCGACCGCAGGCCCAGCAGCATCACGCAAAGCGCCGTCAGGATTAAGAGAAGGGATACGCCCATGACTTTCTTCATACCGCGTCTCCTTTCTTCCGTCGGGGAAGGCGGATGGTCACGCAGGTGCCCTCATCCTCCACGCTTCGCACTTGAATCCCGTAAGGCTCGCCGTAGGTCAGCCGAATCCGCTCGTGGACGTTTTTTACGCCGATGCCGCTTTTGCCTGCGGGAGCGGTCAGCAGTCTGTCTACGACCTCAGGCGGCATCCCCACGCCGTCGTCCTCGATGGTGAAGATCACCTCTTCCTCCGTTACGCCCGCGTGAATGGCGATGTGCAGCGCTTCGTCCTGCGTCTCGTCAATGGCGTGATTGATGGCGTTTTCCGCCATGGGTTGTACGATCAGCTTGACAGTGGTTTCTTCCAATGCCGCTTCATCCCATGTGATGGTGTATTCGAATTTGTTTTTGAAGCGCATTTTCTGAATGATGAGATAGTGGCGCACCTGCTCCAGCTCCTCCCGGACGGTGATCTCGCTGCGCCCCCGGCTGATGGACAGCCGGAACAGCCGAGCCAGCGAGGAAACCATCAGGATCGCCTCCCGCCCCCGGCCCCGCTCTTCCATCCAGATGATGGAATCCAGCGTATTGTAAAGGAAATGGGGATTGATCTGAGCCTGAAGGGCGTTGAGCTCGTAGAGCCGCTTGATCTCCTGCTCCTGCACGATCTGATCCATCAGGGCGCGGATGCGGCGCAGCATCCGGTTAAAGGACTCTGAAATGGCGCGTACTTCCCGAAATCCCGTTTCCGGGATCCCCTCGGAAAGATTGCCGGATTCCACCCGCCCGATAGCGTCGGCCACGTGGCGGATGGGCTGCATGAGCCGGTAGGACATCATGGTGGCCACGGCAAGGGACAGCAGCAGCGCGCAGATCAGGACCACAGTCAGGATGTGGACGAAGGCGGTCTGAAGAACCAGCAGCTCGTCCAGATACGCCACACCCACCAGACGCCATCGGGTCTGGTTCAGCGTGGCGGCGATCAGCACCCGCTCACGGCCGTCCACCTTGTCCCGGCCCTGCCCGATCAGTAACCGGTTGATCTCATCCAAATTCTCCTCATGCAGGCCGTTGTAGATCAACTGCAGCTTCGGATGGGCGATGATCTCGCCTCCCCGATCCAGCAGATACACATAGCCGCTTTTTCCCAGCGCGACCCCCTCTATCAGACGGCTGAAGCTGGCGTAGGAAACGTCCATGAGCACCACGCCCTGTTCCAGCCTGCCTTCCTTCTGATAAAAGGCGGAGCGGGCCAGACGGATGACGAATGTGCGCTGGCCGGAGAAAATGTGCTGCACAAAGGGACTGGAAAAATAGGTAGAGGTGCCGCCCCAGGCCAGCGCCTTCTGAAACCACTCGCTGGAGGCAACCTCGTCTGTATCCAGCGATACGTCGCCTGCGCCCACCGCGCCCAGCAGCGTCCCGTCCCGATGAAACAGCGCGATGGAAATAATATCGGAATCGCTTTTTTTGATCATCTGCATCTGCTCCACCCATCCCGCCGCCCCGCTGTCCATGCTGTCCGGCAGCACGGTAGTGGCGAAATACAGGGTGGAGAGCAGTCGGTCAATGAACACGTTGGCGGTGCTGACCGATTGGAGTACCGTCTCCTTCGTCCGCTCGAAGGCGTTTTTTTCCAGAAGCGATGACAGAGGGGTCATCAAGCTGATGGAAATAAACGCCAGCAGCGCGCCCATGCACGCCATAAAGGATGCCGTTAGCTGCAGGCTGAAGCTGCGCCCGCCGGGGGCTCTGCGCCTCACGCCTCCCCCTCCCTTCTTTTGCGCACCTGAGAGGGCGACAGCCCGTAGGAGCGCTTGAACACATAGGAAAAATAGCTGGGATCAGGAACGCCCACTGCCTCCGCTATGGAGGCCGTTTTCATATCCGTCCCGGCGAGAAGGGTCATAGCCTGCCGCATACGGGTTTCCGTCAAATAATTCGGGAAATTTCGCCCGGTTTCCCGCTTGAACAGGGCGCTGAAGTAGCTGGAGGAAACGTGGAGATGACGGCACAACTTTTCGGCGGTCAGCTCCGGGTCGGCGTAGTGCCCCTTGATGTACGTTTGCGCGGCCTGGATAATCTGCTGTCCGGCGGTTAAACGGTTGCTGGCCGCCTTTTCGGTAAAGTCGTCGCACAGGCGGCAGAACAGCCGGCAGGCCTCCTCTGCCGGCGGCAAGGCCAGCAGCCGATCCAGCGGCTCCTCGCCGCTCTCGGCAAGATTCACGGACATGTCCCGGCCTGTGCGCAGCAGCGCAACGTAGATCTCCAGCAGATACGAGCGGTAAGCCGACGTGCCCGGACGGGCCGTCCGGCAGACCGACAGCAATTGCTCGATCCATCGCCGCGCCTCTCCGGCGGAGCCCTTTTTCAGCGCTGTGTCCAGTTCCCGAAGCAGCGCCGCGTCTGCCGACAGCTCGCCGGCGCCTCCCGGCGCAAGGTCGGAAAAGACCAACAGCCGGTTTTCGTAAAAGGAGCGCTGGGCAAGAGCACTTTTGGCCTGCCGGGCGCACTCGGACAGTCCGCCCGCACCCCGGCAGGGGTTTCCGATGCCAGCGCGCACCGTACCCCCCAGATAATGGTCGATGTGCCGGCAAACGCCGTCCAGCCGCTCGTAAGTCTGCGCCGCCGCCTCTTCCCCGGGCAGCCACAGCAGTACGGCAATATAGGACTGGTAGTAAAAGGCGTATCCGCTCTCTTTGGGCAGCTGCTCACGCACGATGTCCATAGCGGCCACCCGAAGCAGCTCCGGCTCGCCGCTGGGGAAGCCCTCGCCCTTGGGCTGGCTCAGCCGGAGCATCGCCACCGCATAGAGATCGTTCTCATTCAGGGGCAGACCGTACCGCTCCGCCATCTCCAGCGCCCGGGAGACAGGGAGTCCGCCGTCCAGCAGCGCCGTCAGCAGCGTTGCCCGGAAGACGGGCAGACCCTCCTCAAAATGCCGCTGCAGCTGCAGCATATCCCGGCGGCGGGCAAAATCCTCGTCCAGTTTTTTCCGTGCGTCCGTCAGTGTCTCGGTAAACTCGGCGGCAGAAATTGGCTTGAGCAGATAGCCCAGGCAATGGAGCGATACGGCCTGCCGAGCGAATTCAAATTCGTCGTAGCCGCTGAGGATGATGGAGCGGACGGTGGGCAGCGCCTTCTCCGCCTCCGCCAGCATGGTCAGACCGTCCATCAGGGGCATACGGATATCCGAAACGATCAAATCCGGCTCCTGCTCCTCGCAAAGGCGCAGAGCTTCCAGCCCGTTTTCGGCCTGACCGACCACGGTAAAGCCGTGCTCCTCAAAATGGATAACTTCCATCAATCCCTCGCGGATCTCGCTTTCATCATCCACCAGCAGCAGCTTGTACACTGTTTTACCTCCCTTCGTTTTTTATGCGCCGCCGCAGGGTTCTTGCGCCTTCGGCACGCCCGTTCAAATCATTGTTGTCCTTATTTTACATAAATTCACCCAGATAGTCAATTCGCGCAGTTTATTTTTGATGATTTTTTGATAGTTTTGAGTAAAAATTTCCATTCTATTTTCACCCCGTTGTCGATTATAATCGAATCAGACGGAGGGTGGCGGCGCTCGCGCACGGCCTGCCTCCGAAAATTGAAGAGAAGGAGCGTTTCCTCTATGAAGAAAATTCTTGCTGTGCTGCTTGCCCTGATCATGGTGCTTGGCGCAACCACCGCGTTCGCCGATGAAATGAAGAAGCCCCTCAAGGTAGGCGTCACCATCTACCAGTTCAACGACAACTTCATGACCCTGTACCGCACCGAGCTGCAGAAGTATCTGGAAGAAACCTACGGCGCGCAGGTCACCGTGGTGGACGGCAAAAACGACCAGACCGAACAAACCAACCAGATCAACAGCTTCATCGCCGAGGGCGTGGACGTGCTGATCGTGAACCTGGTGCAGTCCACTGCGGCTGCTGCTGTCACTGAGCTGGCCAAGGAGGCTGGCATCCCCGTGATCTACATCAACCGTGAGCCCAGCGAGGACGACATGGGCATGTGGGAAGGCAAAATCTGCTACGTGGGCGCCGACGCCCGTCAGTCCGGCTCCTTCCAGGGCCGCATCGTGCATGAGTTCAACGACGCTCACGGCGACCTGAACGGCAACGGCAAGGTGGACTACGTGATGATCATGGGCGACCCGGAGAACGTGGATGCTCAGTACCGCACCGAGTTTTCCATCAAGTACCTGACCGACAACGGCGTAGAGGTCAACAAGCTCTTTGAGCAGCGCGGCGACTGGATGCAGGAAAACGGCCAGCAGCTGGCCGCCACCGCCCTGGCGCAGTTTGGCAAGGAAATCGACGTGATCTTCTGCAACAACGACGCCATGGCGCTGGGCGCCTACCAGGCCATCAAGGAAGCCGGCCGCAAGGTCAACGAGGACATCCTGCTGCTGGGCGTGGACGCGCTGGACGAGTGCGTTGAGATGGTTCAGAACGGCATGATGACCGGAACTGTGCTCAACGACCACGTGGGTCAGAGCCACACCGCCGCCGACGTGGCCATCAAGGCCGCCATGGGCGAAATGCTGGACGCTTACTACTGGGTTGACTACCAGATGGTGAAGTGAGTCCCTTTAAGATGGGGGCGCGAAAGTGCCCCCTCTTTTTTCACATGATGAAACTTTTGGGAAAGGAAGGACAGCGCATGGCGGAGTACCGTCTGGAAATGAAGGGCGTCGTGAAGACGTTCCCCGGCGTCAAAGCGCTGGATCACGTGGATTTCAAGCTCCGGCCGGGCAGCGTTCACGCCCTGATGGGCGAAAACGGCGCGGGCAAATCCACGCTGATGAAGTGCCTGTTCGGCATCTACAGGATGGACGAGGGCGAAATCTTTTACGAGGGGCAGAAGGTTCAAATCAAGGATCCGCTGATGGCGCTTAACCTGGGCATCGCCATGGTGCACCAGGAGTTGCAGCCCATCACCGAGCGCAGCGTGGCGGAAAACATCTTTGTGGGGCGCTATCCCATGAAGAAGCTGCTGGGGTTCATCCCCGTGGTCGATCATGAAAAAATGTATATCCAGACGGAGGAGCTGCTCAAGCGCGTGCGCATGAGCTTTGACCCCCGTCAGAAGCTGGGCACCCTGAGCGTATCCCAGATGCAGTCGGTGGAAATTGCCAAGGCGGTGTCCAATGACTGCCATGTGCTGATCCTGGATGAGCCCACCTCCTCCCTGACGGAGCACGAGGTGGAGGCGCTGTTCCGCATCATCGCCGATCTGAAGGCGGAGGGCGTAAGCATCATATACATCAGCCATAAGATGGAAGAAATCCTGCGCATCTCCGATGAGGTCACCATCATGCGCGACGGAAAATATATCGGCACCTGGCCCGCCAGGGATCTGACCACCGATGCGATCATCACCCACATGGTGGGCCGCAAGCTGGATAACCTGTATCCGCCCCGCGAGTGCTACGCCACCGACGAGGTGGTCTTTGAGCTGCAGGACTTTACGTCCATCAACCCGCGCAGCTTCCGCGGCGCAGCCTTCCAGCTGCACAAGGGCGAGATCCTGGGCCTGGGCGGCCTGGTAGGCGCGCAGCGCACAGAGCTGATGGAGGGCATCTTCGGCATCCGCGCGCATTCGAGCGGGCGCATGCTGTACAAGGGCAGCGAGGTGACGATCAACCGCCCGCGCGACGCCATCACCAAGGGCATCGCGCTGCTGACGGAGGACCGCCGCGCCAGCGGAATCTTGGGCGTGCTCAGCATCAGCGATAACGTATCCGTGGCCAGCCTGGATCAATACCTGAAATACCGCGTCATGCTGGATGATGAAAAGATCGAAAAGCTGGTGCAGTCCAACGTCAGCAGGCTGTCCATCAAAACGCCGTCTTCCAAGACGCAGATCCAGTCGCTTTCCGGCGGCAACCAACAGAAGGTGCTCATCGCCCGGTGGCTGGCCAACGACCCGGACGTACTGATCCTGGACGAGCCCACGCGCGGCATCGACGTGGGCGCAAAATATGAGATCTACTGCATCATCGCAGAGCTGGCCAGGCAGGGCAAGTCGATCATCATGATCTCCTCCGAAATGAGCGAGCTGATCGGCATGTCGGACCGCATCATGGTGATGTGTAACGGCCGCGTTACCGGCTTTGTGGAAAAGCAGGACGCCACACAGGAGAAAATCATGGCGCTGGCCACGCAATTTTCTGCAATGGAGGAAGCAATATGAAAAAGTATGGCAAACTGCTTACAAAAATCAGCCTCATCGTGCTGGCAGTCTCGCTGTTTCTGAGCCTGAGCCTGAGCGATGTGATCCGCCTAAACCCGCAGCTGGAGGGCGTACCCAAGGCACATCTCGTTTCCACTGCGAAGAAGGCGACCGTCGATGAAAAGGTATCCGTGCTGATCCCGTCGGACGAGCTGCCCGAAGCGCCCGCCGCCACCGAGGCCACCATGGAATGGAGCCCCGAGGGATATCCCGAGCTGGATATTAACGGCGACGGCGAGCCCGACGGCTTCCTGCTGAGCTATGAGGATTTCGCCGCGCTGGGCGGGCAGTTCCTCAAGGACAAGTACGGCGCGGTCAGGCAGGTGGAGCTTGAGGGCGTCCACTATGCGCAGGGGCGCGTCAACAACAAGGGGCTGCTGTGGCAGCAGCTTCGCTTTAACTCCAGGGCGCTGTGCGCGCTCGCCGTCGTCTATGTGCCGCTGATCGTTCTGGGCGCGGCGCTGCTGGCGGCGGGGCTGATCCTGACCGCGCTGAAGCGCAGCGAGGAGGAAGGCCTGAGCCTGGGGCAGTATCTGTGGAATCGCTTCTCCCCCCGCAAGGTGCTGCGCTTCATCAGCGACCGCGCCATCATCGTGGGCATCCTGCTGATGGCGGCGCTGGTAAGCATTTTCCGCCCCAATTTCCTCTCCGAGGCCAACTTTCGCAACCTGCTGTCCAACACCGCCGTGCGCTTCATCATCGCGCTGGGCGTGTCGGGCTGCCTGATTACCAAGGGCACCGACCTGAGCGCGGGCCGCGTGGCAGGCTTTGCCGCATGCCTGTCGGCCATTTTTCTGCAGCGCGCGGGCGACTACTCCAACAAGTTCTATCCTGCGCTGGGCAATCTGCCCATCCCGCTGGTGCTGCTGGGCGTGCTGGCCATCTGCGCGCTGATCGGCGCGATCAACGGCACGGTCATCGCCAAGCTGAAGGTGCCGCCCTTCATCGCCACAATTGGTACGCAGAACATGTATCGTGGCCTACTGTTGCTCATCACGGGCAGTCAATGGCTGATGAATCTGCCAGATTTCATAACCGGCCTGACGCGCGATAAGTTTCTGGGTCTGCCGTGGTCTGTGTATATCACAGTTGCGCTGGTTGCATTCACATGGTGGATACTGCGTTACACGCGCTTTGGACGCGCTGTGTACGCCGTAGGCGGAAACACCGAGGCAGCTATTCGCGCGGGCATCAATGTGCGGCGAACTCTGATGCTGGTGTACGTTTACACAGGTTTGATGTGCGGCTTTGCAGGTTTGCTTAATGCTTCCCGTCTGGGCAA
>OLOV01002883.1_pt1 | contig 11110 bp, 9 predicted proteins | sample 1672931 | NCBI WGS metagenome assembly OLOV01 (sample SAMEA3136738, study PRJEB25190) | human gut metagenome | biome: human gut; feature: human-associated habitat; material: faeces | place: Austria | collected 2013
TATATTACACGTGATGAACAACTTGATATATTCCGTGAAGAAGAAGCACGTAAACAAAATGATCCAACAATTGCTCATGAACCAAGAATAATGTTTGAAAAGCCAGAGAAATATAAAGCAACTAGAAATAATATAGAAAATCTATATGATACATATGAGACACCAATTGAATATGTTACTAAACTAGATACAGAAATTGAAAAATTAGATATTACACCTTTTATGAATGAAGGAAATGTTAAACAAGTAGTTGTAAATGGAGAAGTAACTAATCAAGATATAGCAAGGGCTATTAGTGAACTTAATGTATCAGAACTAGAACAATTAAAAAGAAAGATTACTGAACTTGAAAATATAAAAAGTAGAAATAAATTATTATCTTTAGAAAAAAATATTGCATAAGAAATTTTGATGTGTTATTATATATTTGTAAAGACATAATTGGACGAGATAAATAATATAATTATTGTAGAGAGTTAGTGTATGGTGAAAACTAATATAATTAATTATTTGTTACTACCAATTTTATGTGGTTAATAGCCAACGGGTAGTTTCGTTAATAACTAATAAGTTAAATATAGGGATGGCACCGTCATTTATGACTCCTTGGGCTATCTCTTTTTTATTTCTTCTGGAGGGTTTATGAAAGAATATAAAAGTGTAACATTATCAAAATTTTTATCTAGGTTTTTAGCTGTTGATGGAATGGCACTTACAAAGTTATCTCATGCGGATGTTAAAATGCTGTTTCCAATGCTTAAAAGAGCGTCGTTTGAATATGTAGAGAAACATCCTGAAGAAGTAATGATTGGACGTATAATTATGGTTAATGATGGTAAAAAAGTAATACCATATATAGTTCCTGATGTAAGAAAAATAGAAATAGATATAACTATGATGCCAGAATTTGTAGAAGAAAAACGAAATGGTAAAAGAGAAATTGATTATACTAAAATGAGAGTGTATGAACTTAAGAGGCTATTAAATTTAAGATTTAATACATACAAAGTTAGTAGAGGCGCAAGAAATGAACTTGAAAACAGAGGAGTATTATTAAAAAAGAAATATAAAAGAGTAAATAAAGTAGAATTGGAGGAAGAATAATGATAAATATTAAAGAAAATAAAGAATTAAATACTTTAAATCATAGCTGTGCTCATCTTTTAGCACATGCTGTAAAACATTTATATCCAGAGGCTAAATTCTGGGTAGGTCCAGTAATTGAAGATGGATTTTATTATGATATTGACTTAGGAGATATATCACTTACTGATGATGATTTAGTAAAAATAGAAAAAGAAATGAAGAAGATTTCTAAAGATAATAAACTTATTAAAAGAAAAGAAATAAGTAAAGAAGAAGCTTTAGAGATGTTTAAGGATGATCCATATAAAATAGACTTAATTAGTAGAATGGATGAAAATGATACTGTTATATCTTGCTACGAACAAGGAGATTTTATTGATCTATGTAGAGGTCCACATGTTGAAAGCACTAAACTAATTAAATACTTTAAACTATTAAAAGTAAGTGGTGCTTATTGGAAAGCTGATTCTAAAAATAAGATGCTTCAAAGAGTATATGGAATATGCTTTAATAGCGAAGAAGATTTAAATAATTATCTTGCATATCTTGAAGATTGTAAGAATAGAGATCATAGAAAAATAGGTAAGGAAATGGAAATATTTATGACTGATGATTTAGTTGGTCGTGGACTTCCAATGTTTTTACCAAATGGATATATTGTATGGGAAGAACTTGAGAATTACATTAAGAATAAAGAAAGAAAGCTTGGGTATCAACATGTTTTAACACCATGTGTTGGTAATGTAGAATTATATAAGACATCAGGACACTGGGATCATTATAAAGAAAATATGTTTCCTGCGATGGAAGTTGATGGAGAAAGTTTTGTATTAAGACCTATGAACTGTCCTCACCATATGATGATTTATGCTAATAAATTACATTCATATAAAGATTTACCTATTAGAATAGGTGAAGTAGCGCATGATTTTAGATATGAAGCAAGTGGAGCTTTAAAAGGTATTGAACGTGGAAGACATTTTTGCCAAAATGATGCTCACTTATTTGTAACAAAAGAACAAATTAAATCAGAATTTAAAAATGTTGTTGATTTAATATTCGATACTTATAAAGATTTCAATATTACTGATTATAGATGTGTGTTATCACTAAGAGATCCAGAGGATAAAGAGAAATATCATCCAGATGATGAAATGTGGAATAAGGCTGAAAACGAACTAAGGGAAGTATTAAATGAACTTGGTATTGAATATACTGAAGAAATAGGTGAAGCAGCATTCTATGGACCTAAATTAGATGTTAATGTTAAGCCAGCAGTAGGAAATGAATATACTTTATCAACTTGTCAACTTGATTTCTGTTTACCTGAAAAATTTAATTTAAAATACGTTGATAAAGATGGGGAAAAGAAAACACCAGTAGTTCTTCATAGAGCAATACTTGGATCACTTGATAGATTTATGGCTTATATCTTAGAAGAAACTAAAGGTGCATTACCATTATGGTTATCACCAAAACAAATAAATATAATACCAGTAAATATGGAATATCATTTAGAATATTCATCTAAAATAAAAGAACTATTAGATAAAGAAGACTTTAGAGTTGAATTAGATGATAGAGATGAAAAACTAAATTATAAGATGAGAGAGAGTGTTTTATCTAAAGTACCATATACACTTATATTAGGTGATAAAGAAAGAGATAATAATACTATTAGTTATCGTTTACGTGGTGAAAAAGAAACAAATACATTAAGTATAGAAGAATTTATAAATAAAATTCATGAAGAAATTAATAATAAGAAGTAGAAATACTTCTTTTATTGTGACTAAATTTTAAATTATGATATAATAGGCATAAGGAGATAGATATGATTTTACTAGCAATTATTATATTATGGATACTATTTAAATTATGGTTAAATGGTAGTGATGTATTTAAAGATAATAATAAAAATAAAAATAAAAATAATCTAAAAGATGATTATATTAAAAAAGGTATATATGATTCATCTAGTTTTGAAGAAGAAGAGTTAGAAGAAGATGATTATCATTATGAAGATGATGACTAAATAATAAAAATATCATTAAATTATCAATTAAAAGTAGAAATACAACTATTATTATGTTAGTATATTGACTTGTGATATTATGATTGATTTTAAAGAACTTATAGAATTATTTATATTAAGAATATTACCTAGTATCAAGAGTGAAAAAGAGATACCTAATATTAATTTTATATTTGATAATAATAGTATAGAGTTATTTAATTATGTAATGAAGCATCCATTTAGAAAGAAAGATGTATGGACTGAAGATATCACTTCTAAAGATTTAGAAATTACTAAAGAAATTAATAATATGAATCCAAATTCTAATACTATTATTATTGATGATGGAGTATCATTCTTTGATTATCTTGTATCTATTGTAAATGAACATTTAAAGCTATTTAAGGAGTATGAATATACTTTAATGATTAGAAGTACTACAATGTCATTATTAACTAGAATATGGCTTAGAATGGATGATAATGACTTCAATGATGTTATATCATTTTTAAGAAAAGAATTAGACTTTTATAAAGATAGAACACTTGATAAATATAGAACGGAAACATATATAAGTTCTTATGAAGGAATTGATTCTTATGCTGAATGTAATATTAATGAGTCATGGGATGAAACTACTAGAAGTATGAATTTTAGATTAGAAAGTAATGGTGAAAGTCATACTATATCAAGGGTACTTTATGATATAAGAAGTGAAAATGGAATTAAAGTATGTTATATATATGGTGTTCAAAATAATCTATTTAATATAACAAATAAAAGAATAGAAAGAAAACTATATAAATTAAATAAAGGTATTGATAATCCTAAAGTGCATCCTAATCAATTATATTCTCTTATATTATTTTTAGAAATATTAAAGAAAGAAGGAATTACTACTATTAAAGTACCTAAGAATCAAACATTAAGTTATGGTTATCATAAGATATTAAGTAATAATGAAAAATCAAATTTTAAAGCAAAATGGCCCGCAAAAAAAGTTAGAAAGATATATAGTAGTGATGATGAAGACAGTATCAATAAAAGACATGAATATGAGCTTGATAAAGAGTGGTTCAAACATATTGTTGGTAAAGAAGATACAATAGAAAGACTTAAAACTGATAAATTATTTGAACTACTTAGAAGATTATGTTTATATGATCCTAGTTTTGAATTTGTTGGAATAAGTCCTAATAATGATGAAATTTTAGTATATAAATTAAGAAAATAGTAACTCTATATCAAATTTTAAATAAAAAATCAAGAGAAAAATCAAATAAAATTTGACAAATTGACACTTTTATGGTATAATCTACTTACTAAATCATTAAGGGGGTAATGGTTATGAAGGGTAGATATATTTTAGATTATTTAGATGAAAATAATTTTAAGAAATTAGAAAGAAGTTTAAAAAAATATAACATGGTTGCTTATAAAAAGTTAATGTTTGACTTTTATCCAAAATTAAGAAGTGGTGAATTTGTAGGAGAATTAGTTTCAATTAATAAACATGAACAAACTGAAACTTATGATTTAAAATTACCAACAGATTCATTATTTGTAAAAGTATATGGAGAAGTTAAATTAAACTATACTGTATATAAACAAAATAATATTGTTATGTTAAATAATTTAGAACCAAAAGATATATTATTAGACGGTCATAAATCTGAGTTAACTGCTTATAAAGGAATTATGATTTCTAAAGCAAATGCTCAAAAAGAAATGTTCAAAATTGACTTATTATGTAGATTAGAAGGAAGAGAGTAGTCCTTCTTTTTTATTGAAATGAAATGTTATTTTCTTGTTCTAATTTTCTTGCTTTAACTATTTCTATTGCTTGTTTTAATTCATTATCTTTATAAGTGGCGTATTCATATGACATAAGTAAGTCTTCTTTAGTTTTAATTGAGGGCTCTGTTTGAAACTCTTCTAAATTATAAAATGTAGATGGGATAACTAATTTAGCATCATTTGTTCTTAATATGTCTGTAGTAAAAGAATAGGGCGTTACTCCAAAGCCATCACCGGATGTATGACTACCAATAGTAGTAGCGAATCCTGTTTTATTAGAAAATTTTGATAATGTATCACAAACAGAATAATTATCACTATTTATAAGTAAGTATCTATTTTTAATAGTAGAATTACCATTTCCAATAAAAACAGAGCAATCTAAACTACTAGTGCCATCTTGAAGCCTTTTTAAAGAAGTATTAATATCTTCACCAAGGCCATTAATTATTTCATTTGTTTCACCATAAGATTGCCTACCTATAGTAGAATCTACACTATAATTATGTGTATATTCTTTATCAGAAAACATACTTAATAGACTAAACCATTCATCGCTACCACCTTTATTACCACGTATATCAATTATTAAATCACTAACATTATTACTATTTAGATAGTTTGCAATTACATTTAAATATTCAATTGGGCCAGTTATTTCACTACCTAAAAAATTATATTTTTCTTTAGAAGCAAGCATTTCATGACTAAAACTATTTATCCTTAAATATGGAATACCATCTATAATATTAAAGACAATGTTATTAAAATAAGGATTATCTCTTTTAATAATTTCATGATTAAAGTCTTGAGAACTCATAGGTTCAATAGTAATTTCTTCATCACCAAAAGAAATAGTTTTAGCACTTTCACTAGGTATTATTAAATTCTTAATAAACATTTTTCCATTTTCAAAAGAGTAACTTCCTTTAAAATTCAAAATATATTTGTCTATTTTGATACCATCAATCATAGTGATTTCTTTATTTTCTAATTCTTGATTTACTGCTTTAATTACATAGTATTTACTATCTTTATATTGAATATATAATGGAATTATTTTATCAGGTTCATCACTTTTAGAAGATAAATACGCATGTCCTTCATGCAAACTAGTCATAAAACTATCTATTATTTTTAAGTATTCTTGATCACTCTTTATATTTGAAAGTTTAGTAATAATTCTATCATAAGATTCACTACTAAATGGATTTACATTATTATTTGATAATACTTTATCATTATAATTTTTCATAGTAACTTTTAAATAATTAAATATTTTGTTAAATTCTCTTACATATTCATTCATAATATCTTTATACCTCAATTATATTATATCAAAAATATTGCATTTAAAAAGAACTAATCTTTATTAACTAGTTCTTTATACTTATCTTCAAGTACATATATATCTTTACTACTCATGAATACAAGTACAGCATTTTTATACTTAGTAAGTTTATCTACTTCATCAAGTGTTAAATGTTCACCATCTTTAATATCTTTAATTATATCATATGCACTTACATCATCATATCCAGTTTCTTTTCTATCTTCTCCAATATCCATAACATATGCTTTATCTGCAATACTAAGTGCATCAGCAAACTCTTTATGGAAATATTTAACCCTAGATTTAGTATGTGCTTTAAATATAGCAACTAAATATCTATCTGGATATTTCTTACGAGCAGCAAGTAATGTAACCTTTACTTCAGTTGGATGATGAGCATAATCATCTATTAATATATTTGATTTAACTTTTTCTTCTATAAATCTTCTTTTAGCATGTTCTATTTTAGATACTTGATTTTTAACTTCAGTTTTATCTATATTTTCTAAATAACAAACAGTTATAACTGATAGAGCATTAAGAAGTAAATGATCACCTACAAATGGAAATGTGTAGGTATCATAATATTCACCTTTGATGTATACGTCTGCGATTGTTTTATCATTTTCAGTTTTTATATTTTTACATATTACATCATTATTATCATTAAATCCATAATAAATTACTTCTTTATTTGTTTTGATTTTTCTATTGTTAAGATCATCTCCACACATTATAACACCTTTACGAGCTTTATTTACAAATGTAGTAAATGCATCCATAACATCATCTAAATCTTTATAATAATCAGTATGATCTAGTTCAATGTTAGTAACTATTACATAATATGGATTATATGCTAAAAAATGTCTTTTATATTCACATGCTTCAAGTGCAAAATATTCATTACCAATAGTAGCGTATCCAGTTCCATCTCCAATAAGATAGTTAACTCCTACATTTTCTAAAACTTTACTTAACATTGTAGTCGTAGTAGTTTTACCATGACATCCACATACAGCAATAAGTTTTGTATCATTAGTAATTTCAGCTATCATTTCTTGATAAGTAAATATCTTTAAGCCAAGTTCATGTGCTTTTTTAACTTCAGGATGTTCATCAGTAAAAGCATTTCCCTGAACTATAATCATATTTTTCTTTATATTGTCTGCATTAAATTCAAAAAATTTAATACCTTTTTTAATAAGTCCTGCTTCAGTAAAGAAATGATCAGGTTTATCACTTCCCATAACAGTATAACCAAGATCACTCATTATTTGAGCAAGAGCACTCATTCCGCTTCCTTTAATTCCTATAAAATAATATATCAATTTAATCACCAATATAATTATACTATAAATATAAAATATTTTATACTCACTTTACATTAATTTATACTAGAAATAATTATATTTTTGTTGTATAATATATTTGGTGATGATATGAAAAAGGAAATTAAAATTTTAATAATTGTTTTGTGTGTGGTATTTGGTGTATTTATACTTGATTATTTAAGAAGTGTAATATTTAAGAAAGAACCTTTAATTGTAGTAAGTACAATAAATAGAGAAGGTGTAAAGATAAGTAATGGTATTTTATATAGAACCTATAATTGTAATGGCACTATATATGTCGAATCAAAAACAAGTAAATTTGATTGTCCGGCTGTACCTAAAGGGATTTCAATAACACAAAATAATAAAGATATATGTGTTGATGGTATAGATTATTTTTATGAAGATGAAAACTATAGATACTATTTTACTTGTATGAAAAGTAATTATATATTCATTAAAAAAGATGATAAAGAATATACATTAAAAAATGCTCTTAATAATAAAATAATAACTATTAATGATATTGAAAATTTAATTGAATTTAATAAAGAGAGTAAAAAAAATACTGAAGCTATTAAAGAAGTGGAATTAATTAAAGAAAGTAGTAAATGCAGTACTAAATCAGAAAAAATATATACGTACAATAAAACAGAATATTATTATGATTGTAGTAATAATACTTATTCTTTAAAAATTAAAGGTGAAACTTTTTCATTAAATAAGGCACTTGAAAGTGGAAAGGTTACTATTGAAAAGCTAAAAGAATTAGGACTAAATGTTATATCTAGAGAAATAACTAATACAGATACAGTTATTAAGAAAGATACTGATGTTATTATTGAAAAAGAAAATAATACTAAAGTAGATATTAAAAAAGATGAAACAATTGATGAGGCAATATCAAATAATCCAAAATTAGTATTTATTAAAAATAGTAATAAGGATCAAAAGAAAATAACTATCTATAAAGATAAAAGTTATGAATATTATTATTATACTCCTTCTTATGGAGATTATAATATTAAATATATGAATAAATATTATACTGTTAAAGATGCTATTAATAAAAATATAATAACTTTATCTAGTTTACAAGGATTAGGGCTTACTTATTTGAAGACTAAGTTAGTTACTATTGATGATAATAAGGTTAATCCAGGCAAGACTGATGATAATGTAAATAAAGATCGTAAAATTACTCTTATTGATAAGTCTAAAGGTAGTAACTGTGCTCAAGCAATAGAATATTTCTATGAAGATAATGCATATAAATACTATTTTACTTGTATTAAGAGTTCTAGTATGTATTTACTTATTGATGGTAAAGAATATCCTTTAAAAGAAGCTTTAAATAATAAAGTAACAACAATTAAAGAACTTGAAGAAAATGGTATTAAGTTTTTAAAACAGTCTAAGAATTTAGTGACAAAGTAGTTAAATATGAAATATTAAATTTTGAATATAATAAACAATTTAGTATAGATGTAATTATTAATAATTTACAAATAAAAGATGATGAATTTAAAAAAATAAAAGAAGAAAATTCTATACGCAAATAGAAGTTCTTCTTTTTTTCTTATAGGAAAGTTCATCTCGCGTGATATAAATTTTTAAACAAGAAAAAACGAACTATTTCTAGTTCGAATAAATCTTTAGTGGTGCAGGTGAAGGGACTTGAACCCCCATGGATTGCTCCGCTAGATCCTAAGTCTAGTGCGTCTGCCAATTTCGCCACACCTGCACATTAGTGGTGGACCTCGTAGGACTCGAACCTACAACCGCCCGGTTATGAGCCGGATGCTCTAACCAATTGAGCTAGAGGTCCACTGCTTATTCATAATAACACATTATTTCAGCTTTTTCAATATCTTTTTGTTTATTTTTTTAAAAATTGTGATATATTATTAATGTATGATAGGAGAAATGATAATATGATGCTTCTTAGACTTAAAAATAATTTCTTGAAATATGTTATTTATATGTCGTGCGTTTTCTTATTATTATTTGTTATAGTTAATGTATCAAATATTAAAGAAACAGGTGAAAATGAAGAAATTACGACATCATATATAACATATACAGATGAATTAACAGAAGTTAATGTAACATATCCTAGATTTAAAGATGATAAAATAACTAAAATTATAACTGATAATATCTATAGTTACGTAAAAGATTTTAGAAGTTATGATAAATTAAATAAAACATTAGATATAAAATATGATTTATATTATTTTGATAATTATGTAAATGTTATATTTTATATTGAGAATACTCTTACAATTATTAAAAATAGAAATATATTAATTGACTTAAAAGATAAAAAACTTGCGTATATATCTAATATTTATGATAAAGACTATTTAATAGATGAAATAAATAGTATTGTTTCTTCTAAATATTCAAACGATGTATATGAAAAGGTTAAGAATTCAAATGTAGATAATCATACATATATAATAGATGATAATAAAGTTGATATATATTTTAATGATATTATTTCTAAGGATTTGACTTATGTACCAATGATAACTATTAAATCTACTGAAAGTGTTATTGAATATGAAAAGCCTGATTATACTAACACTGATAAAAAATTTATTGCTTTTACTTTTGATGATGGGCCTAGTAAATATACTTTAGAATTATTAGATGCTCTTGAACTTAACAATTCTAGTGCTACATTTTTTATGCTTGGTAATAGAATGAAATATAATAAAGATATTGTTAAGAAAGTATATGAATCAAATAGTGAAATAGGTACTCATACTTACTCTCATAAAAGACTTACGACTCTTAGTGAAACTGAAATATATAATGAAATAAATAGTTCAGCAATCATATTTAATGAAATTACTAATGATAAGATAAAATATTTAAGACCACCATATGGTTCTTATAATGATTCTGTTAAGAAACTTGAATATAATATAATACTTTGGAATATTGATACTAAAGATTGGCTAGTTAAGAATAGCAAAAAAATATATAATTCAGTTTTAAGTACTGCTTGTGATGGGTGCATTGTTCTTATGCATGATATATATCCTGAAACTATTGAAGCGGTAAAAATGCTTATTCCAACTTTAAATAAAATGAATTATGAAGTAGTAAGTATAAGTAATTTAATGAAGATTAAAAATTATAATCCTAATAATAATGAAGCTATTAGTTATATAAATAACTAGTAGTTTTTTTAAAATATTATGTTTGTTTTATTTATTTGCAATAATTTATCTTAAAAAATCAATTTTTTTCAAAAATAGTGTTCCATTTTGATAATTTTTGTGCTATACTTTTGAAGTACAAACGAGATGGACCGCTAGCTCAGCTGGTAGAGCAATCGACTCTTAATCGATGGGTCTAGGGTTCGAATCCCTAGCGGTCCACCAATAAGTATATTAGTCCTATATAGGGCTTTTTATTTTGCTTTAATTTTGATACAATGTTTTATAGGATAGGTGTTGTATGATATATATATGTTTTGGAATATTTACTTTTGCATTAGATGTAATTCTTATTAAAAAAGTAAAGAAAAGT
>OLOV01002885.1_pt1 | contig 11105 bp, 10 predicted proteins | sample 1672931 | NCBI WGS metagenome assembly OLOV01 (sample SAMEA3136738, study PRJEB25190) | human gut metagenome | biome: human gut; feature: human-associated habitat; material: faeces | place: Austria | collected 2013
TTCCCTATGCATCCAAGATTCCGGGCGTCATGCACGCGTGCGGTCACGACGCGCATACGGCGATGCTCATGGGAACGGCTGAGGTGCTCAGCGCGATGCGCACGCAGCTGCGCGGCACGGTGAAGTTTATCTTCCAGCCCGCAGAAGAAGGCGGGGGCGGCGCGAAGGCGATGATAAAAGACGGTGTGCTGGAAAATCCGCGTGTCGATATTCTTCTCGGTATGCATCTGCTGTTTAATCCAGCCGGAACCTTGGCTTTTAAAAGAGGCTACGCGCTCACAGCGTCCGATTCCTTTACCTTGACGATTACCGGCAAGGGCGGTCATGGCGCAAAGCCGCACGAGACGAACGATGTTGTGCTCACTGCCTGCAAGGCAGTTGAAAATCTCCATCAGATTGTCAGTCGTAAAATCAATCCCCAGCGCATGGCGATTTTGTCCGTCGGCAGTATCCAGAGCGGCACGGCCTCAAACGTTCTGCCGGAGACGGCGACGATCCGCGGCACAGTCCGTACGCTGGAAACCGATGTGCAGGAACAGATGATTGCGGGCGTGCGTGCTGCGGCGCAGAGTGCCTGCGATTTTACGGGCGCAGAATTCAATCTGGATTACCGGATTATGGAGCCTGCCGTACACAATGACGACGCGGTAATGGCACATATTACGGATGTGTTCCGGCAGATGCTGGGAGAGGATAGTGTCATCGAGCTCACTGAGCCCCGCTGCGGCTCAGAGGATTTCAGCAATTATCAGCGTCCCGGCGTACAGACCGGCTATTTCTGGCTGGGCGGCGCATACCCTGGCGAGGCACATCCGAGCACCAACCACCAGCCCCGCTACAACTGGGATGAGAGAACTATGCGGACGGGCGTGCAGGCAGCCTGCGCAGCAGTTTGTTCGTATTTGATTGCAGATTGAAAGAAAGGCGATTGTAATGCTTACAGATTATTCTTTGAAGATGCCGAAGGAAGTTTATGGCGGCGAGCATGCGCTGGAGAAGCTGAAGGACGTCATGTCGGTCAATGACGTGAAAAAGGTAGCCGTCTTCACAGATCACGGCATCCGTAGTACAGGTCTTTTGGAACTTCCGATGCAGATGCTCACGCAGGCGGGTGTGGAAACGGTGATTCTGGACGATCTTCCCGCGGAGCCGACCTATTCCCAGGTGCAGGTCTTGGTCGATGCATTCCGCGCCGAGAAGGCAGATATCATCGTCGCCGTCGGCGGCGGCAGCGTCATGGATGCGGCAAAGCTTGCCTCCATTCTCTCGACCGACCGCTACAGCGTGCATGACCTGCTGGATGAGCCGACGCTCGGCAGAAAATTTGTCAAGACCGTCATGATTCCCACGACTGCCGGCACCGGCTCCGAAGCGACGCCGAACGCGATTGTCGCCGTTCCGGAAAAGGAGCTTAAAATCGGCATTGTCAACGAAGAAATGATTGCGGATTATGTCATTTTGGACGTGCGGATGGTCGCAAAGCTCCCGCGGAAAATTGCGGCAGCAACCGGCGTCGACGCACTGGCGCACGCGATTGAGTGCTGGACGAGCAATAAGGCAAACCCCTTCAGTGATCTTTTTGCAATGCACGCGCTCGATTTGCTGCTCAATAACCTCCTGCCTGCCTGCAATGAGCAGGATATGCAGGCCAGGCAGAACGTGCAGCTGGCAAGCTTCCTTGCGGGCGTCGCTATCACGGCTTCCGGCACCACCGCGGTGCATGCGCTGAGCTATCCGCTCGGTGGCAAATATCATATTGCCCATGGCGTATCAAACGCAATTCTGCTCGCGCCGGTCATGCGCTTTAATGAGCCTGCTTGCCGCGCGCTTCTGGCTCAGGCGTACGACACCTGCGTCCACGGCGAAAAGACGTGTGAAACGCAGGCGGAAAAGAGCAGCTATATCATTGCCTGGCTGGAGAAAATCGTAAAAGATCTCGACATTCCGACCAGCCTTTCGGTCTTCTCTGTTCCGGCGGAGGATTTGGAGAGTCTGGTGGAAGCGGGACTGAGCGTCAAACGCCTACTGAACAACAATATGCGCGAAGTAACGGCAGACGATGCAAGAGAAATCTACCGTTCAATCCTGTAATACGGAGGTTATAATATGAAATATACAGATATTCGTGGAATCATTGTTCCGATTTTGACCCCGATGGATGAAAACGAGCAAATCAATCTGCCAGTTCTGCGTGAACAGATCGAGCGAATGATTGTGGGCGGTGTCAACGGCATTTTCCCGCTTGGCACCAACGGCGAGGCATATATTCTCAGCGAAAAGGAAAAGCTGGAGGTTCTGGAAACCGCCATCGATCAAGTGGCTGGGCGCGTTCCGGTCTACGCCGGTACAGGCTGCATCTCCACGGCCGAGACCATCCGCCTAAGCAAGGCTGCACAGAAAATGGGTGCCGACGTGCTTTCAATCATCACACCGAGTTTTGCCGCAGCCTCGCAGCATGAATTATACGAACACTACACCGCGATTGCGCGTCAGGTAGATATCCCGATTGTGCTTTACAACATCCCTGCTCGCACGGGCAACAAGCTCCTGCCGGAAACGGTACAGAAACTGGCAAAGGATGTTGATGTGATTCTCGGTGCAAAGGACTCCAGCGGCGATTTTGAAAATCTCTCAGCATATATCCGTCTCACACAGGAACTCGACAAGGACTTCCGTGTACTCTCCGGCAATGACGCTTTGATTCTCCCGGCGCTCAAGATTGGCGGCTTTGGTGGTATCGCGGGCTGCGCTAACGTCTATCCGAAAACACTCTGCGCAATCTACACAAATTTCATCAAGGGTGATTTAGAAGCTGCACAGCAGGCGCAGGACGCCATTGCAAGTTTCCGTTCCGTTTTCCGTTACGGAAACCCAAACACCATCATCAAAAAGGCGGTGAGCCTTGATTATCCGGTCGGGGACTGCAGACGTCCGTTCAATTATATCAGCGACGAAGGTATGCAAGCGCTCAAGACAGTCATGCAGGAAAATAGAGATAGGGGGCTTTTTTGAGATGGCAAATGTGCATGTCAAACGTCCGATTATTGGCATCTCCATGGGAGACCCCTTCGGAAATGGCCCAGAAATAACAGTCAGCGCACTCAGCGACGCCTCGGTTTACACACGCTGCCGTCCCTTGGTGGTAGGAGATTACACAAGCCTGTCCTACGCCTGCCGCGTGGCGGAAAAGCTCGGAAGAACCGCACCAGTGCTTCACCGCATCGAGTCGGTGGAAGACGCGTTTTTTACCCCTGGCACAATTGATGTGCTGGACCTCGGTCTCATGCCGGAAGACGCAATTCCCAATTCTCTGAACGAGGAAACGCCGAAGCCCTTCGGCGTGGGCGCAAGCAAACTCGGCGGCGAGGCTGCATTCCAGTATGTCAAGACGGTTATCGAGCTTGCCATGCAGCGCGAAATCGACGCAACGGTGACCAACGCCATCAGCAAAGAGGCCATCAACATGGCGGGTCATCACTATTCCGGCCATACGGAAATTTATGCCCACTACACCAATACGAGCAAATATACCATGATGCTCGCGCACGACGCGCTGCGCGTGGTGCATGTTTCCACGCATGTTTCTCTGCGTGAGGCATGCGACCGCGTCAAAACGCCGCGCGTGCTCGACTGCATCCGCATCGCAAATAACGCCTGCAAGGCCCTCGGCATAGAAACACCGAAGATTGCCGTCGCGGGACTCAACCCGCACTGCGGCGAAAATGGTATGTTCGGAGACGAGGAAATCAATGAAATTCAGCCCGCCATCGATCTGGCGCTGGCCGAGGGTATCTGTATTCCGGAAAAGGCGCCGACGCCGCCGGACAGCGTCTTTTCCAAGGCACTCGGCGGCTGGTTCGACATCGTAGTTGCCATGTATCACGACCAAGGTCATATTCCTCTAAAGGTTAAGGGCTTTGTCTATGACCGGGATGCCGACCGCTGGCAGGCGGTCGCGGGCGTCAATGTGACGCTCGGCCTTCCGATCATCCGCGCCAGCGTCGACCACGGCACCGGCTTCGGCCACGCAGGGAACGGCTGCGCGAACGCACTGAGCCTGAATAACGCAATGGACTATGCCATTCGCCTAGCAAACAATCGAAAAGAGGAAGTAGTATGAAAGTTGTGATGACGCAGGCAGTCTGCCCCGAGGGCATGCGGCTGCTGGATGGTCTGGCGGAGGTTTACGTTGCGGACAACCCGGATCCCAACAACTATCTTTCGCAGATGCAGGACGCGGACGCGTTGATTGTCCGCATTGCAAAGTGTGATGCCAATGTGATTCTAAATAGTCCGAAGCTCAAGGTCATTGGCAGAACCGGCGTCGGTTACGACTCCGTGGATGTCGCCGAGGCGACCCGGCGCGGCATACCCGTCGTGATTACCCCCGGCTCCAACAACCGCAGTGTCGCAGAACACGCGGTCGCGATGATGTTCAGCCTTTCCAAGAATCTCTACGAGGCGCAGCAGGAGATGTGCCGCGGCAACTGGGAAATCCGCGGCGCGAAAAAGGCGTTCGAGCTCGAAGGAAAAACGGTCGGCGTCATCGGTCTTGGCGCAATCGGCCGGGAGACCGCGAAAATCTGCCGAGGCTGCGGGATGAAAATTGCGGGCTATGACCCGTTTTTAAGCCGCGAGCAGATTGAAGCGCTGGGCGCGCAGGCGTATGAGAACTATGAAGATCTGCTGCGCGCGGCGGACATCGTCACCATCCATGTGCCGCTCACTGAGCAGACGCGGGACATGATCGCGGCGCGGCAGCTTGCGATGATGAAGCCCACGGCGCTTGTCATCAATTGCAGCCGCGGCGGCATTGTCAATGAAAAAGACCTTGTCGCTGCGCTCAAAGCGGGTGTGATTGCAGGCGCGGGAACAGACGTATACTGCAATGAGCCGCCCAAGCCGGATGATCCGCTTTTGAACTGCCCGAACTTAATTGCCAGCCCGCACAGCGCCGCACAGACGCGTGAGGCGGTTGTTAAGATGGCGCAGATGTGCGTGAAGGGCTGCATTGCCGTTTGCAGCGGCGAAAAATGGCCGTATGTTGCAGACAAATCTGTCTACGAACACTCGATCTGGAAGGACCGCTGATCGGCACCGTCTATGAGAAAAGCTGGACTCCATCTAACAGTGTAACCGTACCCGTCGTGGCATTACGTCCAAGAGGGCTGCATTCTCCCTATAGAACTGCACACCTATGGCTGCTATGGCACTTTCCACGTTGCCGGCATGCAGGAGTTTATCGGATTTTTTTGATTGAGCACGCTTTTCCTCACCATTGTGCAGCTGCTTATGGGCGCTATAAAGAACAGTTTCTTGCGTTGTGCCAATTTTTGAAATCAAAGAAATGTAAGTGACTCTGCGAAATATGTATATATTACCTACTTGCTCTGTTTCCCAATAAACTGCCCCGCTTTTTATTTGGAATTATGTACCAAATGGCAAGCGGAGGCTAAGCCATGACAGAAAAAACAGTAAGCGTCAAACCTAACTTTATAAATTACGATGGCTTTTCTGCGGCGTCGGTCTCACTTGGATTTGATGCCCGCCACATATTTCGAAATTTCACAAAATAGTAAATGCTCATGGCAAGGCTCAGCATCTCGCCCGCAGAGATAGACAGCCACTCGCCGTCCATCTTGAAGATCTGCGGCAGCACCAGCACCGGGAGCACCACAAAGCTCAGCACCAATCCAACGAGCAGGAGTGTCACCAAAACGATCATCGGATACAGCAACTGCTGCTGAATACGTTTTTTCAGCCGCTCCTGATTTTCGAGATGCCGACAGATCTCCTGCAGCACCTGCGCCAGCTGTCCTTGCCGCTCACCGATCGCGATCCATTGGCAGAGCAGCAGCGGCACACTTTTTTCACGGCGCAGCGCTTCAGAAAAAGCCAAGCCTGCATGCATCCCGCTTTCAATCCTGGAAACGAATGCACGCTGTCGCTCGCTCATTTGTCCACGATGCATGTGCACCAGCGCTTCTGACAGCTGCACACCGCTGGATTGCGCCATCGCCAGCTGGCGCAGAAAAACCGCCAGCTGACGTTTGCTCAACCCGCGCGCAGAAAAAGCAGCCGGCCGCCGCAGCCCAAACAACCGGATCGGATAGATGCCACATTCAGCGAGCAAGGCGCAACAATCCGCTGCGCTTTCTGCCTGCTGCCAGTGCACCCGACCACGGCCGCTGCTGTCAATATAATGGTAGACAAAGGTCGTCATCGCGTCGCCCTCCTTTTACAGCACCAGTCCCTTCGCCTGAGCATCGTCACCGACGGTGCAAAATCCCTGCGCCTGGGCTTGTTTGCGCAGAGCAAAACCGCTTTCGCCAGCGGCAACGCGCACGCGCTCCGCTTCGCTGAGATGCCACAATTCCTGCACCCCCGTGCGACCGTCACGTCCACTGCCCAGACAACGCCGACAGACACTACCATCCGCCGCAACGCCGCTGCCGCCGCAATCTGTGCACAGCTGCGGGAGAAGCCGCTGATTCACCACCGCCGTCAGAACCGCGCCCAGCAAAAGATCGCTGAGTCCGAGATCGCGCAAGCGATCCACCGCTTCCTGCGCATTGTCCGCATGCAGCGTTGCGATCACAAGCTGACCACTCAACGCCGCACGCGCAGCAATATCCACCGTTTCAGCATCGCGCAATTCGCCCACCGCGATCACGTCCGGATCGCTGCGCAGCATACCGCGCAGCCCTGCTGCAAAAGAAAAACCACTGAGCGCGTTCACCTGCATCTGCTGCACTTCCGGCAGCACCGCTTCGATCGGATCCTCGATCGTGTAGACCAGTTGTCCCTGCGCTGCCAGTTGCTTCAAGCAGGCATAGAGCGTCGTCGTCTTTCCGCTGTTCGTTGGCCCGGTGATCACTACCATCCCGCGCGCCTTTTCCAGCAGTGTCAGCAACGCCGACTGATTTTCTTCCGTAAAACCGAGCGCCGCCAGCGAACTGCGCCGCTGCAGCTCCGGCAAAATACGCAGCACGATTTTTTCACCGTTGAGCAGCGGCAGCGTTCCCAGGCGCAAATTGTAATCGGCGTCCCGGCAACGAAGGAGAATATGCCCATCCTGTGGAAGGCGATGCTCCGCAACGTCCACTTCCGCCAGGAGCTTCAGCTTGTTGACGATCCCATCGGCCACCGCCGACGGCAGCTCCGCATACGTTTCAATCCGACCGTCCAAACGAAAATCGACGCGAAAACAATCGTCCGTTCGCAAAAAATGAACGTCCGTCGCTTCCGCATCAATCGCATCATCAAGGATCCTGCCAATGAGCCCGTCTACATGACCAGGCTCTGCGCGCAGCAGCTCTTCCACCGCATGCCGACGCCGCGCAACATGCTGCACAGTATCTGCGATCATCCCGCACAACAATGCAGAATGAATGCGCACGGCATCACTCAAAAAAAGCGGTGCATCTCCATACACCGCCTCAAAGGCGTGACGCTCTGCTGTATTCGGCGGACGCAGACAGACATAGCGCCCATCGCCCTGCAGTTGATACACTGCCCAGTCTGCACACTGAACAAGCGTCGCCTGCAAACGCGCATTTCTTTCCAAATATATATAAGGAAGGCCAAAAAATCTGGTCAGCAATGGCTGGGCATCGTCGGCTTTCACCTGCTGGCGCTCCAGCCATTCGCCCAGCACATCGTTATCAGACCACGCCGCATCACGATCCGCCAGGCCGGCATCTGCAAACAGCTGCACCAAATAACCACTGAGCAATCCCATCATGAAGCCCTCCTTCAGCACGAAGATTTTTCGTTCTCAATTATCCATTGCGGATATTATACAAATTATGATATCAGTATATGGTTCAGAATTCAATATATGTTTTGAAAAATCTCCACTATGACACATCTTTTTCTGTAACCACAAGAAAAAAGTCTCTCCCGCTGCTTGCTGGGAAAGACTTTATGGTTCTTCTCTAGGATCATTTCAGGAAGCCGTTGATGATCTGCTCCTCTGCTTCCTGCTCGGTGAGGCCGAGGGTCATGAGCTTGATAAGCTGCTCGCCGGCGATCTTGCCGATGGCGGCTTCGTGGATCAGGCTGGCGTCGATGCAGTTGGCCGAGAGCTGCGGCGAGGCGATGACGTGGGCGTCGTCCATGATGATGGCGTCGCATTCGGTGTGGCCGTAGCAGGCGGCGTTGCCGTTGATGCGGCTGACAAAATCCTGCACGGAGCGATCCTTGGCAACGCTGCGGCTGACAACGTTGGCGCTGCAATTTTGGCCGTTGAGGTCCACTTCAAAATTGGTCTTGGCGACCTGGTCGCCGGTGGTGAGGATTTTTTCGTGGATGACGAGGGTGGCGCCGTCGGCGAGATCACCGGAGGTTTCGCGGATGGTGTCGTCGATGCCTTCGATCTGGGTGGTTTCCATCTCAAGCTCGGCGCCTTCGGCGAGGTGGAGAATGGTGGTTGGGTTCATGATCTGCCTGCCGCGGCCGTCGCCTTCGCCGAAATGCTTTTCGATGTATTTGACTTTGGAATTTTTGCCGACGTAGAAGGTGTGGATGCCGTCGTGCTGGCTGTCGCCGCCACCGCCGCAGTTGTGGATGCCGCAGCCGGCGACGATGGTGATGTCGCAGTTTTCGCCGATGTAGAAATCGTTGTAGACGAGATCTTTGAGGCCGCTCTGCTGCATGATGACTGGGATGTGCATGGATTCGTTGACGGTGCCATCCTTAACGTGGATCTCGATGCCCTGGCGTTCCTTCTGGGGAACGATCTCGATATTGGCGGTGGAGCGGCGACCGGCTGCCTGGCCGTCGGCGCGGATGTTGTAGGCGCCGACGGGGAGGGCGTCGAGGTCGGCGACTTCCTTTAATAAGCGTTTCTGAATTTCATCCATTGTTGTGGTCCTCCTTTACTTGGCGAGCTTGTCCATGATCTTGGTGCAGCCGCTGCCGATGATGTATGGCATGACGTCGTCGGGCTTGCCATCGCGCACGACTTTGCCGTCCTGCATCATGATGATGCGGTCGGCGATGTTGAGGATGCGCTCCTGGTGGCTGATGATGAGGATCTTGCCGTTGGTTTTTTCGTTCATTTTTTCAAACACCTGGATGAGGCTCTGGAAGCTCCAGAGGTCGATGCCGGCTTCTGGCTCGTCGAAGAGGGAGAGCGCGGTGCTGCGGGCGAGCATCATGGCGATCTCGATGCGTTTCATTTCGCCGCCGGAAAGGCTGTCGTTGAGCTCGCGGTCGATATAATCACGGGCGCAGAGGCCGACTTCGCTGAGATAATCGCAGGCTTCGCTGAGGCTGGTGCCTTTGCCGCTGGCGAGGGTGAGCAGGTCGATGACCTTCAGGCCTTTAAACGCAACTGGCTTCTGGAACGCATAGCTGATGCCGAGATTGGCGCGATCGGTGATGGACCAGTCGGTGATATCCTGGCCGTTGAAATAGATGCGGCCGCTGTTGGGCTTGATGATGCCGCAGATGACTTTGCCGCTGCCGTTGGGACCGGTGATGGCGACAAAGGGTTCGTCGATCTCCAAATTGACATCGACGAGAATATCTGGGCGATCAGGCACGCCGTAAGAAATATGTTCTAGCTTTAACATGGTAACTCCTCCATTTTTGTCGATTGATGATGAGCGCGGCTTTGGCTGCTGGCTGGTATTGGTCGAGGGCGCTGCGCCCAATTAATATTGGTCGAGCGCTTCCTCAAAAGCTTCGAGCATCTGGAGCATGGCCTTGGCGCTCTCTGGCGGCAGGGCGCGGGCGGCAGCGATGACTTTTCGCAGCCGGCAGTCCCGCCAGGCATAATAATTGGTGAGGATTTCCTGCCCTTTTTCTGTCAGCCTGATGGCGACTGTGCCGCAGCCATCGCGAGCAGGGGCACGCTCGATCAGGGCTTTCTTTTCGAGCTTGGCGAGGGTCTCCGAGACAGCGCCTTTGGTGATCCCGAGCGCGCTTGCGATCTGTGAACAGGTGACGAGCTGGGTGTGGGCAACAACGTCCAGCACCTGCGCTTCAGAGCCGCAGACGGTTTCGGCGGTGCCAAATGTTTTGGGCTGCTTGGTTTTGGCATTGTATTTGTTGATCAGGCGGTAGGCAGTGATGTAAACATCCATCCGTTCCATGGGCAACACCTCTTTGTGAACGATCCGCTGTTTAGCAGCTAAATCGCCCTTGCTGATTATTATTATACTGATACGCAGGGGAATGGAAAGACCTTTTTCCTCTTTTTTCATCAACGGTGTTTATTGATTGTAAAATCACAGCCAGCGGCGCACAAAAAAGCGCCAGCCTCCTGCCGCAGCAGAATGCCAGCGCTTCAGCTCTAAAACTCAGTCAAGCAGGGCAAGGATGTCGGCCTTTGGCTGGACGCCAACAGACTGGTTGACGATCTTCCCGTCCTTGACAGCAACGAGGGTTGGGATGCTCATCACACGGAACGCGGTGGCCAGCTCGGTCTGTTCATCAACGTTGATCTTGCCAACCTTGATGTCTGCGCGTTCTTCAGCGATCTGCTCAACGATCGGGCTGACCATGCGGCAAGGACCGCACCAGGCTGCCCAGAAATCGAGGAGCACAGGTTTGTCGCTTTTGATAACTTCCTCTTCGAAATTTTCTTTGGTAATGGTAATGACTGCCATGTGTTCATTTTCCTCCTTCAGGATACGTTGCCTATAGTATAACATACTTCACGCGGTTTGAAATCCCCAAATCACTGCAAACTGTGAGATTTTATCGATGACTGGCATCCTCCGCGTAACGCAGCGCCTCAAGCTCGCTCATGAAAAGATCGTAGTAGTCGTCTTCACCGTCGAGCACCGGTGAATTTTCGCCACCGCCGTTGGTGGCTCGGCGCATGGTGGCGTAGTCGGCTTCCCCGGCAAAGGCGAGCTCCGCGATGCTCAGCGGATAGCCGAGATCGCTGGCAGCGAGATAGGTGGCGTTTGCCGCGCCCATGCGCTCCGGCGGGGCTTCGGACAGTGCCATGGAATTGAGCACAATGCCGCTCATGCTGTGGCCGCAGCCGTACAGAACGGACAGAATGCCGAGCGAGAGCGCCGTGGGAAACAGGAGGCGCAATCCGCCGTACGCGGCTGCAAGGATCAGCGTGCCGGTGAGCAGGATCACCG
>OLOV01002886.1_pt1 | contig 11103 bp, 7 predicted proteins | sample 1672931 | NCBI WGS metagenome assembly OLOV01 (sample SAMEA3136738, study PRJEB25190) | human gut metagenome | biome: human gut; feature: human-associated habitat; material: faeces | place: Austria | collected 2013
CGATTCCCGGGCGTGGCGAAGTCACTCTGCATCCGGATTTTGTGATTCATCTGCCAGACGGCAAAAAAATAATATGGGAGCATCTGGGTATGCTGTCGGATGATTCTTACCTGTCGGCGTTTGCGGAAAAGCTGAAGCTTTATCACGCGGCAGGGTATCACATAGGCAGCAATCTTTTCTTGACCACAGATACTCCCGAAGGGCGCCTCGACATGGACGCCGTCATGAATGTCATTGAGTTGATTTCCGACTATTTCTGAATCGGGCAGATGTAGCTGAACTCGAACTTGCCGTTCATATCGATGAGGCTTTGAAGTGCGTCAGCGCTCACTGCCCCGGTGCCTGCACTTTCCGCAAGGGCGTCTGCAGCAGAACCGAGCAGTGATGTCCAGTCGGATGATACCGGACTCTCGAAATATTCAAGTTCGCATTCACCGAGTTTATACTCTGCCTTCATATCGGCAGCCGCCTCTTCAAAAGTTCCGATTTCGTCAATCAGACTGTTGGCGAGTGCTTGTTTCGCGGTGTAGATTCTGCCGTCCGCAAGTTTCTTCACCTCGGAAGTTTTCATATCGCGTCCCTTTGCGACGATTTCCACGAACTGCTCATAAGCTTCATCAACAAGGGACTGGAAGATTTCGCGCTGCTCGCGGCTCATCCTCTCCACACTGCTTCCCATTGCTTTGTTTTCGCCGGAAGTAATCGTGTTTGTCTTCACACCGATTTTGTCCAGAAGCTCGCTGACATCGTACATTGTTCCGAGTGTTACGCCAATGGAACCGGTCCAGCAGTTGCGGTTCGCAAAGATTTTGTCGCACGGAGCTGAAATATAGTAACCGCCGGATGCCGCCATGGACTGCATGGATGCGTAAACCGGGCGTTTTGTCTTCTTTTGATATTCTTTGATTTTAAAGTACAGCTCGTCGGATGCGAATACGGAGCCGCCCGGCGTGTCAAGATAAAGAATCATGCCTTTGTTCTCGCCGTCGTCAATCATCGCATCGATTGCGTTTAATATGTACTGATGATTGTATGTATCGCTGCTGTCCTCGCTTATCGTTCCAACGACATCAACAACGCCGATATAGTCATGGCCGAAGTCGGTTGTCACCGTATTGTCAATACCGCTGACAAAAGAATCGGAAAATGCGCCTGCAATACTGTCAATCGCCTTGTTGCAGCCGGTTGTCAAAAGCGCGATTACCACGATAACCGCCGCGATGATAATGAGTGCTTTGCCCCAGCCCGGCAGTCCCGACCAGCCGCGTCCGCGCTTCGGAGCATTCGGCGGCACAGGAGTGCTTTGTCCGCTCGCAGACTTTGCCTCAGATTCCTGCACAAAGCCGTTTGCAGCAGATGTCTGCCCCGCGCCTGCATTTGCGCGTCTTGGGCGTTCGTCACTAAATACGCCATCACTGTAATATTGTATGCCATCCGTTTTCTTTGCTTCGGATTCGCCGAGATCACTGCCGTTTGTCTTGTTTTCGTTATTCTCAAAATTATCCAAAATCGTTACCTCCTTTGTTATTGCAATCTTTTTCGCTGTAACAAGTATAACACAGCACCCTCCGAAAAAAAACCGTAAAATTTCAGCAGATTATATTTTGCGAAAAGCGTTGACAGTGTACTATGTATCATGGTACACTTAACTCGCAAAAGGGATTATTATAAAAAATAAAGAAAGGGGTTCATGCTTTATGTTTCAGCTTGATTTAAAAAGCCGAAAATCCATCTATGAGCAGGTAATTGACAATCTCAAAGAGCTCATTATGACGCGAGTGCTTTCCACAGACGAAAAGCTGCCGTCCGTCAGAGAGCTTTCCAAGGAGATAACCGTCAATCCGAACACCGTGCAGAAGGCTTACCGCGAACTTGAGCGGCAGGGCTATGTCTACACCACAAGCGGAGTGGGGACCTTTGTGGCAGACATCGGCGGCGTCCGTCCGGACACGAAAGAACTGGAACTTGCGAAAGCCAATCTTGACGACGATTTCCGTCAGCTTCTCTATTTAGGGCTTAGTTTCGAGGAAGCAAGACAAGTGGCTTTGGGGATTATAGACGAAAGGAGACCGGCAAATGATTAAACTTCAAAATGTCACCAAGCGTTTCGGGGATTACAAAGCGCTTGACGATTTCAGCCTCACGGTTCCGAAAGGCTCCGTTTACGGACTGATGGGCCTCAACGGCGCGGGCAAAACGACGATCATCAAGCACCTTGCGGGGTATCTGGTGCAGGATGAAGGTCTTGTGACCATCGACGACGAAGAGGTTTTGAACAACGAAAATATAAAAAAACGAATCGCGCTGATTCCGGACGATCTCTTCTTTTTCAGAGGATATTCGCTTAAGGAAATGGGGAAATACCACAAGCACATCTATCCGAACTGGAATGAAGAGCGTTTTCAGGCAATGATCGGCGATTTCGGGCTTAATCAAAAAGCCAACCTCGCAAAATTCTCAAAAGGAATGAAAAAACAGGCGGCGTTCTGCCTCGCAATGGCGGCTATGCCCGACTATCTCATACTCGACGAACCGGTTGACGGGCTCGATCCGATTGTGCGTCACAAGCTTTGGCACTACATCATGGAAGACGTTGCGGACAGAGAGATGACGGTTCTGGTTTCGTCGCACAACGCAAAAGAGATGGAAGATGTCTGCAATTACATCGGCATCATCGCGGGCGGCAAAATGGTTTTCGAAGGCGACCTTCTGGAACTTATGCCGGCTTCCATCGAAGAAATCTTTATTGAAAAGCTGGGAGGTGACAGCTATGAAAAATAAGAATCTGTTTGCTTTGTCCCCTGCCTTGCTATTGGAAAATTTCAAAATGTACTGGTATCTTCCGGTGGTTTCGCTGATTCTTTACTTTTTCGGCGGGATTTTCCCGATTATCACAAATTATGATAATCTTTACAGTATCAATTACCTGATTCAAAACAATTTCAATAATCTAAGTCCGGTATTCATACCGCTTCTGATTATCGTGCCTCTGACCGCGGCATGTATCGCGATGAGCTTTTTCCATAGGGAAAACCGCGCACTCGCAATGCACGCACAGCCGTACAGCAAGTCGAGACTTTTCAACTCGCAGGTGGCATCAGGCTGGCTCATGTGTATTCTTCCGCTTTTGGTAATGGCACTGCTGTATCTGTGCTTTATGAAGGAAGTCGCTCCGGATGTGACTTCTTCGGCGATTCCGTACACGTCGGAAGACAATGTATACACAGCGTCCGCCGTGTTCGGCTGGTTTGGTGATTCCTTGGTTATCATGACGTTCTTCTACGGAATGTTTGTGCTTGCGGGAACTTTGGTCGGAACCGTCATCATGCAGGTTCTGCTTTCGGGAGTGATGTTCGTCATTCTTCCGCTGATGATTTTTATTATCAATGCGTTTTGCGACAGCTTCCTTCTCGGATATTTCGGCATGAGCGATTTTATGGAAAGCCTCATGAGGAACGCAAATCCGCTGATCCGCCTTGTTTTCGGCTGGGGAGAAAACGCGGGACTTCATCTGGAGCTGACTTACCTGCTTGCAGGGGTGCTGATGCTCGCGCTCGCGCGCTTTGCGTACGGCAGAGCCAAGCTTGAGAAAGTCGGCGACTCCATGATTTTCAGGGTTACGGAAGAAATCATAACTTATTTGATCGTGTTCGTGGGAATGACCGCCTTCGGATGGATTTTTTACAATATGGCAGCAAGCACGAAAGGCATGCTCGTATTCGGTATGGCGGTCGGCGCACTGATTACATTCTTCGTTGTAAAGATCATCATCGATAGATCCGTCAAGGTTTTCAAGAAACACAACCTGATTTCCCTCTGCATTTATCTGGTCATTGCGGCACTGTTCACAGGTATGACGGTCTTTGATATCAGCGGATTTTCGAAACGTCTGCCAAAGGAGGATAAGATACAGTCTGTGCAGCTTTCGGATGCGACTTTCCGCGTGGGCTACGATATTTCGAGCTACTGCGACAATTTACTCTTGAAAAACAAAGAACGCAAGCCGGTAATGTCCGATGACGCAAATGTGATTTCAGCGATGTATGAACTTGAAAAATATATTGTGGAAAACAAGCGTTATGAGCACGAAGCCACTGTATATGACATTTCTTCTGTACACGAAGGGGAAAACATAAAATACGGGGTAGAAAACATTTCTTTCCTATATAAAATGAAAAACGGCACTTCGTTCAGCCGCAGATATTTCGTTAAGCTTGATGATACCACGGTTGATCTTCTCAACAGAGTTGTTTGTACGGATGACTGGAAATCCTACTATACGCTGTCCGATAAACTTGATTTGTCCGGCTTCGACAGCGCAATGCTCAGCATTTACTCGGATAATTACAAAGATTACGAGGAGAACGGAGAAGACAGTTTCTCCATCAGCCGCAAGCAGCTTGAAAAGTTAATTGCCGCAAAGGATGCCGATATCAGCGGCAGAAGCTACATGGATATTCTCAAACGCATCAATCTTTCCGGCAATACTCGCGTGTACGATGTGAACATTACCGTAAGCATCCTGAAAAAGGATATCAAAGAAAAAATAGGAATGAGCATTTATGAGTCAGGAAGTCTTTCTTTTACGGTTATGAGTGTGGACAAAAACACACTTGCATGCCTGCACGAAATCGGTGTAATATAGAAGGTATGGAGAGAGAAAGATATTATGAAACGATTGTAATCGGTGCAGGCGCAGGCGGTCTCTTCTTCGGGGCCGCCTGTCCCGTTTCCGGCGGCGATGCCGGTCGCACTTTGATTTTGGAAAAAACAAACAGAATCGGCACGAAACTTCTTATGTCAGGCTCCGGGCAGTGCAATCTGACGCACGGCGGCTCGATTAAGGAGTTTTTGTCATGCTACGGGCAAAACGGAAAACGAATCCGAACTGTGCTTTACAGGCATAATAATATAGAGCTGCAGGATTTCATGCGGGAGCTCGGCATACCGACCATAGAGCGTGAGGACGGCAAAATCTTCCCCGCTTCCCTGCGTGCAAAAGATGTGCAAAGCGCACTTGTCCGCAGATGCGAAAGAAACGGCGTCGAAATCAAAAAAAATTCAGAAGTTGTGCGGATTGTACCGCTCGAAAATACAGGTAGCACGGACTGCGGCGAGCCTGATTTCGTCGGTGCTTCTGCATCGGCCTCCTGCGCGGCGCGGTTTCAAATCGAAACCGCAGGCGGCAAAACCTATATCTGCCGCAGTCTCGTCATTGCAGCAGGCGGAAGCTCCTACCCGGCCAGCGGCTCCGACGGCTCGCTTCTTAAAGTGTTTGCACGGGACTTGCCCAAGCTTACGGTATGCGAGCCGAAGCCGTCGCTGGTTCCGATTTTCGTCGAAAACTATCCGTTCGGCACACTTTCCGGTATTGGTTTTCACGATGTTGAAATAAAAATTTTCGAGCCGAAATCGAAAAAAGCATTAAAGCTTGCCCACCCTTGCGGTGACTTGCTTTTGACGCATAAAAACTTTTCCGGCCCGGTGATTTTAAATAATTCCAGAGATATTTTTGCCGGCTGTGGGCTTGAAATTAACTTCATTTTCCCCTATACTGTAAATGATATGCTTTCCTATCTGAAGGAAATTTTCCCGGGAAACCGCAGAATGATTTCCGGCTGTATCGGGGAAAACTATCTACTGCCTAAAAAATTTATTTCAGCAGTTTTAGACAGGATAAATGTGTCTGACAAACCGGCGGCCATGCTCAGCGGCAGCGAAATCAGCCGAATTGCCGAAGCTTTTGCCGGGATGCGCTTCACAGTCTCAGGAACCGGAGGCTTCAGCATCGCCATGGCGACAGCAGGCGGCATTTCACTTGATGAAATCGCGCTTTCCGAAATGCAGAGCAGAAAATATCCGGGACTTTATTTCATAGGGGAAATCCTCGATATTGACGGCGACACCGGCGGCTACAATCTTCAGTTCGCCTACTCGTCATCGCAGGCTGCGGCAGACAGTATTTACAAAAAATAGTAATTATCACAGGAGAAAAAACATGAAAAAAAGGATTTTGAGATTTGTATCGACCGCGCTTGCCGCGGCACTTATGGTATCCGCCGTACCGATAGACAGCGCTTTTGCGGCGCTTTCCGAGGTAAAATCCCCGGCACAGGTAACGACCTTCAAGTCCACGACGGATTTTGAAAAGGAATATGTCAGAGCCTATGTCACGGACGACACGGTTTTGAAGGTTAATTATAAGACCCCGCTCGAAACGACAGTATTTCGCGTTTCGCTTTATCGCGTGGGAGAAAACAAAGGTGATATCGACCTTGATATTTTCGTGGATGCAAAGCAGAGCACCGCATCTGACGGCACCACGCTCTACGGCTTCACCTACTATCTGGATATGAAGCGTTTTGAGGTTCCGAACGGATATTACAACCTCTATCTCCGGCGCTGCGCGACGGCAGCCGACGCCGAAACCCTAAACTACAAGTCCAGCGGCGTTCTCTATAAAAACATGGAAATCAAGGTGACAGGCGGCAAGGTGAAAATCCTGCGCTACAAAGACGTCATCGAATACAACGATTATGTCAAGGATATCGGCGCACTCTACAGCACCGACCGCTATTTGGACAACACGCTGGAGGATATCCGCTTCGTACTGCGAAATCCCGCAACGAATGTCTATGCGGAAATGACGCCGAGCAAAATTTCCTACATCCAAAGAATTTCTGACCGTGTAACACAGGGTGCTTATACGGACTATGACAAACTTCTAAAAATATATGAGTATACCGCGAAAAACTTTTACTATGACTCCGTGGCTTTTTCCACGCACTCGTATCAGTATGCGGATCCTTATGACAATATTTACAATTATGAAAACGGCCTGAGCAGCGCAAACAGCGTTTCCGGGCGTGTTCACACCACCTGCCAGGGCTTCTCTGCAATCTATCTTGCACTTGCCCGTGCGCAGAACATTCCGACCAGATTCGTTTACGGGCACAGACTTGCTGTGCCTTCCAACGACTGGCTCACGGAGGACAATATTGATGTGCGCGACCACTGGTGGACGGAATCCTATGTAAACGGCAAATGGATTTTTGTCGACCCGACCGTCGGAACCACCAATAAATACAACAAATCTACCGGCGCGTGGACTTACACAGGGCTGACAAACTACACATACTTCGACGCATCGGACGAACAGGTTGCGACCAGCCATGTATACATGAATATCTACCCGGACTACAGAGCCGGCAAATATATCGATGACGAATATGAAATGGGAATGCTGCGCGACTTCTTCGAACAGCCTGTCGGCGATTCCTATAAGACACGTGGAACCGTGATGAACTCGTCATATTCCGCTTATGATACCGCTACATGGGGAGACGGAACCAAGTCCCACTTCATGACCAACGGCCGCGGCAAAACAACCCAGATTCAGTGGAGCAACAAAGGTTTCACGGGAGATCTCAATCTGCCGGGTTTTACAAAGATGTCAGTCTTTTCCTCACACGGAAATAAATATGAGACAGCAAATTTGTCGAACTCGCCTGCATTGAAGAGCGTTTATCTGCAAAACAACAAACTGACGAGCGTTGATTTAAGCAGCTGCTATAAGCTCAGCTATGTCCGGGCGCAGTACAACCCGATGAAAAATCTCACGCTTTATGTGAACGGTCAGAATCGTACATTCACAGCCGGCGATAACGGGACTTTCTATTTTACGCTGGATACCCGTTATACAAACAGCAGCCTGTCGCTGTATTCCAAACCGGACATCGGCTACAAGCTCGGCGGTGTTTACAGCACAGGCACCGGAAACAGACTTTCGACGAAAACGACCTACCACTTCACACCGAAAGCATCCGGCCACAGCATTCGTTTCGTGCTGAATCCGGACAGCTACAAATATTATTTGGCTCCGGGCGAATCAAGATCTTCGCGCCTTCCTTATATCCGCGCGGCGGCAAAACGCCTGAACGAACTGGGTTACTACAACCCGAACGGCAATTCGTACGGATATTGGTATGGCCAAACCGCAGTGGGCGAAGAAACTTCCTACACGGACGAACTCGTTTCCGCAGTTATCAAATTCCAGGTAATGCATGATATTTCAAACACCGGAAATGTCGGACAGCAAACATGGTCTGTCCTCTTCAGCGACTCGGCAAAGAGCATGGTTTCCGATTATGAATATTCACAAATCCTTGCGAATTACGAAGCAATGAAAGTTCAGCGTGCGGAAGCAACGGAACAGATGAATCAGCTCACGGTTAAGACTTCTTCCACCGCTTCCAAAGGTGCCATGAACCTCACATGGAGCAGCAGTTCCTCGGTTCTTGATATCGACAGCGTTCAAATTGACGGTTATGAGCTTTGGAAATCCACTTCCAAGAGCAGCGGCTGGCAGCTTCTGAAGAGCACGACCGGAAAGAAGTTCAAGAACACTTCCAATATCAAAAAAGGCACCCGTTACTACTACAAGGTGCGCGCTTACAGAGAAATCGGCGGTCAGAAGATTTACTCGCCGTGGTCGAATGTAACTTATAAGATTGCAAAATAATAACTACTGACAATCAAAACGCGCCACCGGGCGCACCCAAAAGGAAAGCTGCCATGTTAACGAAATCTGTTAATGTGGCAGCTTTCTTGCTTCATTTCAGTATTTTCCATCTTCCTTTTTTCGTTGATCCTTCATGTATAAGATAGCCTTTTTCTTTCAATCCCTTTATTGTTCTGTCAATGGTTGACCTTGAAGTTTTCAGTTCTTCACTTAGAGCCGCCACAGAAATGGATGGACTATCTTCAATCATGTAAAGAATTTCTGATTCTCTTACCGTTAAAACCCCGTTTCTTGCTTCATTTCTTGCTTCATTTCTTGCTTCATTTCTTGCTTCATTTGACATAGATTCAACTTCTAATGTCAAAACCACCCTTGACGGCTCCGAGAGTTCATCAATGCGAGGTCGAATAAATCCGTTTTCTTCCCAAGTGCTGTAAATATCGCATAGCCCACATCCGGAACGCTCTCCCACATTAATCAGTGAAAACATATTAAAAATTCTTGTATTTCGCGCGTCACTGATTCCGCCTGCAATGGCATCATCAATGCTGATTCGGAATGTGCCGGGATTTGATATGGTAATCTTTTTAAAATCTTTATCGACTACAATACCCTGACGCCCATAATAATCCGCATGAATCAATGCGTTTGCAAGTGCTTCTCTGATTGCAGCATGCACCTGCGTATCATCAACGCGAAGCATATTTTCATCCAGCTTAAACGGTTTTTTCACATCTGCTGTCAGTTTGCCTATGATTTTAAAATAGAAGTCAAAAATATTGCCGCTCCAGTCTCCGTCACTGCTGCACACGCGATCAGACCAGCGAGTATCCATTGCCAGCTTTTCTCTGTAATCCAAAAAATAATTCGGCAGTTCGTTCATTATGCTAACAAAATCTCCGAAAAAGATCAGTCCGGCAAGTGTCGGATGTAATTCCCCGTCTGACCCTTTCTTCGCCGCACCTATTTTTACGAGAAATTGTTCATCGCTGAGTTTTGTCCAGATATGATTTGGTTTTCGGTTGGAAAACATCATACGGTAGCTGCGCAGCGATTCGCTGTTCAAATCGGAAAGCAAAAGTTCTTCTATAATTCTGCCGTCGGCACTTTCTTCTGCTTGATCGCGTAACATTGCCAGAATCTCTTCGCGCTTGCAGCGGTAATCCCCTTCTCCGTTTGTATTCGCAAACGCTGAGTAAGTTTCCCATAGACTGCGCGGCAGACCGCCTGCGGCTGTTTTCGCTTCGATATAAGCGTTTTCCTTTTCTGATGATAAAATTTTAGTAATATCAATCATGGATAAATCTCCTTTGCTTTCGGAAATGTTTCAATTGCTCTTATTATTATACTTGGTTTTTTAAAAAGAAACAACAAAAAACGCGAAAGCCCGCTGAGGATTTCTCAGTGAGCCTTCGCATTTATACATACAAGTTTTTCATTTAGTCCAAACTCTTGAAGCGTACTTGCACTGCTTGAGTGCTGTTTTCGCAACGAGCTTACCGTTTTCGTCGTAAACTCTTACCTGAACTTTGTAGAAGTATTTCGTTCCCTTCTTACCGCTTGTGTTCGTGTAGCTTGCAACTTTCTTCGTCACGGTGGACTTATAGGAAGCTGCTTTCTTCGTTGAGCGATAGAAGCGGTACTTCACGGTGAAGCCGAGGTCTTTCAGTTCCTTGATGGAAGCCTTGACCTTCGCGTCGCTCTTGAGGACTGCTTTGATGTTTTTCTTTGCTGTCTTGCTTGAACGAGCAACGAGCTTCATGTTCTTAACGATGGATTTTGCTTTTGCAATTTTAGCTGCGTTCTCCTCGGTTGGCTCTTCCGCTGCCGTGTCAACATTGTCTTTGTTGATTTCGGCTTTGACGGTTGTGCCTGTCGTTTCGTTCACGAGTTTCTGCAGCTCGTCGCGCTCGTAAGTCTTCTGTCCGAGCGGTGTCTTGACAACGAGTTTCGCATTTGTGTCTTTCAGCAGGGACTCAAGGAAGGACTTTTCGAGGTTCAGTTCGAGTTTTTCTGCGCCTTTCGCGTCGCTGTTTGCAACAACGAGAACGACCTGCGCGGATTTCTTTTCCTTCGCCTGCTTTAAGATTTCCTTCTGGTTATCTGCTTTTACCGTTACGGTTGCGGTCGTACCGCTCATCTTAACGGTGGTCGGGGAGGTCGTTACTGCTGAGCCTGCAGCTCCTGTTGTTTCGACTTCGGATTCCGGCATTGCAGCTGCACCTGTGATGGTCGAAAGATTGTATTTCTTTGCCAGTTCATTAAACTTCTTAACCTCATCCGCTGTGATGTACTGTCTCTGCTTTTCGTTTAATTTTTCATATGCGGAAAGGGCTGCCTTCGCCTGACTGCTGCTTGAACTATCGGTCAGAGCGGCGAGCTTCTCCTTGGCATCGTCGATTTCGCTGTAGAATTTAATCTGTGCTTCTGCGTCGGTCAGCTTCTTGAGGTCTGCTGCTGTGATGCTGCTCTTATCAGTCAGGGCGTTATAAGCCGTTCTTGCGGCTTCGACATTTGCCTTTTCACTTTTGTAGTTTGCGTAAGTGATTTTCTTTAATGATTTCAGCATTTTGTCTACTGCC
>OLOV01002888.1_pt1 | contig 11101 bp, 5 predicted proteins | sample 1672931 | NCBI WGS metagenome assembly OLOV01 (sample SAMEA3136738, study PRJEB25190) | human gut metagenome | biome: human gut; feature: human-associated habitat; material: faeces | place: Austria | collected 2013
CCCTTATCGGCCCGAACGGCGCGGGCAAGACCACGGCCTTCAACTGCATCACCGGCGTCTATGAGCCGACAAACGGCCGCGTGGACTTCATGGGTGAACCAATCGTCTGTAACCATCCGCGCGGGAAAATGAAAAAGACCTACGCAGGCGAGCATGCAGAGCGCTATCTGTCCCTGCCCGCTGTCTCCTACACACCCGATAAAATCACGAAGCGCGGCATCGCACGCACCTTTCAGAACATCCGACTGTTCAAATCCATGACTGTCTTTGAAAACGTTCTGACGGCCATGCACGTACGCCGCACGTCCAACGTTTTCTCCGCCACGTTCCGCGCCAACCATAAGGAGGAGGCCGCGCAGCGCGAAAAGGCGCTGGAGCTTCTGAAGATCGTCGGTCTTGACGATGTAAAGGACGAGCTTGCGACGGCGCTTCCCTACGGCAAGCAGCGCAGGCTTGAAATTGCCCGCGCGCTGGCGACCAACCCGAAGCTGCTGCTGCTCGATGAGCCTGCTGCGGGCATGAATCCGCAGGAAACGCTTGAACTGACCGCTTTCATCCGCAGCATCCGCGACCGGTTCGGCCTTACGATCTTCCTCATTGAGCATCATATGAATCTTGTTATGGACATCTCCGACCGCATCTATGTCATCGACTTCGGCAAGCAGATCGCGGCCGGCGTTCCGGCAGAGATTCAAAACGATCCGCGCGTCATCGACGCGTATCTGGGGGTGGACGAGGATGCGTAACATTCTGGAAATCAAAAATCTGGTCGTCTCCTATGGCGGCATTGAGGCCGTCAAAGGTATTGATTTGAAGGTCGAAGAAGGCAAAATTGTCACCCTCATCGGCTCGAACGGTGCAGGCAAATCGACCACCCTGAAGGCAGTTGCCGGACTGGTCAAGCCGAAATCGGGTGAAATTCTCCTGAACGGTGCGAATCTGGTTGGAAAATCGACCGATCAGATCGTCTCGAGCGGTGTCACGCTTGTGCCGGAGGGCCGCCGTGTATTTGAAAACCTGACTGTGGCGGAAAACCTGCGCATCGGCGCATATCTGCGCAAGGACTCCCTCGCAGACGATCTGGCCCGCGTATATGACCTGTTCCCGCGGCTGAAAGAGCGCGAGTGGCAGCAGGCCGGGACACTCTCGGGCGGCGAACAGCAGATGCTGGCCGTTGGCCGCGCGCTTATGGCCAAGCCGAAGCTGATCATGATGGACGAGCCCTCCCTGGGCCTTGCCCCCATCGTCGTCCGGGGCATTTTCGAGATCATCCGCGAAATTAACCGCCAGGGCATCACGGTTTTGCTCATTGAGCAGAACGCAAATATGGCGCTGAAAATCGCTGACTGGGCCTACGTCATGCAGACCGGGTCCATTCTCATGCAGGGTCCCGGCGAAGAACTGGCCGCCAACGAGGAGGTCAAAGCCGCATATCTCGGAACCGCAAAGTAATACTCCCCCGGTGGTCCGCATGCCACGGACTGCCGGGATTTTTTTGACTTCTGCGGCGGACGGCACATAAAAAGTCTCTATTTTTTGAAAAGTCCGCAATTTTTTTGCATATCGTTTATAAATGCTTTACAAATCACCCGAATAAAGGCGCTATAATCAGCATAATCGAAACAAAGAGGAAGTGAACTGCATGGGAACAGATCCGTATCAGGTGCTGGGCGTGTCTCCGAACGCATCGGAGGACGAAATCCGGCAGGCATACCGCAGGCTGGCAAAGAAATACCATCCCGATCTGAATCCCGGCGACAAAACTGCTGCGCAGAAAATGAACGAGATCAACGCGGCCTATGACGCGATCAAGAATCCGCAGGCCTATCGTCAGCAGCAGGCGCAGCAGCAAGCCCAGCAGCAGGCCCGGCAGCAATATAACCAATCCAGTCAGCAATATTACGATCCGTTCTCGGATCCGTTCGGCTTCTGGGGCTCGCAAAACGACAGTCAGCAGAGCGACTGGCAGCAGACAAACCAGAATGGCTGGCAGACATGGTACACCTACCGTTCTTCTGACGAGGAGCAGGACGGCAGTGACGCCCCAGGCGGCTACCGCTGGACGTACCACCGCACCCGCCGGCGCGGAAATTTTCTTGTGCGGCTGCTGGGCATTTATCTACTGATCCAGATTGTCGCCATGCTGTTCGGCAGCTGCGGCTATCGCGGCGTGTATTATGACCCATATTACTACCGCAATTACAGCTACAGCGATTCGGGAATCTATTCCGGCCAGAGCCAGTCGCAGACCGACTCCGTCACGGATTCCGGAAGCTGGTATTGAGCGTACCTATCTCACAGGAGGAACTCCGTATGTCCAGAACAATCGGTATTGATCTCGGCACAACCAACAGCTGCGTGGCGGTGATGGAGGGCGGCGAACCCGTTATCATCCCCAACGCCGAAGGCGGACGCACAACGCCGTCTGTCGTTGCGTTTTCCAAGACCGGAGAACGCATGGTCGGCCAGATTGCAAAGCGGCAGGCTGTCACAAACCATGACCGCACCATTTCTTCCATTAAGCGCCAGATGGGTACCAACTACAAGGTTTCCATCGACGGGCATAAATACACGCCGCAGGAAATTTCCGCGATGATCCTGCAAAAACTCAAAGCGGATGCCGAGGCCTTCCTCGGCGAACCTGTGACCGACGCCGTCATCACTGTCCCGGCCTATTTTACCGACGCACAGCGTCAGGCGACGAAGGACGCGGGCAAGATCGCGGGCCTCAACGTCCAGCGCATCATCAACGAGCCGACGGCAGCCGCCCTTGCCTACGGCATTGATAAAGAGCAGTCGCAGAAGATCATGGTTTACGATCTGGGCGGCGGTACGTTCGACGTGTCCATTCTGGATATCTCGTCCGGCGTGATCGAAGTGCTTGCCACGGCAGGCAACAATCATCTGGGCGGCGACGATTTTGACCAGTGCATCGTCGATTATCTCGTTTCCGAGTTCAAGAAGCAGACGAAAATCGACCTGACGCGGGACCCCGCCGCCATGCAGCGCGTGCGCGAGGCCGCTGAAAAGGCCAAGATCGAACTTTCGTCCATGACCCAGACGACCGTTGAACAGCCGTATATCGCCGTCGGCAAGCAGGGGCCGCTGCATATGGAGATCCCGCTTACGCGGGCAAAGTTCAACGACCTGACCTACCATCTCGTGCAGGCTACGCGTGAGCCGGTCAATCAGGCCATCAACGATTCCGGCGTTTCCATCTCACGGATCAGCAAGGTCCTCATGGTCGGCGGCTCAAGCCGCATCCCGGCTGTGCAGGATCTGGTGCAGTCCATGACAGGCTCTCTGCCGTTCAAGGGCATCAACCCTGACGAATGTGTCGCCATGGGCGCATGTTTGCAGGCGGGCGTCCTGTCCGGCAGCGTAAAAGGACTTCTGCTGCTCGATGTCACGCCGCTGTCGCTCGGCATCGAGACGCTGGGCGGCGTGTGCACGCGTATCATTGAGCGCAACACAACGCTCCCCATCCGCAAGAGCCAGATCTTCACAACGGCCTCCAGCTTTCAGTCGTCCGTCGATATCCACGTTTTACAGGGCGAGCGCCCCATGGCGCACCAGAATAAGGAACTTGGCCGCTTCCAGCTGACCGGCATCCGCCGTGCGCCCAGAGGCGTCCCGCAGATCGAGGTCACGTTCTCTATCGACGCCAACGGCATCGTAAACGTCTCGGCCAAGGATCTCGACACCGGAAAGGCGCAGCAGATCACCATCACCGCCTCAAGCAACATGAGCCGCGAGGACATTGACCGCGCCGTGCGCGAAGCACAGCGCTACGCCGCCGAGGACGCGAAGCTGAAAGCCGAGGCTACCGCGCGCGACCGCTGCGAACAGATGACCTTCCAGGCCGGAAACGCGAAAAATCTTCCCAAAGAAGACAAGGCCCGCTTGGCTGAGGCGGTCAAAAATGCCCGCCGCGCCATCAAGTCCAAGGATCCCGCACAGATGAACAGCGCAGCTGACCAACTGGAATCACTTCTTAACGAGGCCGGCGTGCACATCGACCCGAACGCGGAATACCGCGGCTCGGCCAGCTATGAAAATCCAAACAACGACTTCACCGACGATGCCGTTGACGCGGACTTTGAGGAAATGAACTGATCCCCCCACACTATAAGAAATCGTCCCCGGTTTTCTCTCTGAAAACCGGGGACGTTCTATTTCTGTGATCCTGTTACAGCTTTTCCAGCACTGCGTCCGGAACCGTGCAGTCGTCTGCGCTCAGGTCGGTTTGGAAGTCAAACTGTGCCGAGATCGACACCTGCGTATCGACAACGCCAACCTGCACGCTGCCGCCGGTCGTGACGCGGAGGACCGTGATCGCCCCGTCCTGCACATCCAATTCCAGCGTTCCGGGCAGATACTGCACATCCAGCTTCTCCGCCTCCGGCGCGATGGCGCAGGCTGCTTGCTTCGTCTGCTCGGCGCTGAGGCTCAGCGTATAGCGCCAGCCGTTCTCCGTCTGTTCGCTCGTAACGCTGTCCTCCAGACAAGCGCGGTAGGCCAGATCAATCAGATCCGCACATTTGACCAGCGTCTGCTCGCTCGCAGTAGGCGTTCTGCCATCCTTGGAGAGAACCGTTTCCCCCGAGAAATAGAGTTCCAGCACACCCGCACGGATGCAGCTGACGGTTTTTCCTTCCTTTACGGTACGGGTGTAATCCAGCGACGTATCAAAGATCACAGGGCCGCAGTTGGCGCTTAGCTTGACGCGGGCTGACAGCGGGTCGCGTCGGCCAAGTTCAGAGGCAGCGGACAGCACGCGCACCAGATCCTCCGTCAGTTCCAGCTTGCCCTGATAGCCGCCGTTTGCAATCGCGTCGGTCACAGCCGCAGGGACGGCGTGCGCTGTCTGCGCGTCCGGCTGGACAGTGAGTTCAGCCCAGACAGTCATCGGCTGCATCTGGCCTGCACTGTTTTCCGCCTGGCAGCTGCCGGAGGCTTCGATCGAGCGGATTACGCCGTCTTCAACATGCATGCACAGGTCGATACTCTCAACGGCGCTGAGCGAGTCTGCAATCGTCGGCGTCAGCAGCGAGAGCGCCTGCTCCGCATCCTTACCGTAGGCGGTCACGGAATAGACCTCTTCACCGCTTTCACGGGCGTAGGTCACATCGGTCGCGTTGTAGAGTTCCAGCAGATGCTCGCCGAGCGTGGAATAGTCCGGGAACAGACCGTTCGTACGGTACGCACTGCCGTTTTCCAGATAGATTGCGCCGTCATAGTAATATAGCTGGACGCCGTTTTCCTCGATGCAGAGAATCGTGTTTCCGCCGGCCTGCGTGCGGAACAGGCGCGCATCCGTTTGCAGCGTCTCGTCTCCGAGATCCATCTGCACAGATGCGGTCATGTCCAGTTCCCTGCGGCCAGAGAGATCTTTCAGCAGCAGGAGCGCATCCACACTGCTCTTGAGACTGGCCCGGTAGATGAGGATTCCGGCTATGATCAGGGCAACGACCACGCCCCCGACAATCCACCAGACGCGGCGTTTTTTCTTCTTTTTCTGCACCTGCTCCAGCGTGACAGGCTCCGTCTGCGCATCCGGGTCAATGACGCCGATGACGGCGTCGGTCGCGCTCTGTTCATCCTGCATGGCCTTGCGCAGCGCCTGCATCTGGCGGCGGCGGGCCTTGCCAAGCTTATGGATCAGATGAATGATGAGCAGCACCAGCAGCGCCGCAAGTCCGGCCAGCACGATCCACACCCACCAGACGGGGAACGTGGACAGCACCGCAAGCTGTACGGTCTGCCCGGCAGCCTCAAAGGCCAGATAGCTTCCGACCTCGGTCGTCTCCACCTTCTTCCAAACGCCGTTTTCGTTTTCCACATAGAGATCCAGCTTTCCGCTCTGCCCATCGGGCGCGCGGAAGCGGATCGTATGCGTGTCTGCGCCGTCATCCGGCAGGCGAAGCTGCCACTGCTCGACGACGGAACGCGCCACATGCGCGGCGGGCGCATGGCCGTCCGCAATGTTTTCGCAATATTTCCGAATTGCCTCCGGGATGCTGGCTGAGATCTCACCAAAGGCGGCCGGCGTGATAGCCTGCGGCTGCGCCTGCAGGCGGTCGCTGCTCGTATACGCGCCTTCGGCTAAGAAGACAGGTCTGCCGTCCGCGCGCTGTGCGTCGCTCGGGAGCGCGTCGATACTGGCATGGTACTGTGCGGTCACAGTGGTATCAAATCGGATGTTGTTCAGCGTCTGTACGTCCCACTCGCCGTACTGTCCGTCAACAGCAGGAATATCCGGGTACGCGCTGTCCGGCAGCGAATCACCATAACGGACAGCGACAGCCTTGAGCACCTCGCCGTCTGCGACGAACCGCACGGTAAAGGTTTGGAATTCGTCAGGAAGCGCCTTGTTTACCAGCAGCGCCTCATAGACCACGGGCTCCGCCTGTCCGGCAACGCTTGCGCCGTCAAGTCCGGCCAGCGTATCGGAGACAAAAACGTTATCCGCAAACGCGCCCGCGCCGCTGCCGCTGATCGCGCCTGCATACTGTGAATAATCGGTGATGGATACAAGTGATGTGCATCCGGAGACGGTGCTTCCGCTGCCGGTTATGCTGTCCGTCACGCCCGTGCCGGTGATGCCGCCGACATAGCGTCCGCCGGAAAGCGCGCACTTGGCCCAACAGTTTTCGATCACCGCGCTGCAGATGCCCGCGACGCCGCCGACATAATCGCCGCTCTGGCTCTCTGCGCTGCCGTAGGCCTCGCAGCTGTCGATCAGGCCGAGATCCATCCGGCCGCAGATCGCCGCCGCGCAGTCCTTTTTGGCTGTGACTGCACCGCTGGAAACGCAGCGCTGCAAAACGGCGCGCAGTTCGTACTGTTTACGCTCGGTCGAAGACAGACTCTTGCTGACATCGCTTTCGGGGTCGGCGCCGGCCTCCAGGCCCATCGCGCCCGCGATGCCGCCGACATTTCGGTCAGCCTGCACCGTGCCCGTGTTTTCGCAGCCGCGCAGCGCGCCCATGGTGATGCTCTCCGGATCGGTCTGCGAGCCGTCGGTTACAAGATCGCGGTTTTCCAGACTGTCCATAGCGTCAAAGACGGTCGTACTGATCTCGTCCAGCTTGTCGCTGACGGCCTGCACGTCTTTTTGCAGCGTCTCGGACAGATTCGCCGCCTGTGAGCCGATGGCGCGCATCTGTGCGCCCATGCCGCTCAGCGCGCTTGCCAGTTCCGGCATGGAAGCGTCTGCATTCATCTGCAGCGACGCGCTGAGCGCGCCGGAGCCGTCTGTGCCGCCGGAGATTGAAATGTCAGACGGGTCAACGAATCCGCCCACGCCCGCGCCGATCCCGGCGTCCTTATGGCCTTCAATTTCCAGCGGGTGCGTATCGACGCTGACGCCGCCGTCCGCTCCCGCACCAATGACGGCGCCAATGCCTGCCGACGCGTCCCCGACGGTGAGGTCTGCCCCGCCGCTCACACCGCCATTTGCCAGCGCACCCGCATCGATAGTTGCGGTCGCGCGGAGATTATTGGCTGCATTCGAGGCGCTGTCGAGATACGTTCCCATTCCGGCCAGCTGGGAGCCGAGGTCGCTTGCCGCACCGCCTGCGTCAGCGGTTGCCTGATCGGTGAGCGTTTTCAATTCCTTCAACTGGTTCTGCAGCTGCTCCTTTGTGCTCTCGGAGACAGTCACAGCGACATACGGCTCGACCTGACCGGCGATGCCGCCAACGTCCTTGCGGCCGTAGATCGTGCCGGAATTTGTATTGTTGAGCAGATACCCGCTCGTCACGCCCGCAATGCCGCCGACATTGTAGCCGACATGCTCATAGCCGACCGTGCCGGTATTTTCGCAGACTGCGATCAGGCCAGTATTCCGGCCTGCAATGCCGCCTGTGGCGGTCGTGGTGAGGAAGGTCTGCGTAGTGGTGAGATTGGCAAGGTCGAGCGTCATATCGATTTGGATATCGCTGAGACTCAGCGCAGTGTCTACATTATTGATATTGACGCTGCCGCTGTTCGTGCAATGCCGGATGGTGCCCGCATTCTGGCCCGCAATGCCGCCCGTGGCGTTCGTACCCTGCCCCTTGCCCTCAAACGAGCAGCTGACAATCTGCCCGGAGGCCTGATTGCGGCCCACGATGCCGCCGATCTGCGTGTCGCCCTGCACCATGCCGGTGAACGTGCAGCAGACGATTCTGCCGTAATTTTCGCCCGCGATGCCGCCGCAGGCGATCTTGTCGCCGCCCGCAGCTACAGAGCCCGCAACATTCAGGTTTGCCACGCGTCCGCCGGGCAGGATCGTGCCGAACAGTCCGGCCGGGCTGGCGTTTTGGGTGAGATTGAAATCGGAGATGGTATGCCCGCGCCCCTCAAACGTGCCGCCGAAGGAAGCTGCGGGCGTAAAGTCCACGCCGGAGAGCGAAATGTCGGCGCGCAGGATAAAGGTTTTGCCCTGCGACCAGGTATCGAGGGAGCAGTCTTTCGCAAACGCGGCAAAATCGGCCGCAGAGTCCAGATAGACGGTCTGCGCACTGTCTGCTGCCCCCGCTGCCGGAACGAGCGCGAGGCACAGTGCAAGCGTGAGCAGCAGGGCCGTCACACGGGCCCGGGGCATTCTGTGGTTATTCATGCTCTGCATCCTCCTCTTCCGCTGTCACCGGTACTTCCGGCGTGCCGGGCTCCTCCGGCGGAGTCTCTGGTTCGGCCGTGCCGGAGAGCAGACTGATATTGACGTCTCCCTCCACGACTGCGTGGACAACGCCGCTGATCTGACCATGGATTTCTCCGCGCACCATACCATCGATGCGCACGCGTCCCGAAGACTGATGCGAAGAGACAGCAGAGGGCATATCGAACGCAGTCTTATCAATGACCTTCTCACCCAGAAGCAGAATCTGCGGCAGAATGAACATGACGATGAAGATCGTGATAATCGTGCCGCGGCCAAGGCTGTCGCCGATACCGGCAATCGCGGCGTTGGAGGTCATCTGGCCGATGAGGATACCGGCGATGGCCATCATAAGGCCCGAGGTGATGATCGTCGGGAAGGACATGTTCATCGTTTCGATGATCGCGTCCTTTTTGGGCATTTTGTCCTTGAACTCCATGAAGCGGCTGGTCGTGACGATTGCATAGTCGATATTCGCGCCCATCTGAATGGACGAGACAACCAGATAACTCAGGAAAAACAGGGGGCTATTGGTGATGGTCGGGATGCCGTAATTGATCCAGATACTGCCCTGAATGACCAAAATCAGCAGCACCGGGATACCGGCGGACTTGAACGTGAACAGCAGCACGACCAGAACGATCAGGATGGACAGCACCGACACGACGACATTGTCGCGCGAGAACGAGGTCTTGAAGTCCTGCTCGGACGAGGAATCACCCACGACGTATACCTCGCCATCCGGATAGTATTTGCGTGCGACGACGCGCATCTGGTCGAGGAAGTCATAGGTCTCATCGCCGCCCACGGGCAGATTCAGGTAGACGAGCATACGGGTATAATCGTCGGACTGCAGTTGCTTGCGCGCGTTGGTGATCTGCGAATAGGCGCTTTCAAGTGTCTCGGCCATGTCGGCGTCGAGCGTGACGTAGCCGTCCTGCATCTCGCCGTAGAGAAAGGTAAACATATCGATGAGCGGCACGGAGTAATTGGGAAGTCCCCCGATGATCTTGCCGTAATTGCCGCCGTCGGCAGCGTAGGCCGCATAAAGCAGTTCCGCGACCTCATAGTCAAGGTCGGTCAGTTCGGAAAACTGCCGCGGCGTCAGTGCGTCGGTCAGCATATAGCCGCCCATCGCCTCCACATTGGAAAGGCCCAGCGTGGAATCGACCTCGTCGTATGTCCCAAGTTCGTCCAGCAGCTTCTTTTCCGCCGCATAATCCCCTGCCGGAACCACAACGGCGACCATATTCGTCGAGCCGAAGGTGTCATCCATGAGATCATCCGCGATCTGCTGCTCTGAGTGCTTGGTCGTCTCCAGATAGCTGAAGCCGTAGACATACGGGCAGTTGTTTGCAAAGAGCATTGCAACAATGATCACCACCAGAAAAATCGGCGGGATGATCTTCTTCGTTGCGTAGGCAAATCTGCCGACAAACGGGATCTTGGGAACAAAGTTCTTGTGCCGTGTGGCGTCGATCTTCTTGCCAAAGAGCATCAGCAGACCCGGCATGAGGAAGAACACTGCAAACAGCGAGAAGAAAATAGACTTAATGAGGCAAACGCCGAGGTCAAAGCCCAGCCGGAACTCCATAAAGAGCATCGCAACGAGGCCGCCGATGGTCGTCAGGCTGCTGCCGCAGATCTCCGGCACAGCCTTGCTCAGCGCGACAATGACCGCTTCGCGGATAGGCAGCTTCTCATGCTCCTCCTTATAGCGGTTGCAGAAAATGATCGCATAGTCCACAGACAGCGCTAATTGCAGCACAATCGTGACGGAGTTTGACACGAACGAGATCGTGCCGAGCAGGAAGTTCGTGCCCATGTTCAAAAGCGCCGCTGCAATGAACGTAATGAGCAGCACCGGCACCTCCGCATAGGTCTGCGAGGTCAGGATCAGCACGGACACCACGACGATAGCTACGATGATGACGATCACGCCGATCTCCTGCGCCAGCGTCTTTGACGCCGTATCGCCGAAGGTCGCCGAGACATACATATCATAGCCGGAAAGTTCGTCCTCGACCCGCTCCATGACCGTCTCGCACATATCGTCCGTCTCGGAATAGTCAAAGGTAATATTGTAGAGCGCGGAAGCATTGGTATAATGCTCCTTCGTGTCGTCAAACGTAACGCTCTGCACGCCATCGACCGCTTCCAGCCGTTCGGACACGGCCTGCGCCTCGTCATAGGTCACGTTGACAAGCATAATCTTTGCCGTGCCAAACGTGATAAATTCATCCTCCATCAGATGCAGGCCCTTGTACGTCTCCGAGTCCTTCGGCAGATACGCCGAAAGCTGGTTCTCCACCTGCACCCAGTTCCGTGAGAACACGGAAAACACCAGCCCGATGGCGACGATCAGAAAGATCAGATTCCGTTTGTCGACAATAAAGCTGGCAAGCTTGTACATGAAGCTCTCCTCGCTGTGTTTCGGTTCCTGACTCATACTTCACA
>OLOV01002890.1_pt1 | contig 11088 bp, 12 predicted proteins | sample 1672931 | NCBI WGS metagenome assembly OLOV01 (sample SAMEA3136738, study PRJEB25190) | human gut metagenome | biome: human gut; feature: human-associated habitat; material: faeces | place: Austria | collected 2013
TCTCTGATTTGGCAAATGCGAACTTATACCGCGCACGCGTGCTTTTTGCTAATGCATCTGCACTAATATAAAGCTGATTATCTATACACAAAAAGGCTGGAAATACCTCATCCTCAATCAATTTCCCATCTTGTGTATAAAACTGTAAATCCGTTTTATTTGCAAAAACAGGTGCAAAATTACGCACCGTATTTGCATTTTTCAACTCAATACTGACTTTTTAAAATAGAGCACCCCGATAAATCGAATCTACCTGTCTTTTGGTATGAAACACCCAATTCCTCTACATATATCTTTTCTGTCGAAATGACATCCTCTTCACCTCCATCCCAAATGGAAGCAACTCTCTGTTCATCATTATATTCTACTTTTCCAAAATGTTTTCCCAGTGCAGAAAATAAAACTAACGTCCGCCCATTTACATTAATTGCCGTCGGCAAGTCCTTGCTTTTTGTTTGAATCGTATCATCGAACATCGTTTTAATATCCGTTTTATATACATCAAACTCTTTTTTCCCCACAACTCGTCTCTGCGTCAACTTTTCTATTTCCTTTTTATCGAAAGATTTCATAGATTTTCCTTCTGGCTTTGTAATCTTTACTGTACGTGCATCTGAGTACTTGACAATGTAAATGTAGCCAATAATAATGTGCAAAACATTTTTTTCATAAACACCTCTCTATTCACTTTTCATTTAGACATAAAACTAAATTTATTTATATGTTCTACTTCAGTTTATTTTAACCTAAGGTAAGAGCAGCCTTTCCACCAACAGAAGTAAATCTTAGCCATAAAGCAACATATTTTCAAACAAATCCTCATATGTTTCCTCTAATTTTCCAATTGTTTCAATATAAGAGCCGCTTCCCGTGCCGCTTTCTCCCAGCTTATAATAAATCTCTCCCGTTGCTTTATCCACAAGGAACAGACGCACACCTTTGATAACCCAAAAGCTTGCGGTTTCATCCACGCATTGCAGATTCTGAAATTCTGTCTGCATTTCGCCCACATACGGTGTTAGCTTCTGATAGCTCTCGCTTTTCCGGAACATCGGATAATAAATCTGCAATTTTTCCTTTACATTCTGCACTGCTGCTTCCTTTGTGATTTTCTGCGCGCGGTTATCCAGATTGATGCAGGGATTCCCCATCGGCATCACTTCCTGCATACCATAGGTTACAGTCGCACCAAGCTGTGTCGCAAAAGCGCGCACCGGAACATAAATCTCGTTTTCCACGCAGATTGTCTTGCCGGAAAGTGCCGTATCCTTCACTTCTTCCCTTTGCAGACCCAGTGCATCGCACAACGCCCCAAGCTCCATGAAGGCACGTCCGTTTTCAATGATGATATGCTCTGCAGACAGACCACCATTGATGATGAGAAATGTATGCTTTTCTCCATCCGTCAGCACAGTCTCCTGCCCGGAATCCGCCGTAAATCTATATTTCCATTCTCCCTTGTCAAAATCACTGTTTTCCGTATCCACGCTGTTCCGATAGCAGGGTGTATGCACTTCCGCCGCCCATGCCTGCCCACAGAAAAGCTGTGAAAGCAGAAGTCCGCAAGCCAACATCCTTCTTAAATTCTTCATCGAAAAAACCCCTTTCCTTCAATTAGACACAAATCCGTTTTTTCTTTAATTATAAAGCAGAAAGCACAAAAAGGGAATATGTAAATAAAAATTGAAAAATACGCACGACATTCCTGCCATGCGTATCTCTCAGAATTTATGCTGCCATATTTTCCATGAAAATGCCGTAGCCCTTCGTCGGGTCTGACAAAGTCACATGCGTCACTGCTCCCACAAGCTTTCCATCCTGCAAAATCGGTGAACCGCTCATGCCCTGCACAATGCCGCCTGTCAGTGCGAGCAGCCGTTCATCCATAATGCGGATATTCATATCCTTATGTTGTCTTCCACCGTTCTTCTCCAGACTTTCGATTTCTATGGCATACGCCTGCACGTCCTTGCCCTCCAAATCGGAAAGCAGCACAGCCGCGCCCTTTTTTACCTCTGCCTTTGTAGCAACAGGATAGCTTTCACCTGCAAAAACGCCTGCCGCCGCCTTGCCATAAATACCCGTTTCCGTATTTTTCTCGATTACGGCAAGCTTCTCTTGCATCTCTACCTGCCCAATCAATTCACCGGCAGCACCCTTTTCCCCCTTCACAATTTCCGTCAGGGTGGTATCTACCACAGAGCCGCCATGAATCACCATCAGTTCATCCGTATCCACATCATACACACCATGTCCCAATGCGCCGAAGGTACCGTTTTCCGCGTCATAATACGTCACTGTGCCGATGCCTTGGATGCTGTCCCGAATCCATGCGCCAATCTGATAGGTCTGCGCGGTATTGCTTAGAACCGGTGTAATCTTCACCTCCTTCTGCCTGCCGTTTCGCTCCAGACGCAGACAAATCGGTTTCCCCTCGCTCTGCTGAATGGTTTTCATAAATGCTTCCTTATTCTCCTGCTTCTCGCCGTTTGCCTGCAAAATGCGGTCTCCGGCTTTCAGAAGTCCCTTGCTGGGTTCATGGCTTTCGTTATCCGCTCCGACTACGCTGCCTGTTTCCAAAACCAGAAGTCCTTCTGTATCCATCGTTACGCCCACCGTTCTGCCGACAGGAATCAGCTTCCGCCGCTCCAATGCCTGTGCAGACTGTGGCACGCCTAACAGAATCGGAATGAAAACCGCAAAAAAAGGCAATACTGATAAAAAAAATTTTCTTATTTTCTGCTGCATCTTCTCCTCTCCCAACCATATTTTTTGGAACAATTTTTTGCTCCAACCTTACTTTCTCCGAAACCCAAAAGCGATATACCGCCCAAAAGCACCAGAAACATACAGGAGGCGACAATACTGCCGAAATCGTTGATTGGGAAATTTTTTAATTTTCAACGGAAAACCCTGTATTGCATCATACGAATTCTGCTCCGATAGGAGTTCCTTTTCTGCGCCTTCCGCCCCTAAAACCATTGTCTTAACATTCTTTGCAGCATAGTATTGATATTTGCTTTTTCAACAGCCTCTGCCGTAATCAAATCCGTCCTGCCGACCTCCTTCCCATGCAGCAAATAAATCAGTTCACCGACCTTCTCCCCTGCCGCAACCGGCGCATCCATGGCAGGCAAAAGCTCCGCTTTCGTTTCCCATTCACCGCCGATATCCTTTTTCAGAAGAATGGAAATCTCCTCCTGCACCACAGCCGAAACGCTGTCCTTCATGCCCTTTGTCACAGGAATACGCCCCATTTCCTTCCCTGCGGGCAGTCCCTTTTCCGCGCTGTAATTGGCAAATCCGTAATCCAGAAGCTTCATGGTTTCCTGAAAGCGCAGCTTGAAATCCGGCGCAGCCATCACAACGCCAATCAGGTGCATCCCGTTGCGCTCCGCCGTCCCGGAAAGACAATAAAGCGCCTTGCCCGTAGAGCCTGTTTTCAGCCCTGTTGCACCCTCATACCATTTGATCAGCTTATTCGTATTGACCAGCTGCGTCTGTCCACCGCGAACCTCGTCGATCCAAATCGTCGTATAGTCGAAAATTTTCTCGTGCCGGATCAGCTCCCGCGACATGACGGCAACGTCGTGCGCGCTCGTCAGGTGGCCCTCCTCGTCCAGGTGGTTGTGTATTTTTGAATTTCAGGGAATTTCGTCATCAGCTCCCGACTCATCAGCGCAATATCATACGCACTGGTTTCGTGTCCGTCCACATCCAGTCCGCAGGCATTGACAAAACTCGTTTCCTGCATCCCCAATTCCTCTGCCTTCCTGTTCATCCGCTCCACAAAGGCCTCCTCACTGCCTGCCACAAACTCCGCCATGGCAACTGCCGCATCATTCGCAGATGCAATTGCGATACATTTCGTCAGTTCTGCGGCTGTCTGCGTTTCGCCCGGCTCCAGAAAAACCTGCGAGCCGCCCATGCTCGCCGCATGCTCGCTCACCTGCACCGTTTCCTCCCATCCAAACTGTCCTGCCGCCTCCGCTTCGTAAATCAGCAGCAATGTCATCACCTTTGTCACGCTGGCAGGCGGCATTGCCTCGTGACTGTTTTTTTCATATAAAATTGTTCCCGTGCCTGCGTCCATCAGCACCGCACTTTTACTTTTCAGCTGCAATGCATCCGTTTCCGCCGCAAAAGCAGACAGGCTGAACCCAAGCGATAGCACAGACATCAGCAGTATCGCCAATACTCCCTTCCAATTCTTCATCCGCCCATTCCTCCCAGATATTCTTATGGATACTCTATGCTTTTCCCCTCTGAAGTATGCAGACGGTGAAATTCTTAAGAGTTTTTTAAATTTGACTGATTTTTACAAAAGCCTGTAATTTTGTTGTATACTGTTGCTATAGCAGAAAAAAATTTGTTATAATCTTACTATTGATGAAAAGAAAAGGAGGGTATTCTCTATGAAAAAGACAAAACATACTGTAGCCTTGGCTCTGGCGGCAATGCTGGCATGCCAACCACTTTCTGTTTATGCGGCAACCTTTGCCGATATGAATCAGGTTCCTTGGGCGGGTGCCGAAGCATCCATCAATAAGGCGGCAAGCCTGGGTCTGGTTGTTGGGGAAACCAGAAACGGCAAAACCTATTTCCGCCCCAGAGATTCTGTTTCTCTGTCCGAATCCTGCCAGCTGGCGTATAAGCTGCTGATGCAGACAGGCAAGGCAAAGGCGGATGACAGCGTAACCCAGAAATGGACTCCCATTATGAATGCTTACGGCATCCAGAGCTGGGCATATCCTGCCGTTTCCTACTGCTTGGAAAACGGGATTCTGGCTACCTCTAACCTGAGCGGCTTCATGAAAAACGGTTCTAATCTGCCTGCCACAAGAGAACAGGCAGCAACCATCCTTGGGCGCGCCTTAACAAAGGGGGTTTCTTCCTACACAGCAAATGAAACCACAACCACCTTCAAGGACAACAGCAGCATTTCCACAGAAGCAAAGCCCTATGTTGCCCTGCTGAAAAGGGTAGGCGTAGTCAATGGGGACGATTCCAATAAATTCAACCCCAAGCAGACACTGAACCGCACAGAAACCGCAGTTCTGGTCACAAATCTGTACGGTGTACTGGAAAAGGCAACCACACCTACCACACCCACAACTCCGACAACACCCACCAACCCGACCACCTCCACACAGAAGGGTACGGTTGCGACCATGACAAATTTCTATGTTAATCTGAAGGACAGCGCAGCCTACTACATGCTGGCCTCCGGCGGCACAACCATCACACTGAACGGTTCTTCTGCCACCATGAGCGATGTCGTAAAGCTATATAAGGCAGGCACCTCCATTGATGTTACCCTGACGCTCGACAGCAACCTGCACATCACCAAGCTGGAGGCAACCTATAAGGAAACCAAGAAAACCAAAGGCAGCCTGACAAAGGTAAGATATAATAAAACGGATAAAGAAGGCTCTATCACGATTGATAAGGACAGCACCTACTCCTTTACCGATAAGGACGATGTAGATATCCGTATCGACAAAAAGAGCTATAGCCTGAAGGAATTGTACGACCTATTCACAAAGGCAGAGGATGACAAAACAACCATTGAGGTTGAGGTTACCCTTGACAACAAAGGAAATCTGACAAAAATCACAGGCAGCACAAAGGAAAGCAGCAGCAGTGATTCCATAAAGGGCAAGGTTTCCAAGGTGAATTATGATAAGTCCGACAAAACAGGCTATATTCAGCTGAAAAATAAAACCACAAAATATTACATCGATGATACAGATGATGTAACCGTAAAGATTGACAACAAAACAAAAGACTACAAAGATCTGTATAATCTGTACGATGATGGGGATAGCACCATTACCGTTACACTGACACTGAATAAAAAGGATTACGTTACTAAAATTACAGCAACCACTTCCGACAGTGACAGCAAGGATGATGCGGACGGCAATGTTGCAGGCGTTACCTATAAGGAAAGCAAGGACACCGGTACGGTAAAAATTGGCAGCAAGACCTATGATATTGATGATGTAGATGATGTCGATATCTCCATCACCGATGGCTCCGATAAGATTAAAACATGGGAAGATTTCTATAATGCCTATAGGGACAAAAAGACCATGAATGTTTCCGCTACCGTTAAAAATGATGAGGTTACAAAAATCACAGGTAAGGTAACACAGGCAAAGGGCGAGCTTTCCAAGCTTGGCAAGAATTATATCAAAATTGAAGGCAAATACAGCAATAATACCTTCAGCTATGATTTTGATGAGGATAATACAGATAACATCAAGGTAAACATCACCAATGCTTCCGGCGTAAAAACACTTACGAAGCTGATTGACTGGCTGGAATCCGGTGACAAGCTCGACCTTGTTCTCACACTGGATAAAAACGGAAATATCACAAAAATTTCCGGCGAATATAAATAATTTCGCCAAAACGTACTGACCATAAAGGGCAACACCTGCATGAAAAGGCGTTCAGACAAAAATCATAAAAGCAAAGGGATTTTCCTTTTTATGAGTCTGCGCTTTTGCGCAGACTCATTTTTTATAGGAGTATTATATGAAAAAAATACATTCGGCATTTGCGCCGTTTCTCGGCATCCTTATCCTGCTTGCGGTTTGGTTTCTGCTTTGCCGCGCAGAGGTTTTTAGTCCCTACCTTCTGCCGACACCACAAAAGGTGTTCGACAGCTTTCTGCGCATGCTTTTCTCCGGAGAATTGCTTCGGGATGTGCTGATTTCCTTTATCCGTATTCTGAAGGGCTTCGGCATCGCTTTTCTGCTTGCGTTTCTGCTGGGGATGTTCCGTGCGCTCCTGCCTGCCGCAGAAAAATATTATAACGCAATCGTGCAGTTTTTCCGCAATGTACCGCCGCTGAGTCTGATTCCGCTTCTGATTCTCTGGTGCGGCATCGGGGAAACCACAAAAACCGTTATTATCGTGCTGGCCTCCTTCTTCCCGATGTATCTGAACATCGTAAAAGGCTTTACGGGCTGTGACCAAAGGCTATTGGAGGTTGGGGATGCCTTCGGCTACACAAAATTTGAAAAATTCCGCTATATCCTCCTGCCCTACGCCTCCGCCGATATTCTCGTTGGGATGCGCATCGGCATGGGCTATAGCTGGCGTGCCATCATTGCGGCAGAAATGATTGCAGCCTCCAGCGGTATCGGGCATTTGATTCTGTTCGCGCAGCAGCTGAGCCGCACCGATAAGGTGATTGTCGGCATTTTTGTGGTTGGGCTTGTCGGTCTGGCAACCGATAAATGCTTCGGCTTTTTGCTGAAAAAATTATTTAAGGGGAATGGTGAAAATGGCTGGAATTGAATTAAAGCATATACAGAAGGCATACACCGTAGACGGGCGGACGCTCCCCGTTTTAAAGGATATCTGCTTGCAGATTCCCGAAAACAGCATCACCGTCCTTCTTGGGAAAAGCGGCTGCGGCAAAACCACTCTGCTTCGCTTAGTGGGGGATTTGGAGGAGCCAAACGGCGGAGAAATTCACTTTGCGGTCACGCATAAAACCGCCTTTGTGTTTCAGGAGCCGCGGCTCATGCCTTGGCTGACTGTGTGGGATAATACTATTTTCGGACTGAAAAAGCAATCCTATGATACAGGAGAAATCCAAGCCCTGCTGGAAACGGTTGGTCTGGATGGCTTTCAGAAGGCCTATCCCCATCAGCTTTCAGGCGGAATGCAGCAAAGAACCGCCATCGCGCGTGCTTTGGCGTATGCGCCCTCCTTCCTTCTGATGGATGAGCCCTTTGCCGCATTGGATCATTTCACGCGCACGCAGCTGCAGAAGGAACTGATTCGCCTGCAAAAAAGCCAAAATACAGGGATTCTATTCGTCACCCACAGCATTGATGAGGCCCTGCTTCTGGGGCATAAAATTGCCTTTATTGAGGATGGATGCATCCAAAAGGAATTCCTTTTGGATACGGATTGCGAAAATCGCGATTTATTATCCAAGGAACTGATTGAACTGAAACGGGAAATTCTCGCACAGCTTCATTTATAAAAAAACTGTCTTTCGGCAGTTAAAATAAGCATTTTATCATTTAAAAATTTAGGAGGTATTACAAATGAAAAAAAGATTGATTGGCATGGCAATGGCAGCCGTTCTGGCTATGACGGCGCTGACAGGCTGCGGCACCGCAGAGGATACATCCTCTCTCGATTCGCTGACCTTCACCCATGTCACCTCTCCCCTGAACCTGCCCTCTATCGTGGAAAAGGAGGAAGGTATTTTCACAAAAGCCTTTGCGGATGACGGCATCGAGGTGAAATATGCAGAAATCACCTCCGGCGCAGACCAGACACAGGCACTGGCAGCCGGAGATGTACAGGTGCTGTATGCCGTTGGCGCAACCTCTGTCATTCTTTCTGCCGCAAATGATGCAGATATCAAGGTGCTGAACATGTATAGCCGCTCTCCCAAGGCATTCTGCATGTATTCCAAGGATGAAAGCATCAGCTCCCCTGCGGATTTGCGCGGCAAAACCATTGCAGGCCCTGTCGGCACAAATCTGCATGAACTCTTGGCGGCATATCTTGCAACCGCGGATATGACAGTGGATGATGTAAACTTCGTGAATATGGGCATTCCCGAAGCAAAGGCAGGTCTGGAAGGCGGCAGTGTGGATGTGGCATTGCTGGCAGGTGCAGCCGCATATCAGACACAGCAGCAGGGCTATCACCTAATTACCGACGGCGAGGGCTTGATTAACGCCATCATTGCAGTAGCAGTCACAAATAAATTCTATGAAGCGCACCCCGAAATCATCGAAAAGCTGCAATCCGCACAGGCAGAAATCGCAGACTTTATGCAGAACCACGAGCAGGAAGCCTACGAAATGGCAGCAGCGGAGCTGGATTTGGATGTGGATGCCGTAAAGGAAATGGCGCAGCATTATGACTTCTCCACAGAGATTACTGCTGCGGATAAGGATGGCTTCCAGCGCACCGCTGATTTTATGTATCAGGCAGGCATGATTGAAAAAGAGCTGGATGTAAATACATTATTTTAACTAAAGCAAACTCAGGATTCCACTTGGGACAGAGCGAAGCAATGCGCCCTTGCTTCCCGATTCCTTCCGCAATAAAAAAAGCGTCCAAGCTTGGACGCTTTTTTGTTGCTCCTCCTTCAGATGAACAAGCCTTGCTTCATGCCCCAGAAATTCATTATAGCGGAAGGATTCCCTTCTGCCGTTTTCCATCTGACAGTAAAAATGGTGAGGATATAATTCCAGCACCACGCCATGACGAATTTCCCGTGTAATATATGTATAATCCTTCAAAAGAGAACGCTCCTCAACAATAATAGACTTTCCCTTTTCCAATCCATACTTACCTGCAAGCTCCTTCAGCCATGTATTTTTCCACATTCTTCTTTCCTTCATCTCATACCCCTTTCTCATTACGGTTTGCCCGTAATTATGATTTAAAAAAATAAGCTACTCCTTTGTCTGACACAATCATACTACGGTTTTACCGTATCTGTCAACGGTTTTTTCGTAATTTTCCAAAATGTATTGCATTTCTACGATTTAACCGTATAATAAAAATAGGAAGGTGATTTTATGGACAACAGTAAAACCATACTGGCGAAAAATATCCGCTATCTCATGGAACAGAAGCAAAAAACAAGAACCGAGCTTTGCGAAGCACTTGGCGTAAAATACACTACCCTCAGCGACTGGGTAAACGGAAAAACCTATCCCCGCATTGATAAAATCGAGCGGATGGCGGCGTATTTCGGTGTGGAAAAATCTGCCCTTCTGGAGGACAGAAACCATCTGCCGCAGGACGCCATCCCCTATACCCCTCGTCCGACAAAGCCAATCCCCATTGTTGGCGTGGTCAACTGCGGCATGCCCCTTCTGGCAGAGGATAATATTGAGGGCTATATCGAAACACCCTTGGAGGATTTAAACAGCGGCGAGGAATATTTCTGGCTGCGCGCCAAGGGGGATAGTATGACAAATATTGGTATCCACGAAGGAGATTTTCTGCTCATCCGCAAACAAAGCAACGTGGACAGCGGTGATATCGCCGTCGTTTCCGTCAATGGGGACGATGCCACCCTCAAGCGCGTGATAAAAAAGGAAAATGCGATTGTTCTCCAGCCTGAAAACCCCGCGTATGAAATGAAAATCTTCGTCGGCAAGGAGATGGAGGATGTTCATATCCGTGGACGGCTGATGAAGCTGGAAAAACGCTTTTAAATAAACTATCAGAAGTACAATAAAGGCAAAGCAATCGGAGGTGAAGCTGCATGACAGCACGCGAGGAGGTATTAGCCTATGCCCTATCCTTTGCGGATGTATACACAGAACGACCCTTTCGCGACCAAAACTGGCAGTTGGTGCGCATCAAGGGAAGCAAAAAGACCTTTCTCTGGATTTACGACCGAGGGGGATATCTCAATCTGAATGTAAAGGTAGCGCCCGAATGGCGTGATTTCTGGCGGAACACCTATCCTGCCGTGGTTGCGGGCTATCATCAAAACAAAATGCACTGGAATACGATTATTCTGGACGGCACCATTCCCACGCAGGATATCAAACGCATGATTGCCGAAAGCTACGATTTGATTGCGGATAGTCCCACCAAGCGCATCTACGAGGCGGTCAAAAAAATCCCCAAAGGCTGTGTCGCAACCTATGGGATGATTGCGGCGCTGGCAGGTGACCCGAACATGGCGCGCGCGGTCGGCAATGCCCTGCATAAAAACCCGGACCCTGCAAATATCCCCTGCTATCGTGTTGTCAATGCCAAGGGGGAGCTTTCCGGTTCCTTTGCCTTCGGCGGAGAAGCTGCACAGGAAAAGCTGTTGCAGGCGGATGGCATTGAGGTAGTCAACGGAAGGGTCGATTTGGAAAAATATCAATGGAAATTCAAATAGGACGCAAAAAGGTGTGATAAAATCTATCACACCCTTTTTACGTCTTATTCTTCATCCAATTTTAACACAGACATAAATGCCTTCTGCGGCACCTCTACACTGCCAATCTGGCGCATACGCTTTTTCCCTTCCTTCTGCTTTTCAAGCAGTTTTTTCTTACGGGGGATCATCATGGTTCATACAAGAAAGATAAT
>OLOV01002891.1_pt1 | contig 11087 bp, 8 predicted proteins | sample 1672931 | NCBI WGS metagenome assembly OLOV01 (sample SAMEA3136738, study PRJEB25190) | human gut metagenome | biome: human gut; feature: human-associated habitat; material: faeces | place: Austria | collected 2013
GCTTTTTCAAGCGCTCACGCAATTACTTGCGGGGGTTCTTGATCGCAGCCTGAGCAGCGGCCAAAATTACAGGGCGTTTGGAATAACGACACGTCCGCCGTCGCCGCCATCGGGGCCGCCCGCCGCCACAAACTTTTCCCGGTGGAAGGAAACCGCGCCGTTGCCGCCGTCCCCCGCCTTGATGGAAATTTTCGCTTTATCTACAAACATCTTGTTCCTCGCTTCTATCATAAAAACCGTCCTACCGGCAGTTTCCCCCGCCGGCCGCCGGTTATCCGTTGCAAGAACAAATCCCGGGGTTTACACTCCGGGACTTTGTCTTTGGCCAAATTATTCAGCAGGGTAAACGGAAACCTTCTTGCGCTCTTTACCCATACGCTCAAACTTGACGCGACCGTCAACCAGAGCAAACAGGGTATCGTCGCTGCCGATCCCTACATTCTCACCGGGATGAATGTGAGTGCCTCTCTGGCGGACCAGGATGTTGCCAGCCAGGACTGCCTGACCGTCAGCACGCTTTACGCCCAGACGCTTGGACTCAGAATCACGGCCGTTCTTGGTAGAACCCATACCTTTTTTATGAGCCATAAATTACACCTCACCTTTCTCCTCGGTTTTTTTGGCGGCAGTCTTCTTGGTGGCGGGCTTCTTCTCGCCCTCCGCCTTGGGAGCAGCAGCCTTGGTCGTGGTCTTCTTGGCCGTCGTCGTTGTGCGCTTGCGAGTGGTGGTCTTGGCGGCAGGCTTGGCCTCAACGGTTGTTTCGGCCTTGGGCTTGGCGGGCGTCTCCTCGACTTTGGCGGCTGGCTTTGCGGCTGCCTTGGTCGTGGCGGCCTTCGTGGTCGCCGACTTCGTTGCCGTTGCCTTCTTGGCGGTCGTGGTCTTGGACGCCGTCGTCTTCTTGGCAGCGGTCTTTGCCGGAGCCTTGGCGGCCGGTTTGACCTCAGCGACCTTGGCCTTTACCTCGGGAGCAGCCTCGGCTTCGGCGGCTTTCTTGGCAGCGGCGGTCGTGCGCTTGCGCGTGGTCGTTGTCTTGGTAGCGGTGGTTTTGGTTGCCGCCGCCTTGGTCGCAGTAGCCTTCTTAGCTGTCGTCTTGCGAGTCGTGGTCTTCTTTGCCGCAGGCTTCGCAGCAGGCTCGGGCTCAGGAGCAACCTCAGCCTTCACCTCAGGCTCGGCCTTTGCGGGCTCAGCTTCATCCGGCTTCTCCTCGGCCTTGGGCTCCTCAGCGGCCACCGGCTCAGCAACAGCCTCTGGCTCGTCGACAACCGCCGCCGGCCTCTCAATCTCCGGGTGCATAAAGAAGTACAGGTCCAGATACTTATCGGCCGAGCGCGTCCAGCTAAAGTCCTGGCTCATGGCCTGCGTGACCAGCTGGTTCCATGCGTCGCGGTTATCCCAGAACAGACGCGCCGCGCGGAATACCGCATCGCCCATCTCGTCGCCGTTAAAGTTGCTAAAAGAGAAGCCCGTGCCTTCGCCGGTAAACTCGTTGTACGGGATCACGGTGTCCTTCAGGCCGCCGGTCTCGCGCACGATGGGCAGGGTACCGTAGCGCATGGCGATGATCTGCGACAGGCCGCAGGGCTCAAACTTCGAAGGCATCAGGAACATGTCGGCGGCAGCATACATGCGCTGCGACAGCGCAGGATCGAACTCGATGCGTGCGGCCATGGTGCCGGGGTACTTGTCCTGGAAATAGCGCAGGCCGTCTTCGTAGTCGCGGTCGCCGGTGCCCAGCACCGCCACCTGCACGCCGCCGGCCAGGATGCGGTCGAGCGCGTACATGACCAGGTCTAGGCCCTTCTGGCGCGTCAGACGCGTGACCATCACCATAAGCGGACGGTCGTCGCGCACCTCGAGCGCCAGCTCTTCCTGCAGCTTGGCCTTGCACACGGCCTTGCCGGAGCGGTCCTCCACGGTGTAGTTGGCGGCAATGCGCTTGTCGGTCGCCGGGTCAAAGCCCGCGACGTCGATGCCATTCAAAATGCCCTGCAGCGCGTACGAACGCTCGCGCAGAACGCCGTCCAGGCCCTCGCCAAATTCGGGCGTCTGGATCTCGTTGGCATAGGTGGGGCTCACCGTAGTGATGGCATCGGCATAGCGCAGGGCGCCCAGCATGTAGTTGATGCTGCAGGCGTCGCAACGCAGCTGCGAGGCGGCCGCCGGAATATGCGCCACACCCAGGATGTCCTCCATCACGGTGTCGCTAAACTGGCCCTGGAACGCCACGTTGTGGATCGAGAACACGGTCTTGACGCGGTCATACAGCGGCAGGCCCTGGTAGAACTCGCGCAAGAACACGGGCGCCAGCGCCGTCTGCCAGTCGTTGCAGTGCAGGATGTCGCACTCAAAGCCGGCCGGCAGGTGCTGCAGGCTCTCGGTGATGGCCTTGGAGAAGAACGCAAAGCGCTCGCCGTCGTCAAAGAAGCCGTACGGATAGTCGCGCGCAAAGTAGCGCTCGTTGTCGATGAACATATAGGTGACGCCGTCGTGCTCGAGCTTCTCGAGACCGCAGTACTCGTTACGCCAGCCCAAGCTCACGTAAAAATCGGAGAAGTGCTCCATCTGCGCCTTGTACTCGTCCTTGATGGTGGCATACTTGGGCACCATCACGATGACTTCGGCGCCGGCGCGCACAAGCGCCGCAGGCAGCGAACCCGCCACGTCGCCCAGGCCACCGGTCTTCACAAACGGCGCGCACTCGGCCGAGGCAAACACGATCTGCATCTTTTTGCTGGAATCAGCCATATTGTCTCCCATGTTGTTATTCGAGAATAGCCGCCTGGCGCGAACCGGGCGGCTATTCTACATGTTACGAGCGATGTTGCGGTGCCAACGTTAACGCACGATGGTGGTATCGGAAGTTAACGGAGCCTTGCCCAGCACCAGGATGTTCTCGGGCGTGCCGCGAAGCTCGGTGTTGGTGGGAACCACGTTGTTCTTGTCCAGGATGGCATTCTCAACGCGGGCGCCGCTCTTGATAATGCAGCTCTGGTTGATGATCGAGTTGGTCACCGAGGCGCCCTCCTCGACCACGACGCCGCGCGACAGGATCGAGTTGCGCACGGTGCCCTTGATGATGCAGCCGGCCGAGATGATCGAGTTGCACGCGTGGCTGCCGGTCGCATAGCGCGAAGGCGGCACGTCGTGAGCCTTGGTCAGAATCGGGCGCTCGGGGTCAAAGAGCTGGTCTGCCACGGTCTGGTCGAGCAGGTCCATGCTGCGGCGATACAGCGACTTCTCGCTAAACACGCCCACGACCTCGCCCTTGTACTCGTAGCTGCACACGTCGATGTTGCCAAAGTCGCCCTGGAGTGCCTCGAGCAGGTCCAGATAGTCGGCGGCCTGGTAGTGGTCGATAATCTCGAGCAGCGTCTCGCGGTTGACGATGCAGCAGTCCATAGAGGCGTTGTCGCCGTATACGACGCCGGCGCTCACGCCCGTCAGGCGGCCGTTCTCGTTGATCTGCAGCTTGGTCTCGTCATCGACGTTGCGCGTGGCCTTGCAGTACACCACGGTCATCTGGGCACCGGAGTTCTCGTGCGCATCGATGATGGTGTTGAGGTCCATGTTAAAGATGATGTTGGTGCCCATCATCACAACATAGGGCTTGTCCGAGCGCTGGAACAGCGTCTTGTTGGAGATGATGTCGCGCAGCAGGAAGCGCATGCCGCCCTTGGTGGTGCCATACGCGTTGCCGGGCACCATGAACAGGCCGCCCTTCTTGCGGTCCAGGCCCCAGTCCTTTCCAGAGCCCACGTGGTCGATCAATGAGCGGTAGTTGCCCGGCATGACGACGCCGACGGTCTTAATGCCGGCATTCATCATGTTGGACAGCGGGAAGTCGATCAGGCGGTAGCGGCCCAAAAACGGAACGGACGCGATGGGGCGGTCCTTGAGCAGCACGCTGCCGTAGGTCGAAGAGTAGTTAGCGGTGATATAACCGATGGCCTTGCGATTGATCATCGGATCATTCCCCCTTCCCGATAACGACGTCATTTCCAACGACGGCCGTATCCTTGGTGGTATCGACAGAGCCGAGCTTCACGCCCTCTTCGACCGTGGAGTTCTCGCCCAAAATAGCGCGGCAGATGTGCGCGCCGCTCTTAACGTGCGCACCCGGCAGCAGCACGGAGTCCTCGACCACGGCGCGTTCCTCGATGATGACATCGGTCGAAAGGATCGAGTGGCGAGCGGTGCCGTAGATCTTGCAGCCGTTGGAGACCAAGCAGTCGTCCAGGCGGCCGTCCGGGCCAATGTAGTGCGGCGGACGTGTGGTGATGTTGGACATGATGGGGAAGTTCTTGTCAAACAGATCGAACTCGGGGTTGTTGCCCAGCAGGTCCATCGAGGTCTCGTGGAAGCTGGCGATGGTGCCGACATCCTTCCAAAAGCCGTGGAACTCGTAGCTGTACAGGCGCTTGTTCTCGCCGAGCAGCTTGGGGATGATGTCCTTGCCAAAGTCGTGGCTCGAGCGCTGGTCCAGAGCGTCCTGCTCGAGCGCCTCGATCAACACGTCGGCCGAGAAGATATAGATGCCCATGGACGCGAGGTTCGAATCGGGCTTCTCGGGCTTCTCGGTAAACTTGGTGATGCGGCCGTCCTCGGGGTCGGTGGTCAGGATGCCAAAGCGGCTGGCCTCCTCCCACGGCACGGGCATAACGCTCACCGTGAGGTCTGCGTTGTTCTCAATGTGCGTCTTGAGCATCTTGCGGTAGTCCATGCGATACAGATGGTCGCCCGAAAGAATCAGGACGTACTTGGGGTCGTTGGCCTTGATGTAGTCGAGGTTCTGCGTAATGGCGTCGGCCGTGCCCGCATACCAGGCGCCGCCGGTCTGCGTCTCGTACGGCGGCAGGATCGACACGCCGCCGTCGCGGCTGTCCAGATCCCAAGCCTCGCCGGAGCCCACATAGGCATGCAGCAGGTAGGGGCGGTACTGCGTCAGAACGCCCACCGTGTCGATGCCCGAGTTGGAGCAGTTGGAGAGCGAAAAGTCGATAATGCGGAACTTGCCACCAAAGCTAACCGCCGGCTTAGCGATCTTTTGGGTGAGTGCCCCCAATCGGCTGCCCTGTCCTCCTGCGAGGAGCATCGCGATGCATTCTTTCTTACTCATCGATTTCTCCTTCTGTCATCGATGTTCCTAAACCCATTAGCGATGGGCGCGGCGCAACGTCACGCCCATCGAGTAATGCCGTGCTGGCATAGGGGAGCTCGCGCGCCTTTACGCGTGCCAGATCTCGTCGCGGTACTCGCGAATGGTGCGGTCGCTCGAGAACCAGCCGCTCGAGGCGGTGTTGAGCAGAGCCTTGCGGTTCCAGGTCTCCTGGTCGCCGTAGCTGCCGGTGAGCTTTTCCCATGCATCCACGTAGCTGCGGAAGTCGGCCATGACCAGGTCGGGGTCGTTGTTGTTCATGAGCTCGTTGTAGATACTCTCGAAGTTGCCCGAAAGACCCGCAAAGGTGTTGTCCTTGAGCTCGTCCATCACGCGGCCCAGGCGCTCACGGTCGCCGTTGAGGGTATCCCACGCAAAGTAGCTGTTGGATGCCCAGAGCTGCTCGACCTCGGGGGCGGTCAGGCCAAAGATGGCCTCGTTCTCGCGACCGGCCAGGTCGGCGATCTCGATGTTTGCGCCGTCGAGGGTGCCCAGCGTAATGGCGCCGTTCATCATGAGCTTCATGTTGGACGTGCCCGAGGCCTCCTTGCCGGCCGTGGAGATCTGCTCCGAAATCTCGGCGGCGGGGTAGATGAGCTGGGCGTTGCTTACGCGGAAGTTGGGGATAAAGCAGACCTTCATGACCTCGTTGACGCGGGCATCGTTGTTGATGACGTCGGCCACCGAGTTGATCAGACGAATGGTCTCCTTGGCAAAGGTGTAGCTCGAGGCAGCCTTGCCGCTAAAGATGAAGGTCGTCGGCGTCACGTGGAAGTTGGGATCGGCGATGCGACGGTTGTAGATGTCCATCACCTTCATGATGTTCATGAGCTGGCGCTTGTAGGCATGGAAACGCTTGACCTGAACATCAAAGACGGTGTTGGGGTCAATGACCAGACCGGTCTCGGCCTTAACGTAAGCGGCCAGGCGCTCCTTGTTGGCGCGCTTGGAGGCACCCACGGCCTTCAGGAACTCGGTGTCGTTCTGGAACTCCTTAAGCTTCTCCAGCTCAAAGGCGTCCTTGAGCCAGCTGTCGCCAATGGCATCGGTGACGAGCTTGGCGTAGGTGGGGTTGGCCTCGGCAAAGAAGCGGCGGTGCGAGATGCCGTTGGTCTTGTTGTTGAACTTCTCGGGCGTTAAGGCATAGAAGTCCTTGAGCACGATGTTCTTGATGATGTCGGAGTGGATCTTTGCCACGCCGTTGACGCTGTGGCTGCAGATTACAGACAGGTTGGCCATGCGAATCTCGCCGTCCCACAGGATGGCGGTCTGGCGCAGACGCTCCTGCCAGCCCTCCTGCGTGGTGTCGAACGACTCGTGCCAACGACGGCTGATCTCGTCGATGATCTGGTACACGCGGGGGAGGAGCTTGGAGAACGTGCCGATGGGCCACTTCTCCAGGGCCTCGGGCAGGATGGTGTGGTTGGTGTAGCTCACGACCTGCGTCACGATGTTCCAGGCGTCGTCCCACTCGAGCTTCTTCTCGTCGATGAGGATGCGCATGAGCTCGGGGCCGCACATGGCGGGGTGGGTGTCGTTGGTATGGATGGCCACAAACTGCGGCAGCAGCTCCCAGTTCTCGCCGTGCTCCTTCTCAAAGGTGTCGAGCAGGCTGTAGATGCCGGCCGAGACAAACAGGTACTCCTGCTTCAAGCGCAGCAGACGGCCATGCTCGCCGGCGTCGTTGGGGTAGAGGATGGCGCTGATGGCTTCGGCCTCGGCGCGCTCGGCGTCGGCCAGGGCGTAGTCGCCGCGGTTGAAGGCCTCCAGGTCAAAGTGCTCCTCGACCGGCTCGGCGGCCCAGACGCGCAGCTTGTTGACGGTCTCGCCGGCATAGCCCACCACGGGGATGTCATAAGGAACGGCCAGGATGTCCTGCGTGTCCACCGTGCGGTAGAACGTGCGGCCGTTCTCCTCAAAGCCCTCAACATGACCACCAAACTTGATGGTCACGGCCTTGTCCTGACGACGGACCTCCCAGGGATAGCCGTGGGTGAGCCACTCGTCGGTGGCCTCGACCTGGCTGCCGTTGACGATCTCCTGCTTAAACAGGCCGTAGCGGTAGCGCATGCCGTTGCCGTAGCCGGCAATGCCCTCGGCTGCCATGGAATCCAGGAAGCATGCGGCAAGACGGCCCAGGCCACCGTTGCCCAGAGCCGGATCGGGCTCCTGGTTCTCGATGACGGACAGGTCAAAGCCCATGTCGTTGAGTGCCTCGGCGACCATGTCGCGCACGCCAAAGTTGAGCAGGTAGTTGTCGAGCAGTCGGCCGATCAAAAACTCGATCGAGAAGTAGTACACGCGCTTCTTGCCCTCGGCGGTGGCGCGGGCGTCACTCTTGGTGGCAACGGTGCGCGCCTTCTCGGCCACGAGCTTGGCCAGGGCGTTAAAGCGGTCGAGGTCGCTGGCGGCCTCGATGCTCTTGCCGCTAATGCTCATGACTGCATCGCGATAGAGCTCGGTAAACTCCTGCTTGTTGTCGAAGATCTTATTCATACGTTCCTTTCCCCCGGGGATGTTTCTCCCGGAACGGTTATGACTTGTATCCTACGCCTCGGCGAGGCGGGTAATTACAGCTGTAACGCCTTTGTTACGCATCCTTGGCAGACGGCTTAACAGAAGCAGACTTGGCCTTGGTAGCGGCCTTTTTGGCAGCCGACTTCTTGGTTGCGGTAGCCTTAGCAGCGGGCTTTGCGGCGGTCTTGGCCTTGGTCGTCGTAGCCTTCGCCTTGGCCGGAGCCTTCTTGGCAGCCGCGGGCTTGGGCTTCACCGAGGACGTGCGCTTCTTGGGCGCAGTCTTGGGCTCCTCGACCACCGGCGGCTTGTAGCTGCTGGGACCGCGGCGCTTAAGCACCACGCCAGCCAGGCCGGGCACCTTAATCTCGATGGAGTCCATCTGCCCGTTCCAGGGATAGGGCTCGCTCGAACAGGTGTAGGGCTCCTCACCGGCATAGCCGCTGCCGCCAAACTCGGGACGGTCGGAGTCAAAGATGACCTCCCAGTCGCCCTCGCGCGGCACGCCCACGCGGAAGCTCTCGTAGCTCGCCGGGTCAAAGTTGATCAGAATCACCAGGTCGTCGTCGATGTCCTCGCCCTGGCGCACAAAGCTCACGATGGACTGCTTGGAGTTGTCCGCATCGATCCAGGTAAAGCCGTCGTCGGTGTAGCCCCGCTCGTACAGGGCGGGCTCTGCGGTGTACAGGTGATTGAGCGCCTTGATAAACGCCTGATGATGCTTGTGGGTCTCGTACTCCTCGGTCAGGAACCACTGGATGGACTCGTAGTAGCGCCACTCGATAAACTGGCCGATCTCGTTGCCCATAAAGTTGAGCTTGGCGCCCGGGTGCGTCATCTGGTAGAAGGCGAGCGTGCGCAGACCGGCAAACTGGCGCCACCAGTCGCCCGGCATGCGGCCGATGAGCGAGCACTTGCCGTGCACTACCTCGTCGTGGCTCAGCGGGCAGATAAAGTTCTCGGTAAAGGCGTACATGATGGAGAACGTGAGCAGCCCGTGGTTGCCAGGGCGCCACGGAAAATCGGTCTGCATGTAGTGCAGGGTGTCGTTCATCCAGCCCATGTCCCACTTGTAGTGGAAGCCCAGGCCGCCGTCCTGCGGCGGATAGGTCACGAGCGGCCACGCGGTGGACTCCTCGGCCATCATCATCACATCGGGGTAGTGCGCCTCTACAGCGCAGTTGACCTGACGGATAAACGCGCTGGCGTCCAGATCCTCCTCGGTGCCGTACTTGTTGAACTTCTTTTGACCGGGATCGTCGATGCCAAAGTTGAGGTACAGCATGCTGGATACGCCGTCCATGCGAATGCCGTCCACGTGGAAGTTCTCGAGCCAGTACAGCACGTTCGAGACCAGGAAGGAGCGGACCTCGCCGCGGGCGAAGTCAAACTTGTGCGTGCCCCAGTTGGGGTGAATCTCGTGCTCAAACAGCATATGGCCGTTAAAGGTGGCAAGGCCGTGGGCGTCGGCGCAAAAACCGCCGGGCACCCAGTCCATGATCACACCGATGCCCGCCTCGTGGCACGCATCGATAAAGTGCATGAGCTGCTGCGGGTTGCCGTAGCGCGACGTGGCAGCGTAATAGCCGGTCGTCTGGTAGCCCCAGGAGCCGTCGAAGGGATGCTCCATAAGCGGCATGACCTCGATATGCGTATAGCCCATGTCGCGGACGTAGTCCACGAGCTCCACCGACAGGTCGTCGTAGGTGTAGAACTCGCCGCGCTGCGCGGGGAAGGGGTCCATGGGGCCGGGGTAGTTGCCGTACTCGTCGGGCTCGCCCTGCGGCGCGTCGCCGTGACGTTTCCACGAGCCAATATGCACCTCATAGATGTTAAGGGGTTGCGACATGTGGTTATGGCTAGCGCGGCGCTTGAGCCACGCGGCGTCGTTCCACTTATAGCCATCGAGGGTCCACAGCACGCTTGCGGTACCGGGAGGGCACTCGGCCTTAAAGGCGTACGGATCGGCCTTGTAGAGCTTTTCGCCCTCGTTGGTCTCGATAAGGTACTTATAGAGCTGACCCTGCTCGGCGCCAGGAATAAAGCCTTCCCAAATAGCGCTCGTATGCATGGGCACCAGCGGGTTGGCTTCCTCATTCCAGTCGTTAAATTCGCCAATGACATGGACGCTCTTTACGTCGGGCGCCCAAACGCAAAAGCGCCAGCCGCGCGTACGATTCTGCGTGTCGGGGTGAGCGCCCATCTTTTCCCAGCTGCGCTCCCACATTCCAATGCCAAACAGGTAGACATCGTCCTTGGAGAGCTCCGGTGCATGCGGGGCGGCTTTGCGGGTAGCAGGCTTTTTGGTTGCTGGCTTTAGCTTTGTATCGCTCACGTTTGATCCCATCATGACGCGGCAGCGTGTTGCCTTGGTGACTAGATGCGAAAGGTCCAAGGCTGCACGAATCGAAGGGACGGCGATAGTTCTATGATTCGTTCCACCTCGCGTGCACGGTGGAACTTTCGGCAGAAACTACGATAACACCTGTACGTTAGTTTTATGGACGAAAGTGGATTTGCGGCGGCGTTTAATCGGTAAGCGCCATGTTTATACCACTGGCAGAATTGCCGTGGTAAAACTCTTGACAGTTTTACCAATTAGGGTTTCAAAACTGTTAGGCTGACGTTTGGTAAAACGTTTTTAGCAGGTTGTTTACCATTTGACATCGAAAGGCTCGTTTATGAACCACATGGCTGCTCCAAGTGTTGCTTTTATTTTCGATTGCGACGGAACACTGGTTAATAGCTCCCCCGTCTGGGGCCATGCGCAGACCGAGTTATTGCGCCGTCATGGCATTGATGTGACGGTCGACGATTTTGCCCAGTTTGAACATCTTTCGCTGGAGGATGAGTGCCAGGCCTATCACGACACGTGGGGCATTGGCGCGAATGGCGAGGAGCTGTATCGCGAGCTGAGCGAGATTTTGATTAATGGGTATTCCAAGGTGCCGCCGCGCGAGGGCCTGCTTGCATTTTTGGAGCAGGCGAAGGAGGCCGGTATTGCCATGTGCGTGGCCACGTCCACGCCGGCCGAACTGGTGCAGTCCGCACTCGCTGGTGCCGGGCTCGACGCATATTTGGAGTTTGTTACAACGACGGGCGAGGTTGGGCGCTCCAAGCAGTTCCCCGACGTGTACGAGCTGGCGTTGCGTCGCCTGGAAGAGCGCCACGGGCACAAGTTTGAGCGCGAGTGGGTGTTTGAGGACGCCGTCTTTGGACTTAAGAGCTCTGGCACTGCAGGGTTTAAGCGCGTGGGCATCTATGACCCGCATGGCCGTATGGAGCGCGACGAGGTTTGCGATAACTGCGAAATCTTTATCGACAGCTATGAGGACCTGGATCTGGCCCGCTTGCTTTCGTTTGAGGGCTAGGCGAGGGCCGTGGCTTGCAAAGTATTAGTGGTTTGCGGCTCGCCGGT
>OLOV01002893.1_pt1 | contig 11082 bp, 10 predicted proteins | sample 1672931 | NCBI WGS metagenome assembly OLOV01 (sample SAMEA3136738, study PRJEB25190) | human gut metagenome | biome: human gut; feature: human-associated habitat; material: faeces | place: Austria | collected 2013
TAATAAGGAAGAGTTTTACGCTTACCTCCCGAAAAGCCGGGCAAGCGGTTCCAGAATAGCCGAAAGCGAAGCAATGCTCTCATTCAGGCTTTGAAGATCCACACCCTCCAGCACGGCGAGTGCACGGTGCAAATCGGCAAGGCCTGTATCCAGCCCCTCCATGCTGGCGCTGCTTTGCGCAACAAGCGCATCCACCCGCTCTGCCATACCCGCAAAGTCCACCGAAGCAAGCTCCCCCACTACGGCATCCACCTGCGCAAGCGCAGCGCTTGCCCGCGGCATGAGCAGAAGCACAAATGCGATCACACCAGCAGCCATGGCCACAAGCGCAATCATTTGAATTTGCGCATACCGCTGACGCGCCTTGCAGCTTTGGCGAATCGCGCTCAGTTCCTCCGCCTGGTTTGTGCTAAGCATTTGTTCCATCCTGTTTTCCCCCTGTCTCTGTTTGCTATTGCATTTTATTTGGCACGCTCACGCTGCAAAGCGGCAGATTGCCATATTTTTGCGAAGCTAAGAACAATCCTCCGGCAGTGGCTCACGCCGCTGCCATAATTGTCCATTGTTCCTTATCCATTGCCAATGATCAATTGCTCATTGGCCCGATCTGTTCCCGCACATGCGCAACAAAAAGCTTCACTGCGCTTGAAAGCTTGGCCTGTTTTGCCGTTGCAATGCCGATATCCCGGTGCTGCTGCAAATCAAATTTTTTCCACACCACATTGTAGCGGTCCATATCCGCAAGAAGCGAGTGCATCACGCTGATGCCAAGCCCGCATTCCACCATGGAAAGAATCATGTGGTCGCTGTTCACCTCGTAACGCACCTTGGGCGGCCGCGCCAGATTGCCAAGGAAGCGCGAAAGCTCGTTGTCCGTATCCTCCTTGAGCTTGATGAAAAGTTCGTCCTGCAGCCTTGCAATCGGGAACACGGGGCTTTGCGCCAGGGGGTGTTCCGGCGGGAGCACCGCGATGAGCGTATCGCGGCGCAGGAAGCTGACCTGCAGGTCCGTGACTGTAGGCAGATTCACAAACCCGCAATCCACCTTGCCATGCTGGATCCAATCCTCAATTTCCGAATAGTTCTCGCTGTTCATCAAGGTAAACTCAATGCCGGGATACAGCTTCTGAAAGGAAACCAGCAGCGATGGAATCCACATGTTGGCGACGCTCGTAAACGTGCCGACGCGCACAAGGCCCGTATGCAGGCCATGCAGTTCATTCACCGCGAATTTCAGTTCCTCGCAGTCCGCAACGATGGAACGAATCGCCGGCAGCAGATGCTCCCCAACCGAGCTGAGCGCAATGCCCGCGCGGCTGCGGTGCAGCAGCTCCATCCCCCATTCCTTTTCCAAATCCAGGATCATGCGGCTTACGGCAGATTGCGTGTACCCCATCTGCTCCGCCGCAAGGCTGATGCTTCCGAGCTCCACGGTTTTAAGAAACGCAACATATTTCTGAAGGCTCATTCCACCCTCCTTGTATTCCGTTTATTCATGTATAATATAAAAAACATTCGTTTGAGTAATGTTTTTTTGCATTATACAATAGAATAAACAGTTATGCAATGTCAGATTTTTCATAGAAAACAGCAAACAAAAAAGCGGAGGAAGCAGTATGGAAAACATCAAGGTTGCAATTTGGGGATTCGGCGCTATGGGCAGCGGCGTCGCGAAGGTGTTGCTGCGCAAAAAGGGCGTGGACATCACGGGCGTGTGCGACATTCACCCCGCACGCGTAGGGAAAAGCATCTTTGAAGTGCTTGGCGTAGAGCGCGGCGAACGGGCAGACGTGCTCGTTTCACCGGACATTGAGGCGGTCGTTTCAAAGGAAAAGTGCGACGTCTGCATCATTGCAACGGATTCCTTTACCGCAAAGGTGTTCCCGAAGATCAAGCTCGTTGTGGAAAAGGGAGTGAACGTCATCACCTCCGCGGAGGAAATGAGCTACCCGAAGGCTCAACAGCCTGAGCTTGCCGCAGAAATGGATCGCCTTGCAAAGGCGAACGGCGTTTCCATCCTGGGTACGGGCATCAACCCCGGCCTGATGATGGACCTGCTTGCCATCTGCCTCACAGGCTGCATGACGGATGTCGAATCCGTGCAGTGCCGCCGCGTAAACAGCCTCTCTCCCTTCGGCCCGGCCGTGATGGAGGAGCAGGGCGTTGGCCTTACGGTGGAAGCGTTTGAGCGGGGCGTTGCGGACGGCACGCTTGCGGGCCATGTTGGCTTTGCGGAATCCGTCGGCATGATCGCGGAGGCGCTCGGCTGGAAGGTTGACAAGTTCGAGCAGCAGATGAAGCCCATCGTTACGAGCGTGGACCGCAAGTCCCCATACGGCTTTGCCAAGGCGGGCGATGTGGCCGGCGTGAACATGACCGGCCAGGGCTATGTGGACGGCGCTGCAAAGATCGACATGATCCATCCGCAGCAGATCGAGCCCGAAATGGAAGGCACCCACACCGGCGACTATATCGTACTGAAGGGCAGCCCGGCGGTCAGTATGGCCATCAACCCGGAAGTGGACGGCGGCATCGGCACCATTGCCATGATTGTAAACATGATCCCGCATGTCATCAACGCGCGCCCCGGCCTCAGGACGATGCTTGACCTCCCCGTGCCGCGCGCCATCATGGGCGACTTCCGGGATTATATCGAGAAGTAAATTACGGTCGCCAACGGACGATCGATTGCTTGAAGGAAAGGAACTGCTATGGCAAAGAAAAACGACTGGGTCCGCATTCACAGGAATGTGCTTGAGCCCGAGCAGCGGACCGGCAAGTTGCCGGAGGACACCAAAAAGGTGCCGCTTGAAATGTGGGTGAAGGGCAGGCTCCAGAACGAGACTGCCGAGCTTGGCGACGAGGTGACCGTGATCACCTCCGTGGGCCGTACCGAGCATGGGACGCTCATTGAGGTGAACCCCTGCTATGCGCTCAATTACGGCGCGTTCGTCCCGGAGATCCTCACGATGGAAGAATCCCTGCGCAAAGCGCTGTTCGGAGGTGAAGAAGCATGATAAACGGCATGATCGTAGACAAGAGCTACCAGGCTGTCACCGGCCGCAAGGGCGAGATCATCGAAAAGGCCATGGGTATCGATTACAGCCAGTATGAATCCGGCTCCATCGCCTTCGATTATGAAGCGCTGATGAACGGCACCGGCTATTCGCTTGAGGACCACATCCGCATCCAGCGGGAATTCAATGTGGGCAACACCCCGATCTTCGAACTGCACAACCTGACGGCGCTTGCCCGCAAATATGCAAAGCCCGGCAAGGGCGCGCGCATCTTTGTGAAGGATGAAGCCTCGAACCCGGCGGGCAGCTTCAAGGAGCGCCGCGCGGCCACGAGCGTCTACCATGCAAAGAAGATGGGCTACAAGGGCGTCATCGCCGCGACGAGCGGCAACTACGGCGCGGCCGTGGCTTCCCAGGCGGCGATGCAGGGGCTCAAGTGCATCATCGTGCAGGAATGCTATGACTCCAAGCAGAGCGGCCAGCCGGAGATCATCGAAAAGGCGCGCAAGTGCGAAGCGCTCGGCGCGGAAGTGCTCCAGCTTTCCGTCGGCCCGGAGCTGTTCTATGAAGTGCTCATGATGCTTGAAGAGACCGGCTATTTCAACGCCTCGCTCTATTCCGCCTTCGGCGTGGGCGGCGTGGAAACGCTCGGTTGGGAGCTTGGGCATCAGTTCAAGGAGCGCTATGGCCGCAACCCGGATGTGGTCGTCTGCGCAAACGCGGGCGGCGGCAACCTGACCGGCACCGCGCGCGGCCTCAAAAAGGCCGGCTGCAACGCACAGGTCGTGGCGGCGTCCGTTGACCTCAAGGGTCTCAGCATGGCAAGCGACGCGCAGTTTAACCGCAAGTCCTTCACCACCGCGCACACCGGCTTCGGCGTGCCGTATGCGACCGACCCGGACCACAGCGACGTGCCGCGCAGCGCAGCGCGCCCGCTCCGCTACATGGATCGCTACGTCACCGTGAAGCAGGGCGAGGTGTTCTACATCACCGAGGCGCTTGCCACGCTTGAGGGCATGGAAAAGGGCCCTGCGGGCAACACGAGCCTTGCGGCGGCGTTCTCCCTTGCGCAGGAGCTGGATGAGGATCAGATCATCGTTGCGCAGGAAACGGAATACACCGGTGCCGGCAAGCACATTCAGCCGCAGCTTGCGTTCGCGCGGCAGAACGGCATCGAACTGCTCTTCGGCGACCCGGCAACGGAAGTGCCCGGCACGAACATCGTGTTCCCGGCCGATCCTTCCCTGCTGAAGGCGCGCGATGTGGATATCGACCATATGCGCACGTCCCTCATCCGCCGCCAGGTTTCCCGTGCCAAGGGCCCGCTGACCGAAGCGGATATCGCCTATTTGATGGAGGAAACGAATTCTTCCCGCGCGTTTGTTGAAAACGTGCTTAAGAACCTGTAAGGCTTGATTTGCGGGGGCGGGGCAATCTCCCGGCATCGCTTTGGATTTGCCCTTGCCCCGCAAAGACACGGCATCCCCCCGGCACGGCTCACGCCATGCCGCCCCTGACAGCAAACAAACGAACACAGAACAATCAGGAGGAACCAACATGAAACGGGCAGACGATTATCAGGAAAGGCGCGCGCACCTTGCAAACCTTTCCGACACCGAGCTTGAGCAGCGCTTCTGGGCGCTCGCCGAGCAGATCACCGAACCGCTCCTCAAGATGGGCTATGAATATACCTCGCCCTCCATCGAGCGCAGTGTGCTCCTTCGCATGGGCTTTTCGTCCCTCGAAGCGAAGCACATCGTGGACGGCTGCATGGAGCGCAGCCTCATTGCCCACGGCGCAGGCAACGTGGTTTACCGCCTTGCCAAAGCCAAGAACATGGATGTGCGCGCCGCAGGCCTTGCGCTTTGCGAAGACCGGCTTTGGGATGAAGCCGCCGCGCAGTTTTAACGGAGGTGCGACATGAGCGATTATAAACTTGACCCGAACAAGAACATCGACGTATCCGAAATCTTAAAGGATCTTGAAAATTACCGTCCCCGCAGGCGCGGCTGGACCTGGCGCGAGCCTGCCCCTGGCCTCAAAATGGGCCCGTTTGTGTATCAGGACTGCTCCAAGCCTTTGAAGGATTCCGTCCCACTGCCGCCGGCGCATTATTTTGACGACATTGACCCGCAGCCGATGCCCGTCATCACAACGGAGATCGCCTCCGGCCGCTTTGAGGACGACATCCGCCGCATGCGCATGGGCGCGCACCACGGCGCGGATCACATCATGGTCATCCGCACCGCCGGCCAAAGCCATTTTGACGGCCTCATCGAAGGCACCCCGCAGGGCATGGGCGGCGTGCCGATTACGCGCAAGCAGGTTCGTGCGCAGCGCAAGGCGCTCGACATGATCGAGGATGAAGTCGGCCGCCCCATCAATTACCACAGCTATGTTTCCGGCGTTGCCGGCCCGGATATCGCCGTGATGTTCGCCGAAGAAGGCGTGAACGGCGTGCATCAGGATCCGCAGTATAACGTCATTTACCGCAACATCAACATGGCGCGCTCCTTCGTGGACGCGTGCGAATCCAAAAAGCTCATCGCCTGGGCGGGCATGGCGCAGATCGACGGCGCGCACAACGCCAACGCCACCGCGCGCGAGGCCTGGAAGGTCATGCCGGAGCTGATGGTGCAGCACGGCATCAACGCCATCTTCTCCGCAAAGGTCGGCATCGATAAGAAAAACATCTGCCTTTCCACCGTGCCGCCCACGGCAACGCCTGCCCCCTGCGTCCACATGGACCTTCCGTATGCCGTGGCGCTGCGCGATCTCTTCCACGAGTACCGCATGCGCGCGCAGATGAACACTAAGTACATCGAATCCTCCACCCGTGAGGCGACGGTGACCCATGTGCTCAACATGCTCATCTCCAAGCTCACGAGCGCGGACATTCAATCCACCATCACGCCTGACGAAGGCCGCAACGTGCCCTGGCACATCTATAACATCGAGGCGTGCGACACCGCGAAGCAGGCGCTTGTCGGCATGGACGGCCTCATGGACATGGTGGAGCTCAAGAAGGAGGGCTACCTGCGCGACAAGGCGCGCGAGCTCAAGGAGCGCGCCATCCTCTTCATGGAGGAAATGGTCGAACAGGGCGGTTACTTCGCGGCGGTTGAGGCCGGCATGTTCGTGGACAGCGGCATTTACCCCGAGCGCAACGGCGACGGCATCGCGCGCAAGCTTGCGGGCGGCATCGGCGCAGGCACCATCGTGAAGCGCGAAGCGGATTACATGGCTCCCGTCACCGCGCATTACGGCTACAACAACATCGCCCAGTACGGCGCGACGAATCCTTCCGACCTCATCGGCGGCTGCACGCTGGAATGCCCGGAAAAGATCGTTTACATCGACGAGCTGGACGAGGAGGACAACTGCAACGTGCGCATGGCCGAGGTGAAGGAATTCGCCCAGCCCGGCGCAAAGATGATCCGCCCCGAAATGGAATGGCTTGCGGACGGCACCGTGATGCTCACGATGTTCTTCCCCGCAGAAAAGCATATTGCGGAAGCGGCGGCGCTTGAATGCGCAAAGCGCATGAACCTCACGGATTGCGAGGTCATTTCCAAGGAAATCATGCACGGCGCCGAGGGCACGCGCATCGAGCTCAAGGGCAAGGTTCCCTTCGCCATCGAGATCGACAAGCTCGTGATCCCCGAGGAGCCGGACGTCATGAGCGACGATGAGATTCGCGCGGACATCGAGCGCAGGCCAATGCGCGTCGTGTGCGGCACGGTGGGCGAAGATGAGCACTCCGTAGGCCTCCGCGAGATCATCGATATCAAGCACGGCGGCATCGAAAAATACGGCATCGAGGTGCATTATCTCGGCACTTCCGTCCCGCCGGAGAAGCTCGTGAACGCGGCGATCGAGCTCAACGCGGATGCGATGCTCGCCTCCACCATCATCAGCCACGATGACATCCACTATAAGAACATTGCCAAGATCAACCGCATCGCCACCGAAATGGGTGTGCGCGACAAGCTGATCTTCGTTGCGGGCGGCACGCAGGTTGCTTCCGCACAAGCGCGCGCCAACGGCGCGGACGAGGGCTTCGGCCGCGGCAGCCGTGGCCACCACGTAGCCACCTTCCTTGTGAAGCGCCGCCGTGAGCTGGAATCCGAAGGGAAGATCTGATATCTGTTCGGCTCCGCCCTGCCCCGGATCTCGTTTCCCTTTCCGCGGCAGGGCGGAAACTTGACAATTTACAATGTACAATTGATACTTGTTGCAGGAGCGCGGTTGGCAATCCCCCGTAAAGGCTGTGCTGATATGGCAATCCCCTGTCAGCGGCTTCGCCGCTGCCACCCCTTTTTTGAAAGGGGGCTTTTGGGGGATGCTGTAACCAAAAGGCTCCTTTGGCAAAGGAGCTGTCGCCGCAGGCGACTGAGGATTGTTCCCGCCAAAGCGGATCATTGTCCATTGTAAGTTGCCAATTTCCAATTATTGACCGATCCGGAGGAGATACACCGCATGTTCATTGACGTTCTTGTGGCCGAAATCGGCTCCACCACCACGCTGGTCAACGCGTTTTCCGGCATTTGTGGGGATGCGCCGCGCTTTATTGCGCAGGGGCAGGCCCCAACGAGCGTGCTGGAAGGCGACGTCCGCGCCGGCCTCCGCGGCGCAATCGCCGATATGCAGGCAAAGCAGGGCTGGGATTCCCTTGAATACGGCGAGATGTTCGCCACAAGCTCTGCGGCGGGCGGGCTGCGCATGTGCGTGTGCGGCCTTGTTTACGACATGACCGTCAAGGCCGCAGAGGCCGCGGCGCTCGGCGCGGGAGCAATTGTAAAGCTTGCAACGGCAGGCAAGCTTTCCGAATTTGACCTGATGGATTTGCAGGAGGCAAAGCCCAACCTCATTCTCCTTGCGGGCGGTACGGATTACGGCGAACGGGAAACCGCGCTTTTCAATGCTGAGCGCATTGCGGAGTCCGGCCTTTGCGCGCCCGTCATCTATGCGGGCAACGTGCAGAATCAAACGCACGTCAAATCCATTTTTGACCGCGCGGGCCTGCCCTGCACGGTTACAGAAAATGTGTACCCGAAGCTTGACCTTCTCAACATCGAGCCCGCGCGGCGCATTATCCACAAGGTGTTCGAGGAGCATATCGTCAAAGCGCCCGGCATGGAACACATCCGCGACATGGTGACCGGTGCGATCATGCCCACCCCCGGCGCGGTGATGGAAGCTTCTCAACTGCTTTACGGCGCAATTGGAGATCTCGTGGTCGTGGACATCGGCGGCGCAACGACGGATGTGCATTCCGTCACGAACGGCTCGGATGAAATCGCTTCCATCCAGACGCGCCCCGAACCCTTCGCAAAACGCACCGTGGAGGGGGATCTCGGCCTTTATGTCAACGCGAAAAACCTTGTTGCCATGCTTGGTGAAGAAGCGCTTTCCCGCGAGCTTTCGCTGGATGTTCCCGCCGTTATGAAGCATTACAGGCCCATCCCGGATACCGAGGAGCAGTTCCGCCTTACACAACGCCTTTGCCGGGAGGCGGGTGTCCGGGCGCTGACGCGCCATGCGGGCGCGCTGCGCTATATCTACACCCCCTCCGGCCGAAAGACGGTGGCCGAAGGCAAGGATTTGACGCAGGCGAAATACATCGTCGGCACAGGCGGCGCGCTGACGCGGCTGCCACACCGGGAGGCGCTGCTTCGCGCCCTTGCGGACTGCAACACCGCAAAAATGATGCTTTACCCGAGGGAAGGCGAGCTTTCGCTGCTGTTTGACGATGATTACATCATGGCTTCGCTCGGCGTGCTCTCCAAGCGCTACCCGGAGGCCGCGCTGCGCCTGATGAAACATTCCCTTGGCATCTAAGGCGGTGCGCAGGCTGCTGTCTTTTCCGCAGCTCCCGCACCCGGTTCCGGGATTCGCCCGGAGTGTCAAATTTTCCCAAACACAGAATTGCCAAACTACATCCGGAGGGGTATCATGTATCCAAGGATTATTGCCGATTTGGACCGCCTGCGCGAGAACATGGAGCGCATGACCGCGCTCTGCCATGCACACGGGCTCACCGCAGCGCTCGTAAGCAAATGCGTGTGCGCGGATGTGCGGATTGCCGGCTTGATGGCGGAAGCGGGCGCGGATTTCCTTGCGGATTCCCGCGTACAGAACCTTGCGCGGCTGCCCGGTAGCAAGCCGCGCTATCTGCTGCGTGTCGCCCAGCCCTCCGAGGTGGATGACGTTGTGCGCTGCGCGGAAGTGAGCCAGCAAAGCGAACCCTGCACCGTGCGTCTGCTTGGAGAAGCGGCGGCCCGGCAGGGAAAACGGCACAAGGTTGTGATCATGATCGACATGGGCGACCTGCGCGAGGGCGTTTTCTTCCGCGACACGGACGCAATCCACGCGCTGGCCGAATCCGTCATCGCCTGCCCGGCGCTCGAGCTTTACGGCGTGGGCGTGAACATGACCTGCTTCGGCGGCGTTCTTCCAAGCCAGGAGAACCTTTCCGGCCTTGTACAAATTGCGCGGAGCCTGCGAAAGCGCTATGGCCTCCCCATCCCGTTTGTATCCGGCGGAAATTCCAGCGCGCTTACCATGCTGCGCGCGGGCGCCATCCCGGAGGGAATCACAAACCTGCGCATCGGCGAAGGATACCTTCTCGGCAACGACACGGGCGCGCTCGTGCCCATGGAAGGATATCACACGGACTGCTTCACGCTGGAAGCGCAGCTTGTGGAAGTGAAGCGCAAGCCCTCCCGGCCTATCGGAGATTGCGGCGCGAACGCGTTCGGCGAAAAGGTGGAATTCCCGGATCGCGGCGAAATGCGGCGCGGCATCTGCGCCATTGGCCGGCAGGATGTGGTGCCCGGCGGCCTGACACCCCATGACAGCCGTGTTGAGATTCTCGGCGCAAGCTCGGATCATCTCATCGTAAACCTGACCGGCGCACCGGATTACAAGGTAGGCGATGTGCTTTCCTTCAATCTGGATTATGGCGCGCTGCTGCACGCCTACACCAGCGAATACGTTACAAAAGCGTACCGGACAGCTGCCCCGTTCATCGGGTGAGGTTGTTTTCTGAATCTCTCAATCAAACTATAACGTAAAGGAGACTGACTATGCCCGTAAATCTGAAAGGACGTTCCCTGTTGACCCTAAAGGACTTTACCCCCGCTGAGATCCGTTACATGCTGGATCTCGCGCACGATCTCAAAGCAAAGAAGCGCGCAGGCATTAAAAACAACCTGCTTGAAGGCAAAAACATCGTGTTGCTCTTTGAAAAGACTTCCACCCGCACGCGCTGCGCATTTGAAGTCGCCGCATTCGATGAAGGCGCAAACGTCACCTTCCTTTCCAACAGCCAGATGGGCAAAAAGGAATCCCTGGAAGATACCGCGAAAGTGCTCGGCCGTTTCTATGACGGCATTGAATACCGCGGCTTCAAGCAGCATGACGTTGAAATGCTTGCAAAGCACAGCGGCGTTCCGGTGTGGAACGGCCTGACCGACCTGTACCACCCAACGCAGATCCTTGCGGACTTCCTGACCATTGAGGAGCATGTGCACAAGCCGCTCAACAAGTGCAAGCTTGTTTACGTGGGCGACGCACGCAACAACATGGGCAACTCCCTGATGATCGGCGCGGCGAAGATGGGCATGTCCTTTATGGGCATTGCGCCGAAGAGCCTGTTCCCGGATGAGCGGCTCGTTGCCGAAATGCGCGAGGTTGCCAAGGAAACCGGCGCATCCATCGAATTCTCCGAAGACATCGCGGACGTCAAGGATGCCGACGCCATCTATACCGACGTTTGGGTTTCCATGGGTGAGGAAGCGCAGTTTGCAGAGCGCATCAAGCTCCTGACCCCCTACCGCGTAACGATGGACATGATGAAGGCCACCGGCAACCCGGATTGCATTTTTCTGCATTGCCTGCCTTCGTTCCATGACCTTGAAACGAGCGTTGGTCGTGAAATCTATGAAAAGTTCGGCATTACCGAAATGGAAGTTACCGACGAGGTATTCCGTTGCCCGCAGTCCAAGGTGTTTGACGAGGCGGAGAACCGCATGCACACCATCAAGGCCGTGATGGTCGCCAC
>OLOV01002894.1_pt1 | contig 11082 bp, 18 predicted proteins | sample 1672931 | NCBI WGS metagenome assembly OLOV01 (sample SAMEA3136738, study PRJEB25190) | human gut metagenome | biome: human gut; feature: human-associated habitat; material: faeces | place: Austria | collected 2013
AGAGAATATCTAAAAGACGATGAGGAGAAAAAATAATGGCATACGCTATTGACCTGTTTTGTGGAGCGGGAGGATGCTCTGAAGGGCTAATTCAAGCCGGCTTCCATATTTTGTTTAGTTCCGATATTAGCGATATGGTTGAGGTGACCTATAAACATAGACATGAACAATTAGGGTTGATTCAAGGAAAGAACACTTGGTTTGAACGTTCGGACATAAAAGATTTGACGGGTAAGATTATCGAGGAGAGAATAGCTGCTCTTGAAATATTCAAAAATGCGCCTATACCAGAAATAGATTTGATGATTGGTGGTCCAAGTTGTCAGGGATTTTCACGTGCAGGACGACGCGATAAGTCTGATCCTCGTAATATGCTGTTTGGTGAGTATGTACGAGTTATCAATGAGGTGCGACCGAAGTACATTGTGCTGGAGAATGTTGAGGGGTTTGTCGATATGCAATTCCTCGGATATAAAGGAATAACTGGAATTGAATACCCAGATGGTAGCGTGACACCGGATATTTTGCGGAGCGAACTTAATGAAATCGGTTATCGTACACTTCAACCAAGAATTCTCAACGCGGCTGATTACGGAGTTCCGCAACGTAGAAATAGGATCATTTTTATGGGTTATAGGGACGGATTGATCCCTCCGGAGTATCCAGAGCCTGTACTAACGCCAGATCAACATTTATCTTTGCTGGATGCTATAGGTGATCTTATCGTCGATGAGAAAGTTCGCGGTAAAATTTGCCCCAACCTTACGCAATATCAAATCGATAGTATCATCCTTATCACAGGAATAATCAGGTTTGTCCGGAAAAGTACTGCGGTCATTACCACACGGAAAAGAAGATCGACCGGCTTCAGATAATGTTCAATGACTATGCGGCGCTGGGGGCAGACTGACCATGCTGAAAAGAGAGACCTTTGTGGACGCGATCAGTAAGATCAAAAAACATGAGGAACTGATGGAACGCTTGGATTCTGTATGCTGGGAGTTTGGCTCTTTCCGCCCCAGCCTCGACTTTGGCAACCTCCACCTGCAGGCTTTGCTGGAAGTCCTAAAGGAAGCCATGCAAGACGAATATGACTATATCGGCTGGTGGCTGTATGAAAGCACCGATCATATTGTTTTCTGGGAAGAAAATGGGCAGAAAGTTTCTGCTGATTTATCGGAAGTAAACGCCCTCTACGATTTTCTGGTTAAGAATGCAGATGCGAAAGAGACTTGACTTATATGCCATCAAGAGCGTATATGGTCATGCGCTGTCATCAGCGACATAATAACACGAGGTGATCCTATGTCAACCACATACTATATCTGTCGGAAGCATGAACATGAACGCTCCGAAGCAATCATCAATTACATCGAGCGTATCCGCAGGAGCCTGTTGAGCTATCTGGATGCATCTCTGCCTCCGGAACTCAAGGATGATGTTCAGCTGACGGATGATCTGGAAGACGCCATTTCTCCGATGTGCAGGGAATTGAATCATCAGATCGGCTACGACCCGGAGGTGCGACTTTGCACCATCACCAGCAACAGGATCGTCTGGCACAGAACGGAAACTGCGGTGGCTGGCTTCAAAGATACGGATGAACTGGTTGTCATTGATGAGTATGGCAAAGCCCAGCCGTTGAAGGAGTTCCTTGCCTCCATAGGTGTTAAATATAACTTGACTTAATCGCCGTTCAGAGCGTATATGGTCATGCGCTGGACACCAGCGACAAACAAGAAAGAGGTGCAGAACATGACCTACGAAGAACTCCAGAAACTGGTCGAAGGAAGAGACCTGCCATGCAGCGGCACGAACGATGAAGGTGAGACTGTCATCATCGAGCATGAGAAGAATGAAGGCGATCCTCGCTTCCATCTGACCACGGTGCAGAATAATGGCTGGCTTAGGCACAACTACATCTACAAAGACGGAACCCGCGAGGAACTTTTCGATAAGTGAGGAGGTGCGAACATGGGCGCTGTTTGCAAGATATGCGGCAAGGACATGATGAAAGCCAAGGGCTGCAGTATTGCTGAGATCCACATTGGCGGCAAGGTATACGACCGCATCAAGGTTGGTGCTCCTGGGGACTTTGACGAAGGAAGGCCGGAAACCACCCGATGCCACGATTGCAATGCATTGTTCGGTCACCTTCACCATTGGGGATGCGATGCAGAACGCTGTCCGGCATGCGGTGGTCAGCTGATCAGCTGCGACTGTGAGGACGTGTTCATAGATGGCTGATATTTCACTCATGTATTCGTCTGTGTTCTGATTGCCAATTATCGTGTTTGTGTATATAATATACATACTATGATACATTGAACAAGGAGGATTCGCATGGAGTTCTCATCATTTTTCCCTGTGTGGAGCCGTCTGACGGCAGAGCAGCAGACAGTCCTTTCCAGCAGTGTTTTCAGCCGTAAGGTAAAAAAAGGCGATGTGATTCACAACGGCGATGCAGACTGCACCGGACTTCTCCTTGTCCGCAGCGGTCAGCTTCGGGCATTTATCCTGTCTGAGGATGGACGCGAAATCACCATCTACAGACTGTTCGAGCGCGATCTGTGCCTGTTTTCCGCGTCCTGCATGATGCGTTCCATTCAATTTGATGTAACCATTGAAGCAGAAAAGGATACTGAACTTTGGGTGATTCCTGCTGAAACCTACAAGCGGGTTATGGAAGAATCCGCGCCGCTGTCCAACTTCACCAACGAAGTCATGGCGACGAGATTTTCCGACGTCATGTGGCTTGTTGAGCAGATCATGTGGAAGAGCTTCGACAAGCGATTGGCCTCTTTCTTGCTGGAGGAAGCCGCCATTGAGGGCACGAACGAACTGAAGATCACCCATGAGATCATCGGCAACCACATGGGCAATCCACGCGAGGTTGTCACCCGCATGCTGCGCTATTTCCAGAATGAGGGCATGGTGAAGCTGTCACGCGGAACGATAGAGATCACAGACGAAGATGCGCTGAGAAATTTGGCTGAATAAACGAACGCCCTGTACAGAATCGAAACTGTACAGGGCGTTTTTATGTTGAATGGTGGTTCAATCCGTGACGACCTCTCCCGGCCAGTCGATAATTCCGCCGAATTCGACGATGTTGGTATATCCCAGCTTCACCAGCTTATCGGACGCCTGCTTGGATCGGTTGCCGCTGCGGCAATAGACCATGATCAGCTGATCTTTATCGGGAAGCTGAGGGATTTCTTCCGTACCAATGGTCTCGTTGGGAATCACAATTGCGCCCGGAATATGTCCCGCGGCGAACTCCTCTTGAGTACGCACATCGAGGATGATGTAGTTTTCTTCCTTTTCCATCATCTCAACCGCTTCCTGCATGGTGATCTGACTGTAGGTGTTTGCCTCGGGCGCAGGCGTGGATACTGCACAGCCGGTCAGAAAAAGAGTCATAACCATAAGTATCGGTATCATTCGTTTCATTGGAATCCCTCCTCGGGGTCATTTTGCGTTTTTTGCTTTGCAGATCAGCTGGGTCATGGTCCCCATCGGGCAGTAGACGCACCAGCTGCGGGGCTTGAACAGAACCATGGTAATCAGGCCCAGAACGGTGGATGTCAGCATCACGCTGTAGAAGCCAAAGGCGAACTGTGCAACGCCCGGATGTAACAGCGTTCCGTGATAGGCCCAGTGCCACGGCAGCTTGAACGTCCACAGCAGCGTTACCACCTGCTTGAGATCCTGTGCGCCCGCGAACACAAGATAGGTGTTCCACAGCATCAGGAAGAACATGGCGAAGAAGAATATCAGGAAACCATAGCGGAAAGCCTTGCTCTTCACCCAGCGCGGGATATCCTTCTTCCGGGAAAGGCCAAACCTGCCGCCCAGCAGACCAAACAGCTGGCCGCGCCCGCAGTAGCGGTTGCAGTAGCCCTTGGTTCCCTTCGCAATTGCGATGATCAGCGGAATGAAGAAGCAGAACAGTCCCAGCCATGCAAACAGGATGTTGAAAAATCCCAGCACCAGATAGGTCAGCGATACGATCCAGAGATAGTCATACCATTTCTTTTTCATGCCGTCACCTCCCGGATTTCGATCACCGTCGCCGGACATTCCTTTGCGCACTTGCCGCAGCCGACGCACTTGTCTTCACTGACCTGCGCATACAGGCCGCGATAAACCTCAATGGCGTTCATCGGGCAGACTTTCACGCAGCAGCCGCAGGCCACGCAGTCTCTCTGTTCGACAAAAGCCCTTCTTTTCTTTCGGATTCCCGCCATATCAATTCCTCCCCGTGTTTGTTTGCACTGATTATATCGAATTCAGTCTCGGTTTTCCGTGATGATATCACATAAAAGAGCCTGCCGGTGGATTACCGACAGGCCCTTGTCAAGGAAGGTTATACTTCCGTCTTCCACAGACCGTGGAGATTGCAGTAGGCGTATACGGCGACGGCCTTGTCATCGCCCAGGCTGAAGGTCACATTGGGTTCTTCGCCGGGCTTGAGATACTTGCGCTGACCGCCGTTTTCGGTCTCGACATAAACCCATTCGATGTAGTGCTCATCGGCCATCGGATGATTTACGCTGCCGACGTTGACGTTGATTGCTCCGTCTTCAACGGTCACGGCGGGCAGGTGCTTCTCGTTGCTGGCTTCGACGGTATTGGGAACCAGCTCTTCCATCGGCTTGCCGCAGCATACGACGGGAACGCCGGAATCATTGATCTTTTCGATGATATTACCGCAGGTGCGGCAGATATAGAACTTCGTATTCATAAGGTTGAACCTCCTGTTGTATCGTTGTTTATGTTTATATTATACACCGGATGTGCGGAGGTGAAACGCTGAACTGACATTTTTAGAGCATTGCGAGAATGGCGCTCTTGGGCTTTGCGCCCATGGACTGATTGATGATCTTGCCGTTTTTCATGACCACCAGTGTGGGAATGCTCATCACGCCGAACTGTCCGGCGAGCTCGGGATTTTCATCCACGTTGATCTTGCCTACCTTGATATCGCTGCGTTCGCGGGCGATTTCCTCAACGATGGGAACCACCATGCGGCAGGGACCGCACCAGGGAGCCCAGAAGTCCAGCAGGACGGGTTTGTCGGAATTCATGACTTCATTCTGGAAATTGGATTTATCGATATTGATAGCAGACATCTTGTTGTCCTCCTTGTTTTTCTTTTGTGATTGTATTATATCAGGTATATTTGCTGGCTTCTGTGATGTTGTCACAGTGTCATGTCCTTGCCATGCCGTCCACGCTCAGTACAACGCCGGTGATGTAGGACGCCTCGTCCGAAGCGAGGAATGCAAAGGCATTTGCAATATCCTCCGGCTGTCCCAGCCGCTTGAGCGGAATCCGTGCGATCATGGGGTCGATGACTTCTTTGGGAACAGCCTTCATCATATCGGTCTCCGTAATGCCGGGCGCGACGGCGTTGACCCGGATGCCCTTGGGCCCCAGTTCCCGAGCAAGGGAAACAGTCAGACCATTAACCGCGAACTTGGATGCCGGATAGGCAAAGCCGCTGGGTTGTCCGGTAATGCTGACCATCGAGGATGTGGAGAGGATGACGCCGTTTCCTTTGGCGGTCATGCACTCAGCTGCTGCGCGCGTTGCGTTGAATACGCCCTTGACGTTCAGATCCATGACCTTGTCAAAGGTTTCCTCGGTGTACTCCATAAAGGGAGTGCTCTCCGATACGCCTGCGTTGTTGATCAGAATGTCCACGCAGCCGTACTGGGACGTCGCTTCTCTGAAAGCTGTCCGAACGGAATCCAGGCTGGACAGATCAGGGCTGATGCCTGCAACCGTCGCATCGGGGTACTTCTCCTTCAGCTGCGCCACGGCCTTGTCGGCGGACGCCTGCGTGCTTGCGGTCAGGATGACCTTTGCACCTTCCTTCAGAAACTTGTCTGCGGTTGCGAAGCCGATGCCTCTGCTGCCGCCGGTGATGATGGCTACTTTATCCTTCAGTCTCATTCTGAGAACCTCCTTTTTGTTTGATGGCTATATCATACCCAATTTCAATCCGCATGACCGTGATAAGATCACAATACCCAAACTGATTGTCGTTTTATTAAGGAAGAAACAATCAGCTTGGGCATTTTGTGATTTCATCACGGAAAACAAGTTTTTTTCGGGTATACTGTGATCATACAAAACGAAAGGGGCTGGCACAATGGCAGCTATGAATATAAACTCGAAGAAGCTCAAGGAAATGATTGAAAATGGAAAGACTTTTCTAGTAGATTTCTGGGCGCCCTGGTGCCCGCATTGCCGCAAGATCAACCCGGCATACGAGCAGATTGCAGAGCAGTACGCAGGCGTACTTGAAGTGGTAAAGGTTGATATGGACGAGGATGACAAGCTCTGGAATGAACTGCAGGTCGAACTGATCCCCACGCTCAGGCTGTATGTGGACGGTAAGCCCGTGGCCTCTACCGTTGCACCGGAATCCAAGGCGGTCATTGACGAATTCCTTTCCGACATCCTTCCCGAACAGATAAAGGAAGAAAACGATCACGTTTACGACATGATCGTCATCGGAGGAGGACCCGGCGGATACACGGCGGCGCTGTATGCAGCAAGAGCGGGGTTCGATACGCTGGTGATTGAAAAGCTCTCCGCAGGCGGTCAGATGGCGCTGACACACCAGATCGACAACTATCCGGGCTTTGTAGATGGCATCGGCGGCTGGGAACTGGCGGATCAGATGCAGCGGCAGGCTGAACGCTTCGGAGCAACGACGCAGAATGCGGAAGTCCGCAGCGTCAATCTGAATTCCAGCCCGAAGACAGTCGAAACCAGCGAGGGAACTTTCTATGGCAAGACCATTGTACTGGCGACGGGTGCAAATCCCAGGGAACTCGGTGTTCCTAACGAAAAGGAACTGGTCGGACGGGGCGTGGCCTACTGCGCGGCCTGCGATGGAATGTTCTATAAGGGAAAGACTGTTGTAGTCGTAGGCGGAGGCAACACAGCGGCAGCGGATGCGCTGCTTCTGAGCCGCATTGCCAAGAAGGTCATCATCGTTCATCGTAGGAATACGCTCCGGGCGACGAAAATCTACCATGAACCCCTGATGAAGGCAGAGAACGTGGAATTCCGCTGGAACAGCGTGGTGACGGAACTGCTTCACGAAGACAATATCACTGGCGTCCGGCTGAAGGATGTGCAGACCGGTGAAGAAACAGTGATTGCAGCGGACGGCGTGTTCGTAAGCGTAGGCAGGAAGCCCGCCACTGAGCTGGTTTCGGATCAGATCGAACTGGACAAGGGCGGCTACATCGTTGCTGGAGAAACCACCGAAACCAACATCCCCGGCGTGTACGCTGTGGGCGATGTGAGAACCAAGCTGCTTCGGCAGGTGGTCACCGCCGTGGCAGACGGAGCCATGGCCGTTCACATGGCAGAAGAATTTATGGCAGGAGGTGCCTGAAAATGAAGATTAAGAAATGGATTCGCCCCACGCTGTTCACTCTGGGCGGCGCGCTGGCAGGCTTGGCATACTATCACTTTATCGGATGCGCAAGCGGAAGCTGTCCCATCACTTCAAGCCCGTTTGGCTCTATGCTGTATATGGGACTGATCGGATGGCTGATTTCAGGGATTTTTAGCAGGGAATGCGGCAGCTGCAAAATGTAATCCTAGATGACGCATGAAGCTTAGATTCATCATCCGGATATCGGAGTAAATTATCAGTGAACAGAAAATAATCCTGTATGAACATCGGCACATTCGAAAGGAGTGCATCGAATGCAATATATCATAGCTTTTCTTGAAGGGATCATTACCTTCATCTCTCCGTGCCTTCTGCCCATGTTGCCCATCTATATTTCTTACTTCGCGGGCGGCGGCGAGCGCAGTGTACGCAAAACGCTTACTGGTTCGCTGGGCTTCGTCACAGGCTTCAGTATCATCTTTGTAATTCTCGGCGCTCTCGCCGGAACGGTGGGAAGCTTCCTGCGTGAACACCAGACCGCTGTGAACATCGTATCCGGCCTGATCGTTATCTTCTTCGGTCTGAACTTCCTGGGAGTGTTCCACATCAATCTGTTCAGGGGAAGCAAGCGCAATGTGGTGAAAGAAGACATGAACTTCATCTCCGCTATGCTCTTCGGCGTGATCTTCTCTCTGGGTTGGACGCCCTGTGTTGGAGCATTCCTCGGTTCCGCGCTGATGCTGGCCTCCCAGCAGGGCCATGCGGTGCAGGGCATGCTGATGCTGCTGGCCTACTCACTGGGTCTTGGCATCCCGTTCATACTGAGCGCCGTGCTCATCGACTATCTCAAATCCGCATTCAACTGGATCAAGAAAAACTACAGGGTAATCAATATCGTAAGCGGCTGCCTGCTGGTGCTGATCGGCATCCTGATGGCGACCGGTACTCTCGGACGACTGCTGAGCCTGCTCAGCTGATGAGGTGATCATATGAAGAACAAAAATTCATTGCTAATTATCCTGCTGGTGTTCGTTCTCCTAATCGGCGGTGCATATGTGCTGTACGACAGGCTGGGACAGGATGTAACTGCTGAACAGATGATCGTTCACGCTACGCCTCAGCCCACTCCCGAACCCGCAGCGGAAGAAGTGATTCCAGAAGGCGAATCCACTGAAGCGGCTGACACTTCTGCGAATGAGGAACCCGAGGACATCATAGCTCCCGACTTCGAAGTCATCGACAAAGAAGGAAATCCTGTGAAGCTGAGCAGTTTCTTTGGCAAGCCTATCGTGCTGAACTTCTGGGCAAGCTGGTGCGGACCGTGCCAGAGTGAGATGCCTGACTTCAATGAAAAGTATGCCGAACTGGGCGGTGACGTTCACTTCGTCATGGTTAACATGACCGATGGCGGACGCGAGACTGTTGAAACTGCCTCTGCCTTTATCGAGAAAAACGGCTATGATTTCCCTGTGCTGTTCGATACCAAATCTGAAGCAGCAATGACCTATGGAGCCTATTCTTTGCCGACTTCCTTCTTCATCAACGCAGAAGGGCATGTGATCGCGCAGGCAGTGGGCGCGATTGATGCTGCAACTCTCCAGAGGGGTATTGACATGATTGCAAACTGACTGTATTGAATAATTGATGGCAAAACGAAAGCTCGGTGTTGCACCCACCGAGCCTTTTTTGCACCCAAGAACCAATTTTTGCACCCAAATGCACCCATTGCAAAACGATAGCTGTATTGCAAAACGATAGCCGGGAATTGTATTAGTTTTTGAGTTATTTCACATAACTGAACACCAATTTTGATACAATGAGTATTGAAGTGGGTGTCCAGTTTTTGTTTTTATTGCAGAATTATGAGAATGAAAAATGGCTCGACAAATCGGGATTAATGAAGGTGTCTATATGTTAGCGTATTCCGTTATGATGTTTTTGACGACAGCCCTTATTGTACTGCTTAGTATTGCGATTTATAAAGGTAAAACTAACTTAATACATTCTTACCATCAAACAAAAGTTACCGATAAATCAGCCTACGGAAAAGCCTTTGGAAAAGCTTTGTTTGGTGTCGCTGTGGCTCCATTGTTCAGTGGCATTGTCGGTTTGTTGGGTGATTCTGAGGTAATTGCAATTATTGCGGTTGCGGTACTTATGATAGGTATCGGTATAGGAATAGGTTTTATTGTTGCAGTACAAAAGAAATACAACAAAGGAATTTTCTAAATTCCGATTTATCGAGGGATTTCATTTCTAAGCGTATTGAGATTAAAAGGTGTGCACCTTTTAACGAATCCTCGAACCTTTTAACGAAAAGTACGAGGGGTGTGCATTTCGTGTCAAAATAGGTCTTTACTTTCAAGGAAAAAGCCCCGAATTTCGGGGCTTTTTCCTTGGCTGCGGGTTATGTTGGGTAACTTCGCAGTGCTTGAATGCGCATGCCAATTCATCGCTGCGGTTTGAACCCTTGCGCCTGCCTCATGCACATTTGCCCTTGTTACGGCGCTCTTCAATCGCTTCCGCCTGCGCTCATGTGTCATTTGGATGGAAAACGTTCAGTGCTCGGCATCCTCCTTAGTTCGGTGAACTGTACCCCTTGGATGATGTGGCGGTGCATAGACAGTTGAGAGTTTGAGAGGGCAATTCCCGGTATTTATGACGTTATGCCAGGTTCCCGCAGGAACAAAAACAGCATGGTCTACGCCAAGCGAGCACTGGATATCGAGCTGCTCACGGCTACAGCCCATCCGAACCATAGCTTGCCCTGCTTCAACGCGGATTAACTGATCTGTGTTCGGATGAACCTCCAGACCGATATCTCCGCAGCGGGGGATTTCCATCAGCGTCATTTGCAGGTAACACCCGGTCCAAAACGCAGTGCGGTAATTCGGGTTTGCTTGGGAGGCGCATAAAATGTTGGCGCAAAATGGCGACGGTCCATGATCGGTCATGTGTGAAGAATTCTGGAAACAGTCCATAAAGACACTCCTTTCAACGATGCTTGCTACACTATATGCCACGCCGAAAGGGGAAAGTATGTACAATGAAAAAAGCGCGCCAAAAACAAAGGCACACCCACACCATAAGGCAGGGTATGCCGGGAAAGGGGTGTCAGTCGTCTCCGCGCAAGAGGTTTTCGGCGTAATCCCTAAGCCCTGCATAGGTATTAACGCTGTTGGCCCGGCTGCTGATCTGCTCGCGCACATAGTCCGGCAGCCCGTTAAAATACCGCTTCGCGTTGGAATCTTCTTCAAACATGGCATACATGTTTTCGTACTTGGGTTCCACGATTATCACCTCCGGGGACAGAATGCCCAAAATCACGTTATTTCATTCTCAGAAGTATATTATGAAACCACGCAAACCGAACGAATCCGTTCTGTGAATGCGGCGAAGGGATTGCGATGGCGGCCTGTCGGCGGTATATCTGGGCGGATGTTCGCGGGCATGCACGCCGATACCGAGTACCTGTTTTGAGATGAGTCCCACGGGTCACCATATGTTTGTTTGAATGACCGTGTGCTTAGCGTTGAATCCAATGAATTTGGCGAAAGAGCGCTTTTGATGTTGACAAGCCCAAGTGTACGGGATAATATATAGCTTGGAAATTGAATATTGTTTGATAGCGTAACAGTAACAGCTTGATCGTTTGATCG
>OLOV01002896.1_pt1 | contig 11076 bp, 12 predicted proteins | sample 1672931 | NCBI WGS metagenome assembly OLOV01 (sample SAMEA3136738, study PRJEB25190) | human gut metagenome | biome: human gut; feature: human-associated habitat; material: faeces | place: Austria | collected 2013
GACGGGCGGCGCTTGCCTGATATGGCAGCCGTTAGAGGGGGTTTTCCTCGCGGATCATCATCTGATACAGCCGGTGCGCAATTGCGTCCAGCTCAGCGGTATCCTGCTCCTTGCAATCGCGCAGCAGGAACATCACCCCGCCGCAGTGATAACGCAGCAGCAGCTCGGCCTCGCGGGCGCTGACGCGCGCATACAGCCCGCGGCTGGCCGCCACGTGGGATAAAAAGCCCATCAGCAGCCCCTCCAGCTGGCGCTCCAGCTCCTCGCCGTAATTGCTCTGCATGCCTTTTTTCAGCATGGGGCGGGCGTTGACGGCGGCGGACAGCAGATAGCGCAGCGCCTCCTCGCCGTTTTTCTGCGTCTGGCACTGGGCGATCACGCGGTCAAAGTTGCGCCGCAGCGACCAGGCCATCAGATCGGGGATATCCTCAAAATGATAATAAAAGGTCTGGCGGGTGATGTGGCATTCCTCCACAATATCCTTCACCGTCAGCTTTCGCACTTTTTTATCAAACAGCAGCGTTTTCGCCGCGTTGGCAATGGTCTCGCGCATATCCTCGGCCATGTCCGCACCGCCCTTTCCAAAGGGTAATGATGGCAAAAAACGCCATACCTTATTAAATTTCGATGGGGCGGGAGAAAAATCCTGCTTTTTCTCCAATGTCACAAAATACCGCTTTTCCGGCGTTTTTTTGCCGTTTACATGTCACAAATTGCACATTTTCATGTCACAATGCGATGTGAATTTTACCTTTTTCAGCATTATACTGATAGTGTTACAGACGGATGCGCCCCTCTGCGCGCCTTCCGTCACGGTTTCGTTTCATCTTAAAATGCGAAAGGAGTCTCTATCACATGAAAAAACTGCTTGCCATGCTGCTTGTCCTGTCCCTGACGCTTGGTCTGGGTCTGGGCATCGTAAGCGCCTCCGCCGAGGACGTCACCCTCAAGTTCCTCATCAGCGCGGGCTTCTATGATCTGGAAAACGACCTGGGCTGGAAGGTTTGCCAGCGCGTATCCGGCTACAAGATCGACTACGAAGTCATCAACGGCACTGAGCAGCTGATGCTGATCATCACCTCGGGCCAGGAATATGACTACACCTACCTGAACAGCAAAAACTACAGCCTGATGATGAGCGAAGGCGCGCTGATGGACATCACCGACCTGCTCAACGAGTATGGTCAGGACATCCTGGCGGCCTTCCCCACCACCTGGCCTGCCGTCACCACCGACGGCCGCATCTACGCCATCCCCTCCCCCGCGGCGCAGCCCGACAGCCTGACCTATTCCATGATCGCCCGCAAGGACCTGCTGGATAAGATCGGCTACACCGAGTATCCCACCACGGTGGAAGGCTTTGTCAAGATGCTGGAAGACATCAAGGCTGCCTATCCCGACATGGTGCCCCTGACCGCCTCCCGCCCGGACGCCGGCGTTCTGTCCAACGTTGCCTCCGCCTTTAACGTGCAGGGCATGTATCAGCTGGTGGATGGCAGGGTGATCAACATTGTTGACAACCCCAACCTGAAGGCCTACGTGGAGGTCATCCGCGACCTGTACGCCCGCAAGCTGCTGGACGCCGAAATGCCCGCCATCACCACCAACGACATGCGCTCCAAGTGGGCTGCCAGCCAGGCTGTGATCTCCTATCAGAGCTGGAACGGCTGCGAAACCTGCATCGCCGCGCTGCGTCAGCTGAGCCCCGATATGGAATACGTGGTGCTGCCCCTGCTGCAGGATGAAGGAGGCAAGGTGCACGCGCAGGTGAAATACGGCGTGACCGCCTATGGCGCGATCCCCGTCACCAGCAAGCACGCCAAGGAAGCCATCCAGGCCATCAACAGCATGATCCAGATCGACAACTTCACCGAGATCGTTCTGGGCGAAAAGGACGTGCACTACACCGTCAACGAGGACGGCACCTTCTCCCCCATCCAGCCCGCCTTCAACAACGATAAGGTTGCCTCCAACGTGTTCGTATCCGGCTTCTACCGCGAGGTAGAATATCCCAAGATGTGGGAAGTGCGCCTGGCCAAGAACGCCGACCTGCAGAGCACCTTCTACGCCATGCGCGATAGCCTACTGGATGGCGGCGAGCGCAGCCCCGTGGCCCTGGCCCCCGCTGTAACGGTGGTGGACAACAAGGCCGCCCTGGAAAACCGCATCACCGATACCTTGATCGCCGTGATCTGCGGCACCTCGGATATCTCTGAGCTGGACACCCTGCGCGAATACTGGCACAAGAACGGCGGCGAGGAAATCATCGAGTTCTACAACACCTGGTACGCCGAAAACGTGGCCAAATAATCCTATCTTAAAATCATCCGGGCGGGGAGGAATCCTCCCCGCCCGGCCATTTATACCGGGTTTTTATTGAACGGAGGAAAGCAGCATGTCTACCGCTACCCGCCCTTCCCGCGCAAGCCGCACCTGGGCGCGCCGCACCTGGACCTATCTGTGCGGCCACTGGGAGCTTTATCTTTTTCTGCTGCCTGGGCTGGTGTTTGCGATGATGTTCAAGCTCCTGCCCATGAGCAAGATCGTCATCGCCTTCAAAAACTTTAAGCCCCTCAAAGGCATTGCAGCCAGCCCGTGGGTAGGATTTGCGCAGTTTGAAAAGATGTTCGCCGATCCCGACGTGGTCAACGTCATCAAAAACACGCTGGAAATCAACCTGATGATCGTCATCTTCGTCGTGCCGCTGCCCATGCTGCTGGCGATCATGCTCAATGAAATCACCTTTATGCCGCTGAAGAAGGGCATTCAGACGCTGATTTACATTCCGCATTTCTTCACCTGGGTAGTAGTATACAGCGTGTTTTTCGTGCTGTTTGGCTCCACGGGCATGGTAAACACCGTGATTAAAATGCTGGGCGGCGAGGAAATTCTCTTCTTCATGAAGGGCGGCTGGTTCCGCTTTCTGCTGGTCATCTCCAACGCCTGGAAGGGCGCGGGCTGGGGCACCATCGTGTATCTGAGCGCCATCACGGCCATCGACGCGCAGATCTACGAGGCCGCCACCATCGATGGCGCCAGCAAGATGCAGCAGGCTTTTCGCATCACCATTCCCAGCCTTCTGCCCACGCTTGTGCTGATGCTGACGGTACGCCTGGGCAGCATCATGTCCGGCGGCTTTGACCAGGTGCTGGCCTTCTACAACCCCACGGTATATAAATCCGCCGACATCCTGGGCACGTTCGTATACCGCCAGGGCATCGGCTCGGCCAATTTCAGCTACGCCTCGGCCGTGGGTCTGTTTGAATCGGTGGTCGGATTGATCTTCGTATCCATGTCCAACGTAATCTCCAAGCGCCTCAGCGGGCGCACGGTGTGGTAAGGAGGGCGATGCAAAATGAAGCTTTCACGCGGTGAAAAGATCTATGTGGCCCTTCTGCATGTCATCATGATCCTGGCCGGGCTGATCTGCCTGCTGCCGGTGCTCAATGTGTTTGCGCGCTCGCTCAGCTCCGTGCCCGCGGTGGCGGGCGGCAAGGTATGGTTCTGGCCGGTGGATTTCAATCCCGAGGGCTGGAAATACGTGCTGCAGCGCACCAGCTTCCTTAATTCCATGGGCAACTCGGTCATCATTACGCTGCTGGGCACGGTGCTGTCCGTGTTCGTCACCATTCTGACGGCCTACTCGCTGTCCCGCCCCTATCTCAAGGGCCGCAAGGTAGTCATCTATCTGTATGTGTTCATGATGATCTTCAACGCCGGCATCCTGCCCAACTACTTCCAGATCAAGGGCTACGGCCTGCTCAACACCCGCTGGGCGCTGATCCTGCCCATGGTCGTAAGCCCCTACAACACCTTCGTGCTCAAGAGCAACTTTGAAAGCGTGCCCGACAGCCTGGAAGAGGCCGCGCGCATTGACGGCGCGTCCTTTACGCGCATTCTTTCGTCGGTCATCATCCCGGTATCCAAGGCAGGCATTGCCACCATCGTCATCTTTACCGCCGTATCCTACTGGAACCGCTACTTTGACGCGCTGATGTACATCACCAAGCAGCGCCTCAAGCCCGCCGCCCTGCTGCTGTATGAGTTCATCAAGCTCTCCACCATGGAGGAAGGCATGGGCGAGCCCGAGCTGGCTGCGCTGGTATCCCCCGATATCAAAAACGCCAGCATCGTGGTGCTGACGGTCATCCCCATCCTGGCGATTTACCCCTTCATGCAGCGCTATTTTGTCAAGGGCGTAATGGTAGGCTCGGTAAAGGGCTAAGGCCTGGCAAGGAAAGTTCGCTAAAGCAATCCATCCAAATTTTCACTCAAAAAGAAGGCTTTTATCGATGAACAAGCTGTTTTCCACCCCGCAAACGCTGTCCCATCCGCGCTATGTGAGCCATCGCGGCTTCCAGCCCATGGCTCCGGCCAACTCGCTGCCATCCTTTGAATACGCCGGCTATCTGCGCCAATGGGCCATTGAAACCGACGTGCACTTCACCCGCGACGGCATGGCGGTATGCTGCCACAACGACACGGTGGACGCAACCTTTGACGGCACGGGCGCCATCCGCGAAATGGACTGGGCGGAGCTGAGCCGCCTGCGGATGAACCAGGGCAACCGGCTGGACTGCCTGCGCGATGAGCAGAAGCGCATGCCGCTGTTCAGCGAATACCTGTCCATCTGCCGCCATTACGGCAGCGTGCCCTTTATCGAATTGAAAACTGACGATGTGGAGCGCGTAATGGCGCTGGTGCGTCAGGCAGGCTTTGCGGATGATGAAATCGTCATCAGCGCCGTCAGCCTGGAGCGCATGCAGATTGCCCGCCGCGTATCCGAGGATGTGTTTATCCACCGCATCTTCGCCACGGAGGAGGAACTGCCCATCCTGGCGGAGCTGGGCAACGCGGGCCTGTCCTGGAATATCAAGGATGTGCGCGATTGCACGCCCGATAAAATCACCCGCCCCCACGAAATGGGCCTGAAGGTTTGCCTGCGCGCGGGCGACACGCTGGAAAACGTGCGCCGCATGCTGGAGCTGGGCTGCGACTATATCCCCAGCAATTGCATGCACGGCGTGCTGTAACAAGCAAAAAGAAAACCGGCATTTTCTTCCGCTTGCGAAGGGAATGCCGGTTTTTATTGTTCAGTTTTTAGCGGCGCCGTCCATCGTTCAGATACCGGCCAAACTCGGCCAGGTTTTCCAGCGTCAGGCCGCAGCCGGTGGCCACGCATTCCTGCGGGTTGTCCGCCACGCGGCAATCCACCTTCAGCGCGGTGGAAATGGCGTCCGCCAATCCCGACAGCCGCGCGCCGCCGCCCGAAAGCACGATGCCGTTGTCAAACACATCGGCCGCCAGCTCGGCAGGCGTGTGCTCCAGCACGGCGTGGATGGCCTCGATCAGCGCCGTCAGCGGATCGTCGATGGCCTCGTAAATTTCATCGGAGGTGATGCGCATCAGCTTGGGCAGGCCGCTGATCAGGTTGCGCCCCGTCACATCCAGATACATCTGCTCCGCGCGCGGCATGGCCGAGCCGATGTTGATTTTCAGCTCCTCCGCCGTGCGCTCGCCGATGAGCAGGTTATGCTTGCGGCGCAGATAGCGGATGATCGCATCGTCAAAGTGATCGCCGCCCAGCTTGGCCGCGTCGGATACGATCACGCGCCCCAGCGACAGCACGGCGATATCCGTCATGCCCGCGCCGATATCCACAATCATGGAGCCATAAGCGTCGGTGATGTTGATGCCCGCGCCGATGGCCGCGGCCACGGGACGATCCAGCAGCTGGGTGCGGCGCGCGCCGGCCTCAAACATGATGGCCGAGATGCTGCGCTTTTCCATTTCGTTTACGCCCGAGGGCAGGGACAGCACGGCGCGCGGGCGCGCGAACATGCGCTTGCCGATCACCTGGGTGACAAAATAGTGCAGCATGCTGCTGGTCAGCTCAAAGTCGGACACCATGCCCTCGCGCAGCGGGCGCAGGGCGGCAATGCTGCTGGGGGTGCGGCCGATCATGCGGTGCGCCTCCGTGCCGATGGCGCGGATCGAGCGCGTATCGCGTTCCAGCGCCACAACGGCCGGCTCATTGAGCACAATGCCCTTGCCGCGCGCATAGATCAGCACGTTGGACGTGCCCAGATCAATCCCAATATCAGCCGCAGATGCCATGGTAAAAGTTCTCCTTCGTTTCTTGTCTTACGCGGTATGTATTCTACGCAGTATGCCGTTTTCCCTTTTTTTCTCAGAAAAAATGGGAACTGTTCGCCACTTTTTCGAGAAAAAAATGACAATATTATCCATTATTCTCCACAGGAACGGCTTTTTCACGCAGAAACCGCCGGCGGGTCGCCTCCCCGCCGCGCAAATGCCTGACAGCCTTGTGGTATAGCAGCAACGCCCGTATCTGCCTGTGCAGCCCAGGATTTAGCCCCCGCAGACGCACCGTCAATTCCCGGTGCGCCAGGCTTTTGCTCACTTGAAAGGCCCTGGCCGTCTCGCGCACCGTATCGCCGGTGCGCGCCATATGCTCCGCCATGGCCAGGCAGCGTTCCTCCACATCCTGCCGCATTTGCCCGCCCCCTTTTGCCGTCTGTATTGCAGACTATGCAAGGGGGACGCGCGTTATGTCAGGGCAGGTCGGCCGCCCACAGCGTGCGGTTGCCCAGCACATCCACCACGCTGACGGCCACCGTGCCGCGCAGCAGGGGCAGCTCCAGCGTTTCTGGCAGGGCCGGGGTTTGCTTGCGGCGCGCGGCGGATGCATAGGCATGGAAAATGCCGTCGCGCAGGAAGCCCACCGACCACTGATCCACCGTATCCAGGCCCGTAATTTGCAGCCCGGCCGGCTGGCGCAGCGCATCCTGAGGGATTTCCTCCGGCAGGGTATAATCCAGCAGCCGCACCGCGTAATAGCCAAGACCCGTCATGATCTCGGCCTTGAACCCGGCGGGGCACTGATCAAAGGGCAAGCGGATATCCAGCGCGCTGTCCATCAGCCGCTTCCGGCTGACAGAGATGGCGTGGCGGGATAGATCCAGCCCCAGATACCGGCAGCCGTTCTCGCTGGCGGATACCAGCGCGGTGCCCGAGCCGCAGCACAGATCGGCCACCAGATCGCCCGGCCGCGTGCAGCAGCGGATGATGCGATCCAGCAGCGCGCGGGGCTTCTGGGTATCGTAGCCCGTGCGCTGGGGATCCTTCTGCTGCAGGTGGCTCACATCCGTCCACACATCGTCTGGGAAAACCGGCTCGTCGTCATAATAGGTATACACCTTGCCGCCCGCGCGGATGGTGCGGCAGGGACGGCCATGCTCGTCCACCGTGCGGCGCATGTGATTGGAGCGGTTATCCTTGCGCGGCACGCCCACGCGCGTGATGTCAAAATACAACGCGCGGGATTTGGCATAGAACAGAATCACATCGTGCTTGCGGCTGAAATGCCGCTTGGCGCGCCCGCCGGACTGATAAGCCCAGATGATCTCATTGACAAAGTTGTTTTCGCCAAACACCTGGTCGCACTCCAGCCGGGCATAGGCGTTCATGCGGCTGTCCAGATGCAGAAACAGCGCACCCGTATCGCTGAGCAGATCATAGGCCACCCGCAGCGCCTCGCGCAGCAGCAGCAAATACTGCGCGCGCCCGCCCGTGCGGCTATCGGAATAAGCCTTCAGCGTCAGCGTCTGGCTGCCGTCCGTCCAGCCCTTTTCGCCAATGCGCATGCGGAAGGCAAACTCATCCCCCGTAAAAAACGGCGGATCGAGGTACACGCACTGCACCTTGCCCGCAAACCCCGTCAGATCGGCCGTGCGCAGGTCGCCCTGCATCAGCACGCCGCCCGCACGCTCGCCGCAAAGAATCTCTCTGCCGCATTCAGCTTGCCGCCACTCCACGGTAAAACCCCTCTCTATCAGTTCCAGCTGCGCAACCGCTCAAAATACCGGCCCAGGGCACGGAAATACGCCTGGTGCTCGGGACACTCGTTCAAAATGCGCGCGCTTTGCAGCACCGCCTGGGCAAAGGCCGCATCCATGCCGCGCACGCCGCCCTCGCACAGCGGACACACGGCAAACGCGCGAGGATCCATGCGCACGCTCAGCCGCTCGCGCCCGTCGCGCACGCTCAGCACGGGCGTTAGCGGAAACATCCGGCAGGCCAGCGGCCGCAGCGCGCGGTCGCACACGCCGCCGCAGGTAAGCAGCAGCATGCCGGGCAGCACGCCGTCATCCTGCCGCAGGGAAAAGCCCGCGGGCAGCGGCTGATACAGCGCTTCCTCGCCCGGAAACAGCAGCATGCCGCCCTGACCGTCCTCATCAGGCGCACAGCAGGCCGCGCCGCACACACCGCCGCAATCGCGGCGCAGGGGCGTAAGCGTTTGCAGCAGCTCCCGCGCGCGCATCACCGCCTCCAATGCCTGCATGCGCACACCTTCCCATCATGATGATACTGGCAGTATACCATAAACCGGCGAATATTGCAATGAAAGGGAAGAAAGCAGCGCGTTTCACCGCCGCAAAGCCCCAAAAAGCAGCCCGGCCGGCGTTTTCATCCGGCCAGGCAAATGGATTAAAAGGATATTATGGGTTATTCAACCTCCGGCGCATGGAAGCATGCATCGGGCGGCGCGGTAAAGCGCATCCGCTCACCCGTAGCGGGGTGCGTAAAGGACAGCGAATAGGCGTGCAGCATCAGCCGCGGGGCCTTTGGCAGACCCTTGGTGCCGTAGATGGGATCGCCCAGCACCGGATGATGGATGGAGGCCATATGCACGCGAATCTGATGCGTGCGGCCCGTAATCAAATGCACATCCAGCAGCGCGCGGTCGGCATCCTGCCGCACCACCTGCCATTCCGTGCGCGAGGGCCGGCCGTTCGGGTCGATGGCCATCTTTTTGCGGTCGGCATGGCTGCGGCCAATCGGCGCGTCGATCACCCCCGCGCGCTCCTTCATCACCCCGGCCACCACGGCGAAATAATGCTTTTCCATCTGCCGCGCGCTCAATTGCGCCGACAGCGCCTGATGCGTCTCATCATCCTTGGCCACCAGCAAAAGTCCGCTGGTGTCCTTATCCAGCCGGTGCACGATGCCCGGCCGCAATTCGCCCCCGATACCGCTGAGCTGATCCAGATGGTACAGCAGGGCGTTGACCAGCGTGCCGTCCGGATTGCCCGCCGCCGGATGCACCACCATGCCGCAGGGCTTGACCACCACGGCCAGGTGCGCATCCTGATAAAGGATTTTCAGCGGGATATCCTGCGCCTCGGCCTGGGCAGGGCGCGGCTCGGGCACCTCCACGCGCACCAGCGCGCCGGGCGCAGGCTTGGCGGAAGGCTTAGCTTCCGCGCGGCCGTCCACCGTTACCGCGCCGCCCTTAATCAGCTCCGCCGCACGGGAGCGCGACAGCGCCCCATCCTGGCTCAGCAGCACATCCAGACGCGAGCCGTCCGCCGTATATTCAAGCACGCTCATCGGGGGTATCTTCCTTTCCAAACAGCAAATAAACGCCCAGCAGCACCGCGCCGCACACCACCGCCGCGTCGGCGGGGTTAAACACAAACAGGCGCGCGAACAGCGGCTCCAGCATATCGATCACATACCCGTAGGCCAGGCGGTCAAACAGGTTGCCCGCCGCGCCGCCCAATATCAAGCCAAAGCCCGCCCAGGCATAGCCGGGCAGGCGCTTTTTGCGCAGATATACAAACAGCGCGATCATCACGCCCGCCGTCAGCACGGCCAGCAGATAGGGCTGCCCGCCCAGCATGCCAAAGGCCATGCCCGTGTTGCGCGTGCCGCGCACGCCCAGTACGCCGGGAATCAGCACAAAATCCGCCGCCGCCCAGGCAATCTTGGCCGCGCGGTCGATCAGCGCCGCCAGCGCGGCGATCCATAAGCTCTTTTTCATTGCAGCCTCATTTGCACCATTGTAACCACCCTGGCCAGGAAATCGCTGATCACGGGCAGATTGCGCTCGGCAAGATATTGCAGAATATACACCAGCGCCGTGCCCGCCACGGCAAAGCCCAGCAGGCTGCCCACACCGCGCAGCACGCCCAGCCAAAAGGCGTCGCGCAAGCGGCCCCGGCGGTCGCGCTGATTTTCCTCCACCCGGCCCAGCAGGGTTAGTATCGCTTGCAGCAGCATTTCCATATCATTCCGGCCCCTTATTACAGGATGCCCGCAAGCGCCGCTTTTATTATATGGAAAAACGGGAAAAATGTAAAGGCGAAGCCGCCGCCCATCGTTGACAGTGCGGGATAACTTCGCTACAATATCATGATGGGAGGATAGACGGCGTGCTGACATGCAAATTTGGCGGCTCCTCGCTGTCCTGCTCCGCAAGTTTTCAAAAGGCGGCGGCCATCTTAGCCGCCGATTCCCATCGCCGCTGCGTCGTGGTATCCGCCCCCGGCCGGCGCAATCCGCAGGATGAAAAGCTGACCGATCTGCTCTATGCCTGCCAAAGCGCCGCCGCGCAGGGGCGCGGGTTTTCCGCGCTGTTTGACCGTGTGGCCGGACGCTATCTGGAAATTGCCCAGGGGCTGGGGCTGCGCGATATCGGCCCGCTGCTGGACGAAGCGCGCGCCGCCCTGCGCCATGCCTCGCCCGCCCGCGCGGCCAGCCTGGGCGAGCGCCTGTGCGCGCAGCTGATGGCGCGACATCTGAATTGGCCCTTTGTGGACGCGGCGGAGGTGGTTCGCTTTGGCCCCGGCGGCGCGCTGGATGCGTCCGCCACGCAGGCGCTGCTGGCCGGCCGTCTGCGCAGCCTGCCCTGCGCCGTGCTGCCCGGCTTTTACGGGGCCGCGGCCAATGGCGAAATCTTCACCTTTTCCCGCGGCGGCGGGGATATCACCGGCGCGCTGGCCGCACAGGCCGTCAACGCCGAGGTCTACGAAAACTGGACTGACGTGCCCGGCGTGCTGCGCGCCGATCCCAGGATCATTCCCGAAGCCGCGCCCGTCCCCTTTCTAACCTATCGGGAGCTCAAGCTCCTCTCGCGCCTGGGCGCAGGGGTGGTGCACGCGCAGGCCATCGCGCCCGCGCACCGGGCGGGCATTCCCACCCACGTGCGCAGCACCTTTGCCCCGGACGCGCCGGGCACGGTGATTGCCGATACCCTGCCTGCGGGGCAGG
>OLOV01002899.1_pt1 | contig 11069 bp, 8 predicted proteins | sample 1672931 | NCBI WGS metagenome assembly OLOV01 (sample SAMEA3136738, study PRJEB25190) | human gut metagenome | biome: human gut; feature: human-associated habitat; material: faeces | place: Austria | collected 2013
CAAGTTTGTGTTGCTTTTTAGCATAAAAAGTAAGGAAGAACACCTTTGTTTCGCCGTGAGAGTTCTAAACTGGCGAATTTCTTATCTTCACAAAGCAAAATTTCGGCACGACTGTGCCCATCCAGTGCGAAGCACTGTTCAGCTTCATTCCCCCAAATCATGAATAAACAACCCACTCCGCAGCTTCGGCTCAAACCATGTCGATTTCGGCGGCATCGTCATATCCTCATCTGCCACATCCATCAGCTCCTCCATGGAGGTGGGGAACATGGAAAACGCCAGTCTCATCTCGCCGCTGTCCACTCTGCGCTCCAGCTCACCCAGTCCGCGAATTCCGCCGACAAAATCAATCCGCTTGTCGGTTCTGGGGTCGCCGATGGCAAGCACAGGCTCCAGCAGCTCCTTCTGCAAAATGGAAACATCCAGTCCCAGAACAGGGTCGTCTGTAATAATTTCCTCCTTCGCCGTCATCTTGAACCATTTCCCGTCCAGATACAGCCCAAAGGTGTGCAGTGCTTCGGGGTGGTAAGGGCCTTCGCCCGCGTAAGGCGCAATGTCGAATTTCTTGCGAATTTCCTGCATGAATTCCTCTGTATTGTAGCCGTTTAAATCCTTTACCACGCGGTTGTAATCCATGATATATAAATCCTCTGCCGCAAACAGTACGGACAGATAATAGTTGAATTCCTCCTCACTGGTGTAATCCGGCTTTGCCTCTCTGCGCTTCAGCGCCACCTTCACGGCGGATGCGTTTCTGTGGTGTCCGTCCGCAATGTAGAGATTCTTCACCTGCTTAAAGGATTCCACCAGCATGCCGATTTCCGTATCGCTGTCAATCACCCAAACCGTATGCCCGATGCCGTCCTCGGCAACGAAATCGTAAACAGGCTTTACTGCCGCTGTCCAGCCGTCGATAATCGCCTTTGCGTCCTTGTTTTCCTTGTAGGCAAGGAAAATCGGGCCTGTGTTTGCGTTCAGCGTATCCACGTGGCGGATACGGTCAGCCTCCTTGTCTGCGCGTGTCAGCTCATGCTTTTTAATCGTCCCGTTAATATATTCGTCCACAGACGTACAGCAAACCAGACCCGTCTGGCTTCTGCCGTTCATCGTCATGCGGTAAAGATACAGGTTGGGCAGCAAATCCTGTCCCAGAATCCCGTTGTGAATCATGTTTTCGAGGTTTTCCTTTGCCTTTGCGTAAACCGCAGGGCTGTAAACGTCAATATCCTTCGGCAGGTCCACCTCTGCCTTGTCAACATGCAGGAAGGACCAGGGCTTTCCCTGCACCATTTCTCTTGCTTCTTCGCTGTTCATTACGTCATAGGGCAGGGCTGCTACGTCCTTTGCGTAAGCCTCTGCCGGGCGGATCGCCATAAAGGGTCTGATGGTTGCCATAATTTTCCTCCTTTGGAATTGCTGTTTTCGGTTTCTTAATCCAGAATACGAACCTTCAATACCGTATTGATGGCATACAGGTCTTTGATCATATCATCGATGTTTTCTGGCAGGTTGTCGCATACCACAATGTTATATGCAAGGTCGCCCTTGGAGTTGTTTACTAGCTTGTCGATATTCACGCTGTATTTTGTGAAAACAGCACCCAGCTGCCCAATCATGTTTACGATATTCTGATGGCATACGGTGATGCGGGGCTTGCCGTTATAAGGCACTACGCAGTTGGGGAAGTTTACGGAATTTTTGATATTGCCGTGGGTCAGGTATTCTCTGATTTCCTGTGCCGCCATAATTGCGCAGTTTTCCTCGGATTCCGGTGTGGATGCGCCCAGATGAGGGGTTACGATGATGTTCGCAGGGTCGCCCAGCAGGTCTTCGGAAGGGAAGTCTGTCATGTAGCGCGCGATGATGCCGTCCGCAATGGCTTTTTTCAGTGCCGCATTGTCCACCAGACCGCCGCGTGCAAAGTTCAGCAGGCGTGCGCCGGGCTTTGTTGCCGCAAACAGCTTTTCATCGAAGGTATTTCTTGTCTTATCGTTCAGAGGAATGTGCAGCGTAATGTAATCCGCTTTCGCAACCAGCTCCTCCATGGATTCCTCATGCACCACATTGGGGGATAAGTGCCATGCACTTTCCAGGGAAAGGAAGGGGTCGTAGCCGATAACCTCCATCCCCAGATCCAGTGCCGCATTGGCAACCTGTACGCCAATCGCACCCAGACCGATGACACCCAAGGTCTTGCCCGCAATTTCAGGACCGGTGAATTCCTTCTTGCCTGCCTCTACTGCCTTTTCCACGCTTTCGCAGTTGTCCTTCAGCCCCTGTACCCAAGCTGCCCCTGCAATGATGCGTCTGGAGGATGCAAACAGTCCTGCCAGAACCAGCTCCTTTACGGCGTTTGCATTTGCCCCCGGCGTATTGAATACGGGAACGCCCTTCTGTGTACATTTTTCAATGGGGATGTTGTTTGTGCCTGCGCCTGCACGGGCAACGGCAAGCAGGTTTTCGTTCAGCTCCATCTTGTGCATATCAAAGCTGCGCAGGATGATGCCCTCGGGATTTTCTGCTTTTTCATCAATCACGAAATTCTGTTCGGGCAGCTTTGCCAGCCCTGTTTTTGCAATGTTGTTCAAAGTGCGAATGGTATACATAATGTCTCTCCTTTTTAGATATAAGAAAAGGGTCGTGTGCCACGACCCTTTTGGATTTTACTTATTTTCCATCTCGAATTTCTTCATGAATTCCACTAATTTTTCCACACCTTCAATGGGCATTGCGTTATACATACTTGCGCGCATGCCGCCAACGGTGCGGTGACCTTTCAGGTTTTCAAAGCCATGCTCTTTTGCCTCCTTGATGAATTTTTCATCCAGCTCCTTCGTAGGCAGTACGAAGGGCGCGTTCATCAGGGAACGGTCTTTCTTTACAACAGTGCCGCGGAACAGCTCGGATTGGTCTAAGAAATCATAGAGAATAGCCGCTTTCCGTTCGTTGATTTTCTGCAAGGCAGCAACGCCGCCCTGCCGTTTCACCCAGTCGAATACCAGACCCATGAAGTAAATGCCGTAGGTCGGGGGTGTGTTGTAAAGAGAATTATTTTCTGCGTGAATATCATAACGCAGCATGGTCGGTGTGAAATCCATGGCGTTGCCCAGCAAATCCTCTCTCACGATAACAACCGTTACGCCTGCGGGGCCGAGGTTTTTCTGTGCCCCTGCATACAGAAGACCGAATTTTGTAATATCAATCTCCTGCGAGAGAATGGAAGAGGACATATCGCCCACCAGCGGCACATTGCCTGTATCGGGAAGCTCCGTCCAGCGTGTACCGTAAATGGTGTTGTTCAGTGTGATATAAAAATAATCCGCTTCGGGGTCGAATTTGGAAGGATCCAGTGTGGGGATGTGGTCGAAGGTTGAGTCTGCTGAGGAAGCAACGATGTTCACTTTACCGTAACGCTCTGCCTCTGCCGCCGCCTTCTTCGCCCACTGCCCTGTGATCACATAATCCGCCTTGTTGTTTTTGTTCATCAGGTTCATGGGAATCATCGCAAACTGCGTTGAGCCGCCGCCCTGCAAGAACAGGATTTTATAATTATCGGGAATGTGCATCAATTCCTTGAGATCAGCCTTTGCCTTCTCCAGAATATTTTCAAAGGTTTTTGAACGGTGGCTCATCTCCATCACTGACATGCCTGCTGAAGGGTAACAGACCAGTTCGCGCTGTGCCTGTTCCAGAACCTCCAAGGGCAGCATGGAAGGACCTGCTGAGAAGTTGTATACTCTTTTTTCCATAGATAAGCCTCCTAACTTTTAACAATATGGACACATGTCCGCATCAAACGGTCATTGTCGATAGGGAAATTATAGCACTTTCATTTTTCCCGTCAACTGAAAATGGGATTTTTTTTGTCCCACCCTGAAATTTTGGAGAATGAAGCAAAATTTTTTGAAAGAGAAAAGAAAAGTCTGTTAAATTTGACGTAATATTGTCTTTCGTCCGAAAACAGAAATGCACTTTGTCTATTGTATACAATCGCAAACGCGAGAAAAAATAATCAAAAATATTCTATTTAACGAAAATTGTTGATTATCTTATGCTTTCATGTTATCCTAAAGAGGAAATTTATACGAAACTGAATACAAAAAATATAGAGAAAGAAGGGAGGGAAAATCATCTTGGAAAAACAGGACCGCAGAGTCATCCGCAGTAAAATGCGGATGCGAGAAGCACTCATTTCTCTGATGCAGGAAAAGCTCTTTCCCGAAATCACTGCAAGGGATATTACCGATAGGGCGGATCTCAATCGGGCAACGTTTTATCTTCATTATAATAATGTGTTCGATTTGCTGGAGGAATTGGAAGAAGAAACCGTAAGCGAATTTGCCCGCATGCTGGAGGAAACCCCCATCCTTGAAAACAGCACATGGGAGTCTGTCCTGATCGGAAAAATCTGCGATTATATCGCCGAAAATCAGGATCTCTGCCGCTGTCTGTTCCTCAATCCGCACAGCGATTGCTTTACGGAAAAGCTGACGGAGATTATGAAGCGGAAGGGACAGGAAATCCGAAAGGAGCGCGGCATGGAAAGGGACTCCAGACAGACGGATTATATCCGCCATTTTATTTCCTGTGGTGCCATGGGGATGGTAAAGCGGTGGCTTGCGGAGGGGATGCCGCTCTCCAAGGCAGAAATGATGGATTTAACGGAAAAAATCATGCACCCCATTTTTCAATTATTGTTTGTGGCTTAAATTTACGGCTGCAAAAGAAGGCTCTGTCATTATAAAAAATTATCTGAAAAGGAAAGGGAGTAAAAAGATGCAAAACGGAAAGAAGAAGGTGTTGGCGCTGCTTCTGGCAGGCTGCTGTGTATTAAGCGCCTGCGGCACAAAAACAGACGATACAAAAACAGCGGAGAAGGGAAATTTTGTCACCGGCACAGTGGAATGTAAGGAGGTTTATGTCCGTGCGAAAATCCCCGGCTATCTGACGGATATTCCCGTCGAGGAAGGGCAGGAGGTCAAGGAGGGTGATTTGCTGTTCTCCACAGACAGACGCGATGTAGAAGTAAAGCAGACACAGGCATCCGCAACCGCAAAGGCAGCCGCAGGGCAGGTCGAGGCGGCGAAAAATGCCGCAGAGGCGGCAGCGGCAGTGGTGGAAAAGGCAAACGCAAATGTGAAGCTGCTGGAAACCGAATATGCAAAATATCAGGAGCTCTACGCCATGGATGCCGTTTCTCAGGATAATATGGATAAGCTGACCACCCAACTGGAGGCGGCAAGATTGGATGCCGCAGCGGCAGCGGCACAGCAGCAGGCGGCACAGGGGCAGTATGAAGCGGCAAATGGACAGCTTGCGGCAGCAAAGGGTGTTCTGGATGAAGTCAATCTCAATCTGGGGCAGACCTCTCAGTATGCCCCCTGCAACGGCACCATCACCATGGTTTCCTCCTCTCTCGGGGAACTCATCGGCACAGGCACCACCATCGTTACCCTCACAGATTACAGCGACCGCTGGGTCATGGCAAATGTGGATGAATACGCAGTCGGCAAGCTGAAGGTCGGTCAGCAGATTCCTCTGACCAGTAAGGCGCACCCCGATACCGTCTTTCATGGCAAAATCGTCAATATCTCTAAAAGCCCTGATTTTGCAACCAAAAAATCCACAAATGAGCTGAATGATCAGGATGTTGTTACATACGAGGTGAAAATCGCCCTTTCCGAGAAGGATGATATCATGCTTTACCCCGGAATGCTGGTGCAGGTAGACCTGGATAAAGCAGGTGAGAAAAAATGATTCTGACATTTTTCAAGGGGCTTCTTCGGGAGCTTTGGCTTCTGGTGAAAGATCCGCGGGGCATCTTTATGTTTCTCGTTGCCCCGCTTCTGATGAATATTGTGGTCTGCGGTGCCTTCCAAAACGGCATTGTCAACCATATTCCTCTGGCGGCGGTGGAAATGTCCTCCTCCGCAAAAACAAGAGAGTTGATTCGCGCCTTTGATGAATCCGACCGTTTTGATGTCACCCTTGTCCTGCAGGATTTGGATGAGGCAAAGCAGAAAATGGAGGAGGGCGAGGTGTATGGCATTATCGTCATCCCTGCCGATTATACCCGTTCCCTTCAGCTGGGACAGCAGGCAGAGGTGCTTGTCGGCATCAATAGTGCGAATAACCTTGTCGGCAACAGTGCGGTTGTTTCCGTCATGCAGGTCGTGAAAACCGTTTCCTCTCAGATTGCGGTCAAAAGCTATGTGGCATCGGGCAGCAGCGTTGCGGAGGGTACGGCGAAGGTTATGCCGATTTCGACTGTGCTTCGCCCGTGGTTTAACCCCCAGTTCAGCTATCTGATGTATCTGGGGCTTGGGCTGACCGGTCTTGTTTATCATCAGCTCTTCCTCTCCGCGGTGGCAGGCTCCTTCGCGGATGAAAAGAAGGAAGGCATCCTTTCGGGCAAATTCCGTAAGCGGGATGCAATCCTCTATTATTTCGATAAAATGCTTTTCTACGGCATTGCAGGCTTTTTCAATCTCCTGCTGAATTATGCCGTGATTATGAAAATTTACAGCTTCCCCATGCGCGGCGCACAGGTGGATTTCCTGCTTTTAAGTGCTTGCTTCGTGTTCTGCCTGCTCGGCTTCGGTGCGCTTCTGGGGCTGCTCTGCAAAAATTCCCTGCATGCGATGCAGTGGCTCATGGCGCTGACCTATCCGTTTTTCGTACTGGCAGGCTTTTCCTGGCCGCATACGGAAATGCCGGATTTTCTGGTACGGATTGCAAATTATCTGCCCGTCACCCATTACCTCGGCCCCGTCCGCAGTATCATTCTGATGGGCATCGGCTTTGAGCGCACCTCCCTACAGCACAATCGCGCTATGCTCTTAACCCTTGGCATAGGTGCATTTGTGTTCAGCCTTGCAGTCTTTGTCTGGCAGCTGTGCCGTGCGGAAAAGAAGCAGAAGGCGGCAGAGAAGAATACACAGACAGAGGGGGTGCAGGCATGAAAAACGCAGTAAAATTATTTCTTCGGGAATGGAAATACCTCCTGAAACGCCCCCGTTCCCTCGTTCTGATGGTGCTTGTGCCGATTTTCGTCACCTGTATCTGCGGCAGTGGCTATGGAAAGGGCTATTTCTCCGATTTGAAAATGGGCGTGGTGGATTACAGCTATACCAAGCAGACCAGAGAGGTGGTCGAAGCCTTCCGCCAGTCCCCGTATTTTGATGTGGTCGGCTATTATAACGATGAGGATGAAATTGCCGAAGCCATGCGTGATGGCGAAATCGTCGGCTGTCTCATCTTCCCTGCGGATTTCACAAGAAAAATGCAGTTGGGTCAGCAGGCAGAGGTGCTTCTCGGCTCCAGTGCCGTCAATATGGGCTATGGCAGTACCATCAACCTCAAGGGTTCTGAGGTTCTGGGGACGGTTTCCACCCAGATTGCTGTCAAAAGCCTTGTGGCAAAGGGTGAAACCGTGGACGATGCCCTTGCGACCATGAACCCCGTCAGCTTCTATACCCGTCAATGGTATAACCCGACGAATAACTTTTCGTATTTTCTGGTGTATGGCTTCGTTGCCGCAACCGTTCAGCAGGTGCTGATTTATTTCGCGGCAATCTCCCTCGTTCGGGAGAAGGAAAGCGGTCATCTGGATGAAATGCAAAGCATTTCCAAAAGTGCCCCCTTGCAGGTGCTTGTGAAATGCTTGGTCTATTTCCTGATTTCCCTCGCGGCATGGGCAATCTGCTCCGCCATCATCCGTTGGGGCTATGCGATTCCCATGCGAGGAAGCCTTCTGCTCTGGTTTGTCTACAGCAGTCTTTTCCTGCTGTCGATTGTTGCCTTGGGGCAGTTCTTTTCCGCGGTCATGCCAAATCCCATTGTGGCAACCTCTATCTCTCTGGTGTTCACCTCGCCCTCTCTGGTGCTGAGTGGCTACACCTGGCCCACCATTGCGTTGCCTGCGTTCTATCAGAAAATCGGGCAGGTCTTTCCGCTGACGCATTTTGTCATCGGCTATCGCAATGTGGCATTGATGGGATGTGGCTTTTCCGCAGTGAAAAAGGAGCTGCTACTTCTCGGCGGCATCATCGTGGTCTGCCTTACGCTGAGCTGCGTCATCTGGCAGCTGCGTCTGAACCGCATTGAGAAGAAAAAGCAGGGAATCGTTGCAGAGAAGGAAGAGCCTGTGTCCCTGCAGGCATAAGAAAGGAGTGCAGAATATGAAATTCTATCCATATAAAAAAGCATGTGCGCTTCTCGTTACAGGCGCATTGACAACAGGTGCGGCAGTGCCTGCCCTCGCGGCAGAGACCAAAACAGCCGCCCCCACAACCGCAGAGGAAAGCAAAACAAAAGCCATGACCTTAAAGGAAATTCAGGAGCTGGTTGTGAAAAATAACCGCTTGAAAACCACCCTGACGCTGAATCAGGAAAAGGTCATCGCTGGTCTCAGTGCCATTGATGACGGTCTGAAGGATTTGAAGGATTCGCAGGATAAGGCGGCGCACGCAAGAAGGGATGCCGGCACCTCTGCAAGCCAAGGGCAAGCGGGTCTTGGTCAGATTACTTCTGGTTCAACAGGTTCAGCTGCGTTGGATGCTGCATTAGGCGGTTTGGCAAGCATCACAAGCGGTCTCCTTTCCGGTGCAGTCAAAACCGCAAGCGGCATGGAAACTCTCGTGGATAATGTTGCCGATAGACAGCGCGATACGCTGGAGGATCAGCAGACAGAGCTGAAAAACACAAAAATGGACTTAAATAAGACCAAGGAGGACTGGGAAAATGAATCCCTTGCCGTCACACAGCTTCTCGTCACCAAAACCGTACAGGTCGAAAAGGGTGTCAGCTTGCTCACGCAGAAGCAGTCCCTTCTGGAACGTGTCTGCAAAATTGAGGAAAAGAAGCAGGAACTTGGCTTTAGCACAGGCACAGATCTTTCCGAGAAAAAGCTTGCCGTTTCCGAGGGCGCGAAGGAGCTGCAAAGTGCCAAGGACGGCTTAACCCTGCTCAAGCGTCAGCTGAATGACCTTATGGGGCGTGAAATTGATGAGGAGCTTATCATCACACCCCCTGAGCTGACACGCACCATCGAAGCCGCCCCTGCCTATAGCGAGGAGCTTTTGAAAACCGCCACCGATAAAAATTATAAGCTGAAAACCCTCCGCAGGGATAAGCAGCAGGCGGAAGCGGATTCCAAGAAGAATGACAGATATGACGGACAGCTGAAGGCAAGCAGGGTGGATATGCAGCTTGCGGATGTTTCCACTGAGGAGGAAAAGGTCAATATCGCCAACGATTTAAAGAAGAAGCTGGATGCCATCAATACCGCCGCGGCAGAATATCAGAATAAAAAGGATGCCAACAGCAAGGCAAAAATCGAATGGGAGCAGCAGCAGAAATCCGCAAAGCTGGGGCTTGTTTCCGCAGTCGAATTGCAGGCACTCGAGCTGCAGTATGAGCAGACCGAAATGGAGCTTTCCGCCGCAGCCTATGCCTACGATCTGGCGTGGGAGGAATATAATATGCTCATGAACGGCACCACCCTTGATATCTACGATGTTTATAAATCAAAGCTGAGCTGAAAAAAACAATACGAAGGGAGAAAAGCAGGATGAAGATTATTGATTTGACACAGCTGATTACAGCGTCCATGCCCGTCTATCCGGGTACGGAGCCGCCGCATTTAACGGTAGCCAATACCTATGAAACGGATGGCTTTCGGGAAACCTTGCTCTCCTTCTTTTCCCATACAGGCACCCACATGGATGCTCCCTTTCATCTCTTTGGAGATAGAACAAAGCTGAATGAAATGCCTGCGGCGCAGTTTGTCGGCAAGGCGCTTGTCATCTCCTGCATGCAGTATGGCGCAGGCGAGGAAATCGGCATGGAAGCCCTTGCTCCCGTCCGCCGGCTTGCGGATGAGGCGGATTTTCTTCTTTTCCATACCGGTTGGAGCCGGTATTGGGGCAAAGCGGAATATTTCGGGGACTATCCCGTTCCCTCTCAGGAGGTCTGCCGCTATGCGCTGGAAAGCGGCAAAAAGGGGCTTGGCTTCGATACCATCGGCATTGATCCCATCGCAGATGAAGGGCTGACACGCCATCGTCTGCTTTTGTCCCAAAGAGATATCGTGATTATCGAAAACCTCACGAATCTGGATAAAATCGGGGAAGGTCTGTTTCTCTTTGCAGCCTTGCCCTTGAAGTATGAAAACGCGGATGGTGCGCCTGTGCGTGCCGTTGCCATGCTAGAGGAAGAATAACGCAAATTTTTCCCCTTCCCTACATATCCTTTAAATAGCAAAGGAGGCGGTAGGATGAAGGGGATTTTTTTACGAAGGGAATGGGTGAGCCTTGTCTGCTGTTTCTGCATCATCGGGGTCTGCCTCGTGCATACTGCGCTTGGGGAGGAAACCAAAGCCCTTTTTCCCATGATGGGCGTGCGGGTGGTTCTGGATGCAGGGCATGGCGGCTGGGACCCCGGCAAAACAGGCACAGGCGGCGAGAATGAAAAAATACTGAACCTCGCAGTCACAGAAAAGCTGACGGAATATCTTGAGCAGGGCGGCGCGGAGGTCATTCTCACCCGCAATCAGGATACGGCGCTGGGTGGCAGTAAGCGCGCGGATATGGCAGAGCGGCAGCGTATTGCCAATGAAACAGGCGCGGATATCCTCGTCAGCATCCATCAGAACGCCTTCCCCTCTGCGAAGGCAAAGGGGGCGCAGGTGTTTTATCATAAAAGCAGTGAAAGGGGCAAAATCCTTGCGGAATGTGTGCAGGAAAGCCTGAAAAGCCGCGTGGATGGCAGCAATCGGCGTATGGCAAAGGAAAATAAGGAGTATTATACCCTCCGCACCCCCCAAATCCCTGCCGTTATCGTGGAGTGCGGCTTTCTTTCCAACGCCGCCGAGGAGGCGAAGCTGCTGGACGCGGGGTATCAGCAGCAGGTGGCGCAGGCCATTTGCGCGGGGGTATGCGATTTTATCCAATTATCGGGGAAGTAGGGGCGAGAGGGAGGACGAGGAGGGAACGAGGGAGGAGGGACGAGGGGAACGTTACTTTCTTCAGGGAAGAAAGTAACAAAGAACCTGTGTTGTGGACGGAAAA